>Ga0182010_10000780_pt1 | contig 18016 bp, 23 predicted proteins | sample 611E1MmetaG_FD_120488 | JGI IMG/M metagenome (GOLD analysis project Ga0182010, IMG submission 120488) | Permafrost microbial communities from Stordalen Mire, Sweden - 611E1M metaG | ecosystem: Environmental > Terrestrial > Soil > Wetlands > Permafrost | place: Sweden: Stordalen | collected...
CTGTCGGTCGCCGGGGCGTTTGGGATCGGGAGGCTCATCTTCCAGAACGGGTTCCTGTCCGGCCCGCTGAACTTCCAGCCCCAAGGCTTCATCGACGCCTGGGCCCCGCTGTTCTTCGGGGCCATGGTGTTCGGCGTGGCCATGGACTACACGCTGTTCATGCTCTCCGCGGCCAAGGAGCGCTACGAGACCCACCCCGATCCCGAGCACGCCATGATCGGCTCCATGCGCACGTCCGGACGGGTGGTCCTGTCCGCGGCGGCGGTCATGATCGCCGTGTTCCTGACGTTCGCACTGTCGGGGCCGCTGGCGCCCAAGGAGATGGGTGTGATCCTGGCCATCGCCGTGGCGCTCGATGCCCTGGTTGTGCGTCTGGTGGTGCTTCCGGTGGTCCTCCGGCTAGGTGGGCACAGCGCCTGGCACCAGCCGAAGTGGCTGGGACGGATCCTGCCCAAGGTGACGTTCTCGCACTGACCCGGTCAGCAAGGGAACGAGGCCGGCCATGACGATGAAGGAGGAGTGACCATTGAACTGCCCGACGAGGTGGTCAAGGAACCCAGTGTGCGGCTGCGTCGTGTTGAAGGCCAGGTCCATGCCGTGGAGACGATGCTGTCCGAAGGTAGGGAATGCCGTGACATCGTCACGCAACTGATCGCGGCGACTAAGGGACTCGAGCAGGTCGGCTTCCGGCTCATCGCCAGCGGGCTCACCTACTGCGTTCAACACCCCGAGGAGGCCGCAGAGTCCGGCTATCCCCTCGACGAGGTCCAACGGCTGTTCACGAAGTTGGCGTGAGCGGCAGATCGCACCATCAATGCAGCAGTAACGAAAGAAGGAGCAGGAACCATGGGTTTCTCAACGTTCATGGCATCAACTGGGGGTAGGGCCGTCCGGATCATCGCCGGAGTGGCGCTGATCGTGGTCGGCGGGTTGCTCGGGGGCGGATGGTGGGCGCTGGCCGTCATCGGCCTCGTCCCACTCGTCGCCGGCGTCCTCGACGTCTGCCTGTTCAACGTCCTGTTCGGACAGCCGCTGAGCGGCAAGGCCGTCCGGGCCAGCTGACAAACCACCGAGCTGGCGCGACGAGACCTGAGCGCCAAGCCCGTCGCCCCCCGCCGATTCGAGAGGTGGCCACATGAGTAGAGCAACAAGCCCTGTCATCGAGGTCTTCGCCGACATCTGGTGTCCTTTCGCCCATGTCGGCCTGTGAACGATCGAAGAGCAACGCGCACGTGCCGGCCGTCGTGACGTGGCGATTTGGGTGCGGGCGTGGCCGCTCGAGCTGGTCAACCGCGCACCACTGGATCCCGCCGTGACCAAGGAGCATGCCGATGACCTGCGGGACCAGGTCGCCCCGGACCCGTTCGCGCACCTCGACGTCGACCGGTTCCCGAGCTCGACCCTCGAGGCGCTGGCACTCGTCAACCGCGCCTATCGCACCGATCCCCAAGTCGGTGAGCGGGTGAGCTTCGCCCTCCGGGATGCATTGTTCGAGGAGGGCCGGGACATCTCGGATCCGGTGCCTGCCGCGACGGAGGCCTTGATGGCCGTGGTCGAGGCCAGCTCGACAAAGGGCGTGGGCTCCAAACCGGAGGCACCGAGGGCTCGCTCGAGTACTTCCCGTGTGCCCGATCCTTCTTCGCGCAGCACGAGTGGTGTCATTGCGAGGTCGGTCGGGGACAGTGGACGCCGGCGGCGGGCCCAGGGATGGGACGGTGCCACCACGACCACGAGGTCATCGCCCGCCACAACGCGGGTGTGCAGATCGGGCGGATCATCAGGTCCCTCGACGAATCCGATGTCGGCCCCGCCGACCCGCATGATCTCGGCAACGTGCTCGGAGTTGCCCATCTCCAACGAGACGGCGACGTCCGGGTCGGACGCCCGGAGTCGGCTCAGCCACCCCGGCACGAGGTACTCGGCCACGGTCATGCTGGCGGCGATGCGCAGGTTGCCTCGCCCCTCCGACCGCACGGCCGCTGTCCCGAGGAGCAGATCCCGCATTCCCTCGAGCACCGCCTCGCTCCATTGCACGACCGCGCGCCCGGCGCCTGTGAGGCGAGCCCGACAGGTCGACCGGTCCAGGAGTTCCAGGTCGAGCGTCCGTTCCAGCGATCGGAGCCGCATGGTCGCTGCCGGCTGACTGATGTGGTGTGCGCCGGCGGCCTGCCGGATAGAACCCAGTTCCGCCACGCTCCGGAGCAGGTCGAGCGAGCAGATGTCAGGAACCGGTTCAGCGAGTGGCATAAGGATGCCTTATATGACTGCGCCGAGATTCGGTCTATCGGGAGCTGTCCACCGGACAGAAGGTGGTCACATGAACGTACGGCACCCTGCTGGTCCCTCGAGTGCACCAGCGGAAGTGGAGGCCGCCCCGGGCCGAACCCGGTTGGGGCGAGCAACGGCACTCCTGCCCGGGTTGGTGCCGGTCGTGGCTCTCACCGCCCTGGCCACGCTTCTCGGCCACCTGGCCCCCGTAGTCGGACCCCCGGTGTTCGCCGTCGTCGGGGGGATCGGCATCGCACTCATCCGCCCGCCGGCGGAACGGGCGCGTCCGGGACTGAACTTCGCTGCCAAGACGGTCCTGAAGACGTCGATCGTGGTCCTGGGCACCGGGCTCTCGTTCCACGAGGTGCTCACCATCGGGAGTGCGTCGTTGCCGGTTCTCCTCGGCACGTTGGCGGTGGCGCTGCTCGGAGCCGTCGTGATCGGACGGGCACTGGGGGTGGCCCGGGACCTGCGGACGCTGATCGGCGTGGGGACCGGCATCTGCGGAGCATCGGCCATCGCCGCCACCGATGCGGTGATCTCCGCCTCGGATGCCGACGTCTCCTATGCCATCGCCACCATCTTCACCTTCAACGTGGCTGCGGTCCTCACCTTCCCGAGCATCGGTCACGCGCTCGGCCTCTCGCCCCACGCCTTCGGCTTGTGGGCCGGAACTGCGGTCAACGACCTCTCCTCGGTCGTCGCCGCATCGACGATCTTCGGGCACGGTGCCGCGACTTACGCCGTGGTGGTGAAGCTGACCCGCACGCTCATGATCATCCCGATTGCCATCGCCTTGTCGGCCTGGCGTGCCCGTGCGGGCCGTCCGCGTACAACCGCGAATGGGCCTGAGGCACCAAGAAGGATACGCCACGTCGTGCCGGTGTTCATCGGGTGGTTCCTCGTCGCCGTGGCTCTCAATACGTTCGGCCTGGTGCCGACAAGTTGGCACCAGGCCCTGTCGGCGATCGCCGAAGGCATGATCACGATGGCACTGGGCGCCATCGGCATGTCCACCCGACCACGGGACATCCGCCGAGCCGGGTTCCGGCCCCTCGCCCTCGGTGCCATCCTGTGGGTCCTCGTGGCCTCGACCAGCTTGGCGCTCCAGGCGCTGACCGGCACTCACGTGTAACTACGTGGGGTGAACGGGGTGGATCAGCTTCCCCGAGATGCAATAGCCCGTCCGTGAGGGTCGGTGGCGGGCACCCCGGTGGTCGGGGAGTCAGCGATCTGGTCCCCTGCCAGAGTTGCGCCATGTCCGTGGCATCACGAGCGCGATGGTGAACCAGATCACGATGAGCGCCTCGGTTGCCACTGCCCAGTACCTGCTCACCGTGGCCACACTCGCGATAGCGACGGCAAGGATGACGAAGGTGAACACCCCGAGCACCACCGGGCGCCTGGGCATGGCGGCCGCCGAACCCGACGTCATTCGACCATGACCCCGGCCGGCACCGCGATCGTCCCGCCTTCCGACGTCCCCGCAATGAGTCCGGCGACGAGAGCGACGCCGGCGAGCGCCAGGCAGGTGGCTGAGAACGCGTGGGCCACCGCTCCCGAGGAGGCGGAGCTGCCGCCTGTCGCGTCAAAGATCAAGCCGGTCACCGCCAGCCCGAGCGAGGTTCCCATGCCACGGGTCATGTTCAAGACACCTGACGCCACTCCGGCCTGGCTCGCGGGGACAGAGCCCATGATCGTGGCGTTGTTCGGCGGAGTGAATGCACCCATGCCGAATCCGACGACAGCTAGCAGAACCAGGAAGAGCCACGTCTCCGGCCGGAGAGCCGCCAGGGCTGTGAGTCCAACCGCAACGCTGGCCATTCCACCCACGGTGAGCGGACGCGCTCCGATGCGATCGGCGAGCCGACCGGCGAGCGGCGCCGTCGCACCCAGCGCCACCGGCATGACCATCAGCTCGAGTCCGGAGCGCCCCGAACCGAGGCCGACTCCCCGCTCGAGGTAGAAGGGCACGAGGAACAGGACGCCGAACATCACCAGGTAGGACAGCAGCCCGCTCGTGATCCCGGCGCTGAAGCGTGCCTGGTGGAACAGCCGGAGATCGAGCATGGGGTGCTCGCACCGCCGCTCGCGGAGGACGAACGCCACGACAAGGCCCGATCCACCCACAAGGAGTCCGATGATCGATGGCGAACTCCAACCGCGGGCGTTGCCGAACGAGATGGCGGCGAACAGTGCCATGACGGCGGGGAAGAACAGGGTGAAACCCGACCAGTCGAACGGCGTCGCGTCCTGGAGATTGCGACTTCGGGGAATCAACAGGACCCCGGCGATCATGCCGACGAGTCCGAACGGCACGTTCACGAGGAAGATGAGCCGCCACCCTCCGGCGGCAAGGAAGAAGCCGCCCACGGTGGGGCCGAGCGCCATTCCGATGGCTTGGGCAGCGCCCTGGATCCCGATCGCCTTGCCCAGCGAGGGCTTGGGCACGGCAAGGACGATGATGGCCACGCTGTTGGCCTGGAGGAGGGCAGCTCCCACGGCCTGGAGCGCGCGGAAGCCGATGAGCCACCCGAGGCCGGGGGCGAGCCCGCACAGCGCAGAGCCGATGATGAAGATGCCGAACCCGTAGACGTAGAGGAGCTTGCGACCCCACATGTCGGCGAAACGGCCGACGGCCACCACGGTGGCCACCAGGACCAGGAGGTAACTGAGCCCCACCCAAGTAACCGCGCCGACGCTGGCATGAAAGGTGTGCTGGAGGGTCGGGAGGGCGACGGTCACGATGCTGGCGTCGAGCTGGCCCATGAAGGCACCGATGCACACGGCGGCGACGGTGAGCCAGAAGGCCCCCGGTCGATTCCGGATCCGGTCCGGGCGCTTCGGCTCGATCAGCAGCCGCTGCCACCCAGCCGAATTCGCACCCCTGCTGACGACTTCCTCCACCAAGCCAACCTGACGCACCATCACTCAGAAGTCGAATAGCGATGTCCACTGACTGCGATAAGTTACGCAAATCGATACGAACCGCCTCCGGCATTTTGTGGCCGTGGTTGATCACGGCGGGTTTACCGCGGCTTCCAGGGCCGTCTTCGTTTCACAACCGGCCCTCTCACTCGCCGTCAAGGAGCTCGAGCGCGAGCTCGGCACGCCGTTGTTCGCACGGGTCGGCCGGGGGGTGCGACTGACCGCGGCAGGCGCCGCACTTCTCGGGCCGGCCCGACAGGCCTTGCGGGACGTCGAAACGGGCCGGGCCGCGGTGGCCGCCGTCGTCGGGGTCATGGCCGGCTCCCTCAGTGTGTGCAGCCTCCCGACCTTGGCGGCCGACCCGATGGCCGGACTCGTCGGGCAGTTCCGGCGGCACCACCCCGGCGTGCGGGTCGACCTGGCGGCTCCCGAGAGCGGTAGAGAGCTTTTCGACCTGGTGGAGGGCGGGACCTGCGAACTCGGCCTGACCGACGCGCTCCACGTCCCGGAGTCATTTGAATCCATCGACCTAGGGTCTCAGTCGCTCGTCTTCATCCATCCGCCGGGAACGTCAACCTCACGTGCCCGGGGTGGGGTCGAAGTGGCGGTCACGGATGACACCCCGTTCGTGGCGGCGCCCGAAGGTACTTCTACCCGTCGGTTGCTCGACGAACAGCTTGGGGCGCTCGGAATCACCCCGATGCTGGCTGTCGCTTCGGCGCAGCGGGAGGCCATCATCCCGCTCGTCCTGGCCGGTGCCGGTGCGGCCCTGGTGCCCGAGGCTCTCGCAACGTTCGCCGAGCAGTTCGGAGCCGTCGTCTCCAGACCCGATCCGGCGGCGGTCCGGCGGATCGCGCTGGTGTACCGATCGGGTGAGCTGTCACCCGCGGCGGCTCGGTTCTGCGAATTGGCTGGGTTACCGGATTTCGTCGGCAACCTGGGCGTCGACGAGTCCGAACTCTGACCGCAGCGCGCCTACTGCCGAGTACCACGTCCTCGCCCGACGAGTGGCTGATCACGTTCTTGTCCGCTCTCTTCGTCCCGGAGCCCTGGGAGGAGCCTCTCCGGTTGGAACTTGCCTCCGCTGGCGTCCTCCGTTCCGGGCTACTCGGTCGGCGGCTACGAAGGATTGATGATCTGTCGCGCCCCTCCATTCAGGTCCTCACACCCAATCCGGCCACATTCTGTGCCGTCGAGGAGACTTGACTGAGATGGATCCCCACCTCCACCGGGAGGGTCGCGAGTTGCTCTACGGAACCGGTGCCGAGCTGCCCGCTCCTGTTGTCGCCCCAGGCCCAGAGTCGTCCGGTCGAGTCGATGGCATAGATGGCGTAGCCGCCCGAGTTGACCTTGACGAAGGCGGCGTTCCGGGGGACGTGCACCTGCACTGGCACATCGGAGTCAATCCGGCTTCCAATGCCGAGCTGACCACGATCGTTGTTCCCCCACGCCCAGACGCCACCGCCCTGAAGGATGGCGACCGTCTGGCCGTTCTTGGCCCCGCTCCCACCTTGGAAGACTCGGGTGACGGCACCGGGAAGATCGACCCTGACGGGGAAGGCGCTGTTGGCGGTGGAGGCGTTGCCCAGTTGGCCCGCCGCGTTGTACCCCCAGTTGTAGTAGGCGCCATTGGCGAACAAGGCGCCGGATCCCTCCCACGATGACGTGAGGGCACTGACCCTCAGGCCGCTCGGCAGTCCGACCACAGGCGTCGGCGTGCTCGAGGAGGCGGTCGACCCGTTTCCGAGCTCGCCGGCGTCGCCGCTCCCGCAAGAGTAGATGTTGCCGTGCGAGTCGAAGAGGGCGTGCGTTCGGGCACCCGTCGCGAGCGTCACGTCCGAGAGGGAAAGCTCTTGGGGGTGGCTCTCGACGAGACCGGATAGGCAGAGGTCGCCGACACCGTTTAGGCCCCAGCCCCAGACATGACCAGTCGAGTCGATGGCAAGGCCGGCGTCGAACGGCATCGGGTTCGGGAGTGCCGTGATCGTGACCCCGGCTGGGAAGTCGACCTTGACGGCCATTGTCTCGTAGGGCGTCAGCCGTCCGTCCCCGAGCTCGCCGTAGCTATTCACCCCCCAGGCATAGACGGTGCCCTTCGAAGTGAGGGCATAGACATCGGAGTTAGAAGTGGCGATCTGCACAACCTTGCCCCTGATGCCGGCGATCGCCCGCGGCGTGTCGAGCTCGAGCTGCGTGATTGCGCCTCTGTTGCCGACGACCCCCCATCGGTAAACGGTGGTGGTCGCCGCGGCGGAATTGTTGCTGCTCGTTCCACCGCCGCACGCAGCGAGCACCACGGAGGCGACCGCGAACAGACTTGCTGCGATGACAGCTGATGGGCGGCGGGCGGCGCGTGTCACAAGCAGGCCGGAGATCGGCGCGGGGAAATTCGAAAAACCAACTGGGGAGCGGGTCATGGACTCCCCGGCCCCGGAGCTGACCCTGGCGTCTCCTGCCTTCGACGCAAGCGGTACCGAACCATCCGCCAGAGAAAAAGGACCCCGGCGACGGCGAGCAGACCGCCCGCGACGTGGCCGAGCAGGATGAGCACGGCACCGGCGACGACCATGGCAACACCGATCACGTAGCGCTGCCAAGGCGTCGCTCGCACGAGGGCTTGTCGGATGAGAGGACCGCTGCCGTAGGGCATCGAGAAGCCTCCTTTTCCGGCGTCTGTGCCAAACGCGACTGTAGTCTACCAGTTAGACTGTCAACGAATATGACGAATATCGGCATGGACTCACCGGGCGTCCGCCAAGAGCCGAGTGGCCCGGCGGCACTGCTGCCGTGGCTGCTCCGACGGACCAACCAGCACTACCGTGCCGCCATCAGAGACCGCCTAGCGGACCGCGGGTTCGCGGAGTTGCCACAGCCCGGGTATTGGGCGCTCGTGATCCTTGCGAGAGGCGGTAACGACGCCCGCCAGCTGATAAGCGGAATGGGGGTCAGCAAGCAGGCGGTCTCCAAACTCGTCGACGCCCTGGTGGCTGGCGGATTCGTCGATCGAAGGCCCAATGACAGCGATCGCCGCCGGACGGACCTCCTGCTTTCGGCCAGGGGTCGCCACGCCACCGACGTCATCGCGGACGCAGTACGGGAAACCGATGAGGCCTTCACCAGGGAGCTCGGTACCGAGCGGTTCGCGGACCTTGTCCAAATGCTCGAGCAACTGACGCGGTGCCACGATTGACGCCCTGCGTTTCCCGGCCGCGGTACTGAGCCCACCCGGGTTCGCGCCAGGTGGCGCGCACTGCGACGCTCAGCCCAACGCCCTGGTCGTGGTCGTGGTGCATCTGGATCGATCCGAATTGGAAACGGGATAGGACGAGCTTGTCGAAGCGGCGCCTCGGCGCGCTGACTTTGACTCCGAAGTTCCGAGTGGAACGCGCTATCGTCCGAGGCTGAAGCGGAGCCGCGGTTAACGCCGCTCACCGAGTCGAGGATCCGCCCCTTCCGGGCCGTGGCCGCCTGCACAACCTCATTCGGCCACTCCTAGATTGACAGGTGCCCCATTGGAAAACGGAAAGCGCATCGTGCCCACTTCCCACCATTGGTCGACCCCAACACCCGAAGCAGTCTCCGTGTCCAGCTCCACGGTGTCGAAGTGCTCGCCCAGCCTAAGGTCGGGTTCTAGGTGATGGGGATGAAGAGCTACGGGCGGCCGCCGAGCTTCCTCTTGCAGACCGGCTACGAACAGGTCCGATCGGTGGTGGCTGCGGTCGCCGCCACGCTCGCCGGGGAAGGCGTACAGGACACCGTCGACGCGCTGGCGGGAGCCGGTCGGTGATCGACGCGATGACCTACCGACATCCCGAGGCCCTAGCCTCACCACAATGGCTCGCAGATCATCTCGCTGACCCGTCGGTCCGGGTGGTGGATGCCCGCATCAACATCCGGGCCACCCCAGAGGGAGCGCTGGAGGCGGTCGCCGAACGCGACGCCTACGGTGAGGCCCACATCCCCGGAGCGGTATTCGTCGACGTGATGGCCGACCTGGCCGATCCCGACGACCCGGTCGTCGTGCTTTCGCCCGACCGGTTCGACGCGCTCATGGGCCACCTCGGGATCGGCGATGACAGCACCGTCGTCGTCTACGACGACAAGGGCGGTACGTGGGCGGCTCGGCTCTGGTGGGCCCTGCGCTACTACGGCCACGAGGCGGTGAAGCTGCTCGATGGCGGTTTCACCCGGTGGCAGGCGGAAGGACGCCCCACCGAGCAACAGGTACCCGAACCCTCGCCGGCGGTCTTCACGGCGCGGGTCCGTCCCGAACTGCGGGTCGACGCCGACAATGTGATGGCAGCCATCGGCCGTGAGGACACCTGCATCGTCGACGCGTTGCCCGAGGTGTTCTTCACCGGTGTGGCCCGCCTGTACCCGGGCCACCGGGCCGGTCACATCCCGACCGCTCACAACGTGCCCGCCCCGGCCCATGTCGATCCGGCCACTCAGACCATGTTGCCTGCCACCGAGCTTGCCCGCCTGTGGGAGCCGGTCGGACTGGAGCCCGAGCACCGGGTCATCACCTACTGCGGAGGTGGAGTGTTCGGGGCCTTCGCCCTGTTCGCGCTCTATGTCATGGGGCACGAGAACGCCGCCCTCTACGACGCCTCGTGGATGGAGTGGGGCGCTGACCCCAACCGGCCAGTCGAGACCGGCCCGAGAGCTTCGATGCACGATCGTGATCAACCAAAGGAACCGAGGAGGCAGTGATGGCACGAGTGAAACTGATCGATCCCGAGCAGGCCGAGGGACGGACCCACGAGGTCTTCGAGCGGGTGAAGGCGTACTACAAGATGGTCCCCGGGCTGCAGCAAGCATTGAACTATCTGCCGGAAACGACGGATGCACTGTGGACCTTGAGCCTGAACACGGCGATGGAAGGGACCATCCGCGAAGAGCTGAAGCGGGTGTTCTTCGCGGTCACCGCCTACGAAGTCGAGTGCGAGTACTGCACCGCTGCCCACATGATCGCCCTGATGGGCAAGGAGTGGAGCCGTCAGGAGTGCGTCGACGTCATCGAGGGCAAACCGTCTCCCCGCCTGACCGACAAAGAGAACGCCGCGGTGGACTTCGCACGGATCGTCGGCCGGCGGCCGGCGGGGGTAACCGACGTGATGACCGACAAGCTACGCGCTCTCGGTTGGACCGATGCGGAGATTGTGGAGATCGTGGCCTCGGTGGCCCTGATGCGCTACACGACCACGGTGGCCAGTGCTCTCGACGTTCCGCTCGAAGAGGCCATGGAAGGCGTCGGGGTGAGTTGCGGGGTTCCGCTCGATCGACTCGATCGCTGAGGGGCTCCCCGATGCCACCTGGAGAATCGGGTTCCGATGTCATCTCCTCGAGGGTCTCGGCCTCGATCGGCGAGGCAGATGCCGACTACTACGGCAGAGCCGGTCCAAGGTCGAGTCCATGAGCGAGCCGGAAGACAGCCCATCCCGACCCGAAGCGCAAGTTGCTTCCAAATCGACACGACCTCGGCGACAGGCACAATCGACTACCCCCGCCACTCCGGCGGATGAAGCCTTCGATCTCCTCGGCGGCATGATGGTCGCAGCCTATGCAGCCGGACTCGTCGCCCTCGGGCTGCGGCTCGGCCTGTACCGGGCGATGGCCGGTCAGGGTCCGCTCACCAGCAACGAGGTCGCCGAGCGAGCCGGGCTCCACGAGCGGTGGGTCCTCGAATGGCTCCATGCGCAGTCCGCCGCCAGGGTCGTCGACTACGCCGGCAACGGACGGTTCGAAGTGACCGACGCGGTGGCGGCGTTGCTGGCCGATGAGTCGAGCATCCTCTACCTGGGTGGGAGCTTCACCACGCTCCCGAACCATCTGAGCCTGCTGCCCCGGCTTGACGAGGCGTTCCACACCGGGCTCGGGCTTGCCTTCGATGACCGCGGTCTCGAGTCCGCCCAGGACTCCGAGGTCCTGATGGGGAACTGGTATCGCCAGGTCCTCATCTCCACCGCGCTGCCGCAGTTGGAGGGAGTGATCAGTCGTCTGCACCAAGGGGCGGTGGTCGCCGACGTGGGCTGCGGCTCGGGGATCGCGCTCCTCGAGATGGCCCAGGCGTTCCCGACCTCCACCTTCCACGGCTATGACGTGTCGGTCCATGCCCTCGAGAGGGCGGAGTCGCATCGCGCTGCGCTGGGTGCCGGAAATGTCACCTTCCACCGTGTCGATGCAGACCCGCTCCCTGATGGACCCATGTTCGACCTGGTGACGACGTTCGACTGCCTGCACGACATGACCCGACCAGGCGAAACCGTCAAGGCCATCCGGAAGGCGATGGTCGGCGATGGGACCTGGTTCATCGTCGATATCGACTGCGCCCCCACCTTCGAGCAGAACCTTCGCCGGAGGCGTTTCGCCACCATGCTGTACTCCACCTCGGTCTACTCGTGCCTGTCGTCGGCCCTGTCCGAGCCGGGTGGCGCCGGGCTGGGGACCTGCGGACTCCCCGAACCGGCGCTTCGCAAGCTTGTGGGCGACGGAGGATTCGGCCGATTTCGCCGCTTGGACATCGAACACCCGATCAATGCTTTCTATGAGGTGCGCCCCTGATGCCTCTCTTGCTACAGGATTGATCTTCTGGGGGAACACCCTTACTCGGCCCGAACGAGGTCGAGGTCATCGCCGGCCCCGCGGAGGGTGGACCCCTCGCCGTGGGTGAAACACAGCACGTCCACTGCGCTTCCTCCGCTGGTCAGCGTGGCGAGCAGGGCGCCGAGACCGAACGACTCGTCATCGGGGTGGGCGCAGACGGCCAGCACTCCTGTCAAGTGGGGGAACCCTCCGCTGGTGGCAGCGGCGGTCATGGCCCGGGTTTCCTCGGTCCGGTCATGACGGCGCCTTGCCGATGACGAGCACCTGGAATGCCCCGAACCTCGGGAAGGCACGACCGAGACCTTCGAGGAGGGGACCGACCTTGTCGAGGCCGGGAAGCGCGCCGGGGGCGAACAGTGCCGCGTGGAGCGTGACGCGACCGAACTGCCGGCCGAGGGCCGCCAGCTCCCACCGGGCGACAAAATGGGCCGCATGCCATGGTGGGCGCTGGAAGTGTTGACGTCGGGCCACTCCCCGGGGACTGAGCGGGTTGAGCGCGCCGACGGCGATACGGCCGCCGCGGCGCGTCACCCGACTGAGCTCCCCCACCGTGAGGTGGGGGTCGGTCACGAACTCGCAGAGGGTGACAGCCACGGTCCCGTCGAACGTGGCGTCGTCGAACGGGAGGCGCTGGGCGTCGGCGACGATCAGCGGTGTCCGAGCCCGTCGGGCGGCGACCGCCGGCATGGCGGGGTCGAGGCCCTCTCCGGTGAGTAACCCCCCGCGCTGTTCCAAGGCGGTGGTGAACCTCCCGCTCCCACATCCCACGTCGAGGACGCGCCGGCCGTCGAGAGGCCCGACGGCCCGCAAAAGGCGTGGCGCCGTTCGACCTCGAAGGCGTGGTGGCCCCAGGGCGAGTCGAACCACCTGTCGTAGGCGACCGCTGCCTCTACCGGCGGGGCAAGCGCCACGGATGCCCCCGGCGCCGCCCGGAGGTCCTCAAGAGGCTCAGGCCGACCGGGCATGGAGCGTCACCCGTCGCCGTCCAGTCCGCTCTCTCCGGGATGTGCGCGCCGAGTCGCCCGGGACCCGCTCGAAGCGACGCTCTGAGCACTCGTCTCCGGCTTGGCAATCACCGCGCCCCCACCGGACGACTCGGCGCCGGGTTGGGCCCACACGGCGACAATCGCTCGCAGACCAGGTCCTCCGGGTCGCGAGCGTTAGCCGCCAGTCACGAAGTGCCGGGAGGCCATTTCAGAATCATGAACTCCAATTGCCCCAGTTGACACCGCAACCGCCGAGGTACATCCGCGGCTCGGGGACACCAGCGATCTTGGCGGCGACCTTCATCGGCCGCTTGGGAAACAGCTGGTAGACCTGGCGCACGGATATGGCGAAGTGCTTGCTAACGAATCGAGCAGTTGGCGGCCGCTCGTTGCCCAGGTATCGGCTCCGCATGTACCTGATGACCTTCCAGTGATCGTCGGTCAGCTGGCCGATGCCTTCTCGGGCGGCGATTTCGCGCGCCATCTCCTCTTTCCACTGCCCAGGGTTCGTGAAGAAGCCGTCGTCGGTCACATCGACACTGAGGCCGGTGAAGGTCATCGTTGGCATGTTCATCCTCCTTGCATCCGGTCACGACGGATCACGCCGCCGCATTCGATATACCAATCGTCTCGTCCTCACCCTGTTGTGGCAAGGGCCGAAAGGCTCTTCCGAAGGTCGAGGCACCTTCCTTGCCAGGCGTCGGCACGGCGATTGGGCTCGACGCTGAAAGCGCACCCGGGTCCTCGCCGGCGGGGTGCGACCGGATCGGCTCAGAACTCGCAGCCGGGACATTCGGCCCTGGCCGGGCGCGGGGGCCGCCCCTTGTGGTCGGTTACGCGTCGCAAAACCTTGGGCTCAGCTGACGGCGCGCCTGCCACCGCGAGCACTTCGGCCGAGTCGCCGCACCGGCGGGTGACATCGTCAATGAACCGGACGAGAACTAGCCTATCGGTGCCCTGAACTGGTAGTTTTCGGCCTGCGGCCGTGCTTCGTACCCCGGTCACGAGACATGGGGTAACTGATTGATGAGCAACCTCCGGACCGAGGGGATGGCGATGGAGGGTGGCCCATGGTTTAGAGGCCCTTCCGCAATGTTGGGATTGACCATTGAACCCGCGCTCGTGATGTTGCATTCGTCCGGTTCGAATTGGGAGCGCAACATGTGACGGGACTTCCCGGTCTCCTGGTCCGCCCCGAAAGGAGCAGGAGTTATCAGCTTGTACAACACCTGCTCCTGTCATCTCAGGCTGCCGATCAGGAAGCCGCCCATGGCGGCAAGCGAGATGCCGACGATGACTACTCGCGCCGCCTTGGATCCTGGTCTAGGCACTTTGAACACGAGAATGCCAACGCTTGCGTTGACCAACAGACTGAGTTGAGCGATCGTGAAACCCACGCCGGTACCCACCCGTGCGACCAGCCCAAGCAGGGCAAGATTGCCGATGCCGAAGAGGACCCCGGCCGAGATTTGCGTCGCCGTAAGCCGAGGGCTCAACTTTGCCGGCCCACCCGCTGTGGCAACCAGTACCGTTCCGGCGGCGAGTATGCCAAGGGCCAGGGGGAAGTTTCCCAGCTGCGCCGATACCTTCGCCCACTGCGCAGGCACGAAGTAACTGCCCCACAGTATGCCGGCAGCGCCGGCGAACAGATACCCGAGCCGGTAGCTGTGAGCCGTTCCCGAGATCGACGATCTGTTCGCGGAGCCAGCTTCTTCACCATGCACCTCGACTGCCGATGCACCGCCGCCCTGAGCATTCTGCGAACCGACGATGAGCAAGATGCCGGCCAAAATCAACACCATCCCGGCGCCGAGCACGACAAAGTTGGCTCTGGTGAAGCTGCTGAGCTCTCCGAAGAGCAACGCCCCCCAGATGAAGGCGACGATGATGTTCAACGGCGTCCAGGAGCCGCTGGCTCGAGCTAAGCCGACGGTCTCCGTCGCCCGGAAGGCGAAATAGTTTCCGCCGATCCACACCACGCCGCCGATGAGTGGGAACCAGAATGGACGCCACCCGAAGGAGAGGTGTCCGCCACCGATGACCAGGGCACCGAGGGCAAAGGCGGCATTTCCGAGAGCGACGTAGAACACCCGTGAACGTTGCGGCACTCCCGGTATCGCTTGCGCCACCGGTATCCAAAACCCCCACGCCAGCACCGTTGTCAGCGCCAGTAGGGCAGTCATTGGCCCAGACGCGGAAGGTGCGCCTTGACTGCCTCTGACGGCGCGGCCCACTCCCACTTTCGTGCCCGGGGCGCCATTACCTGGCAGTCTGACGCACGGCGCGCGGGACTGCCCACTCGACGAGCCCTCGGGCAAACCCGCCGAGATAGCTACGTTCGCAATCAGGGGACTGAATCTCCCTGCTTCTCGAGTTTAGGCCCAGCAATCTCATTGAGATGGGAGCCGCCGTGCTCGGCGCCGTGGCGAATATGCAAGCTGCATTGGAGTGATCGCGGTTCCATGGTCGCCGCCTCGGGATCCTCGCTCCGAGGTCAGTGGCGTAGGGGCGGGGTAATCCGCTTGTGCCCGCGAGTCGCGGGGCTAGTCCCGATGCGTAGTGTCCTTGTTCTTGTAGGTCACTTCTCTAGCTTTGTGCTCCACCCAACGTTCAGGCTGAAGCATGGTGGTGCAAGGCATTGCGCGCGAGATCACCGACGGGGCAAACCTTGAGAGGTTTGAATCACCCGGGTCTCGGTTGAGACTGAATGCTGAGCAACCTCCGGAGCGAGGGGATGGCGGCAGGGGATGGCCCACGGCTCGGTGACCCGTCTGCAGGCGTTTGCGACAGTTGCGTCGTCCAGATGGCCGTGCTCGCGACCGTTGCGGCGCCCATGTAACGACTGTCGCGGGCAGTCGGCGCAGCAGGGTCAGCGCCCGACACTGCCCAAAAAACCGGTGTACTTCCAACTTCGTCCGTAGCTACGCCTTCGAGACGACGGGCGATGACTCTTCGTCCATGAGAGCTTCGACCTCGGCCCGGTAGATCAGCGCAGGATCGATGGTCGTTGCGCCCAGCTGGCCCTCCAGCTCAAGGCTGAGCACGCCATGAAGGCGTGTCCAGCAAGCGATGCCCCGATATAGCACGCTCGAAGACAAGGCCGGTGCCCCTGAGCGGCGATGCCACGCCTGGAGTTGGGCGTCAAGGCTTGCGGGGACGACGTTCGAATCTCCTCCGACGTGCAGAGCAGCCAGGAGGTCGAGGATGACCGCCATGCTGCGCTGCGTAGCGGGAATGATGCGAGCAGGGTCGAGCAACCCTGACCCCACTGATGACAGGAAGGCAAGTCGGTATCGGTGCGGCTGCTCGATCGCCCAATGACGATAGCCGTCAGTGACGGCACGGAAGCGTGCGGCGGCGGGACGCCGACGACTGGCTTCGGCGGCCGCTTCCATGGTGTCCGCCAAGTCCCGGTAGGCCTCGATGACGAGCTCGACGATGAGGTCATCCCGGCTGTCGAAATACCGGTAGAGGGCCGCCGCCGACATCCCCATCTCCTTGGCGATGGCATTGAGCGAGAGCGCGGTCAAACCGCCAAGGGCGATCTGGTTCAGCGCCCGCTCCTTGATCTCGGACACCGTGTCCCTGCGGTTTCGCTCCCGTCGACTCAATGCCGGTTCAGACACTGCACGGTCCCTCCGTCTGCCAGTTGCCCATTCTGCATGGTACCAGGATGTGGTTGGTAATCACTTAGTGATATACTATAACTTACTGAGTGGAGTTAACCGCTTACGAGACCACAATCTGCAAAAGGACCAACGATGATCTTCCACATCAACCGCCTGACGTTCAAGTCCGATCTCAGCGAGGAGCAGCGCCGAGCAGGCCTCGACCTCCTTCGCCAGGCGGGCGAGGCCAACCCCGCCGTGCAGTCGTACGTCGTGGGCCCCGACCTCGGGGGGGAGTTCGAATGGGGCGCCGTGTACGTGCTGGAGGACCTAGACGGGTACTGGGGGTACCTGACACATCCGGCGCACGTCCGGTCCGAGATGAATGGCATGGAGCTCATCGACCGATTCGAGGCCTTCGACATCACGGACTCCGACGACCCCGAGTTCGGCGACAAGATCGCCAAGCTGCAAGCCCGCAACTATGAGGAGCATCCCGAGCTCGCCGACCTCGTGGCACAGGTGCCTTCGTTCATCGTGCCCGACGGCGACGACAGCCAGGAGTAGCGCTCACCAGCAGGGGCGCGGCCGGAGGATCGACATGTCCGAGGGAGACAACGGCTTCTACGTGCGTGCCCGTCTGACAACCAACGAGACGAACAGAGGAGATCACTTGACTACGCCGACCGACATCGACCGATCCGCCCCGGTGATTGCGCACCACGAGACCGACATTGCTGCGTCACTCGACGCGGCGTGGCAATCGCACATGAACGTCAATGCCTGGCCGACCTGGCACCTCGAGGTGACGGCCGCACATCTCGATGGAGCTTTCGCCCCGGGCAACTCGTTCACCTGGACGAGCTATGACTTCACCGTCACGTCCACGATCTACGACGTCATTGGCAACTCCCGTACGCTCTGGGGTGGCGAGGCCCAAGGCGTCATGGGCACACACGAGTGGAGCTTCGAGAAGACTGCTGGGGGCGTGCATGTCACTACGAGCGAATCGTTCTCCGGAGATCCAGTGGCAGCCGACCCTGCCACCTTTCAAGGCATTCTTGACAACTCGTTGACGACGTGGCTGAACCACCTCAAGGAGAAGGCCGAGTCATTGTTGCGAGAAGGTTAGAGGCTGGCTGATCCGCCGATTCCATGACAGCATCGCCCCGCGACGGCTCGCCTGCTCCTGCGAGCACCCCAGCAGCGTCGCCGCACCAGGGGTGATTGCCTCAGTGAACCGGAGAAAAGTGGCCTGAACTGCGGGTTCACGGTCTCAAGGGATGTCTTGAACACGGATCACGAGACGTGGGGCAACTGAATGATGAGGAATCTCGGCATTTCCCATTTCGATGCCGCCCCTGAGGTGAGGGTGCTGCAAGGGCCGGTGTTGTTCGTCTGACAACCGAAGGTCGATCGGGACCTCCACGCTTTCCGTCGCCGCTGTCCCGAAGGACCGGCATGGGTCTGTGATCCGAAGCAGGAGGTTCGCTCGAGAAGCCAACTCGCGAGCCAACAATTGGGTCCCTTCGCGTAGCGCACCGTCCCATCTTGTTTCGCGGCCTTCTGAAAATATAGGTATCTGCCAGGGAAAATGCGACGAGATGGAATTCTCGGCGA
>Ga0182010_10000781_pt1 | contig 18009 bp, 8 predicted proteins | sample 611E1MmetaG_FD_120488 | JGI IMG/M metagenome (GOLD analysis project Ga0182010, IMG submission 120488) | Permafrost microbial communities from Stordalen Mire, Sweden - 611E1M metaG | ecosystem: Environmental > Terrestrial > Soil > Wetlands > Permafrost | place: Sweden: Stordalen | collected...
AAGTAATATACATAGTAGCCAAATCAAAATCATTTGCTAAGAATTTGATGAAATATTTAATGAACAAATAAACTAGTTTAATTAATTGCTGACTTGACTGTAAATAACTTCATGTACATTCATAAATTTAAGGAACTTAGAGATGTATATAATTTACAGGGTTTTTGGTTATTGCAGCCAATTGCTAGTAAAATTAATGATAAATTTTGGAGATCCCAATAGATATTATAAGTCTAGAAACTTATCATTTGTAGGATAGCTTCTAGCCATGACAATTTTACCATCAACAATAGTTACGGGTAACACATAATATCATCTCAGTTCAGTGTTTCATTTCTAATTATATTATTTATAAAAGCCTGGTTATTTATAGTTTACATTTTTGACTTTCATTACATCAGAGGGGCAAATTTTATAACATTGGCTGCAGAATTTCAGTAGCATTCTTGAAAAATTTATTCCGGATCAAAAACAGGAAATATCTCCATGAAGATGAACCCACGTTGTATCTATTGCCTACTTTCAAGAGTACACTTCCAGTCTAAGCTTTCGACAGACGATGAGGATCTCATAAACAAGACAATCCATGAATGCCTTGGAGTTATGAATAAATATTATGATCCTGAAGCAGTATCTGCATCCATAGCAACTAAAATCCATCGGAAATGCTATGAAGTTCTGGGAGACAAAGACCCTTATGCTGGGACAAAGAAACTTATCAACCGGTCTGCACTGAAGGTCCTGACCGAAGCAAAACAAAAAATTTATGAGAATTCTCCTGAAGATAGGGAAGTTTTTAGGCGGGCAGTGCTTTCATCCGTGATTGCAAATTATTTTGATTTCGGTATAATGGGCTTTAATGCCAGTGAAGTGGGATTCGAGACTGTGTTTATGAAACTTTTCGAACACGGACTTGACGTAGATGATACTTCTAAAATGTTCGGCCTCCTGCAGAATGTCGTTTACATTGCCGACAACTGTGGAGAGATTTTCTTCGATATGCTCGTTTTTGATGTTATAAAAAAACTTGGAGGGAAAATTAAACTTGTAGTTAGGGGCGGACCAATTCTCACAGATGTAACCTTGGAAGAGGTAAAAAAGTTTGAAGTGGATAAAAAAGTTGACCAGGTCCTGACTACCGGTTCTAATGCTATAGGTGTCCTGATCGAAGAAGCTCCAGCTGAACTTCTCAAAGCTATGAAAGATGCGACCCTTATCATCAGCAAAGGAATGGCTAACTATGAAACTCTTTCAGAACATAACTTTGGGCCTACTGCTTATATGCTTCTTACAAAATGTGAATGCGTTGCGGAGGATCTTGGGCTCGAACAGGGCCTAGTTGTCGCAAAACTAATGAATTATCCTTGAAATGTCGATTATTATCTATTTTTTTCGGCATCTTTCTATTCTCTGTGAGACAAAGACAGACTTGCCCCAATACATAAAAATGCAGCATTCATTACACTGAAAATTTAATCATGAAGACATCAACAAATAATGGTGGGAGACTTCCTTTTTAATAAAGTACTATAAGTGTGAACAACATATCGAAAAAAAGTGTTTTCTTAGAACTATTTGATATATTTTAATGGTCTCGTTGGAAATGTGACAGCTGAGACAATGAAACATTACTTTAAGGAATTTCAGAAAAAGCTGCAATCAGAGTTTAACTTTTAGCTAGATTAAAGAAAGATGGTCAAAACAAGAATATAGCATTTCTGAGTTTTGACAAACCGAGTAGGTGGGCCGAATCTACTCCATCACTTAGGTTGATGGTAGCTTCAAGCATTTTAATTTTGAATTAAAGAGGATTTCGATAAACCTTTTATTTTCAAGAGTCAGTTGATATATGGTTAAAAGTGTATAAAAGAATTAGATTTATCGAAATCTTCTAAAACTCTCAAAAAATATTTATACTCATACGGTATTTAATTAGTAAGTGAGTTTTTGGATTCAGTTAAGAATTTATTGAATTTTCACTATCAGTATAACTCTTACAATTTATGGATATAATATACATCAATGAGTTCACTTGATAGCACTGGAGGATCTTATGAACAGCAGTTTTTCGATTACAGTAGATCTTGAGGACTGGTATCATATTCCTTCAGTTTGTGGATCTCCTTTTGCTGTTTATAGAAGTGTAGATGAATTTTTTGAAAAATGGGATGATAAGTATGACTTCCTGACTGAACCAACAAAAACGGTATTGGATCTTCTCGATGAATTTAAAGTGACTGCTACATTCTTTGCAGTTGCGGACATTGTAGAGAACTATCCTGGACTAATCGAGTCAGTCGTAGAAAGGGGGCATGAGCTCGCATGCCATGGGCTGCACCACACCTGTAAAATTGATCCTGAAACAAAAAAACAGTTAATAAGTAACGAGAAATTTGAGCAAAGGACATTGCTTGCAAAAAGAATTTTGGAAAAAGTTGGTGGGGATAAGATAGTAGGTTATCGAGCACCAAATTCTCTAGTAGGTGGTTGGATGCTGGATTCCTTGGAAAGGATTGGATTCAAATATGACTCCTCTGTATCTGTAAATTCTCTCTATAATAAAACAGATTCTTCTCTTAGCACAGTTTCAACAACTCCATATTTTCCTATAGAAAGTGGACTTGAAGTAGGAGATAATAGAAACTTGGTTGAGTTTCCCTGGGCCTATTATCATAATTTATTGAAAATTCCGGCATCTGGAGGGCCAATACTTCGCTTTTTTGGGGCTTCACTTGTATTAAATGGGCTTCTCCAAAGTCTCAGAAGAGGGCATACGGTATTTTATTTTCATCCATTAGACATTTCTTGTGCTAAATTTCCCTCAATAGGGAACAATAGACCCTTTTATTGGAGTTTAAAAGGGAAACTTGTTGAACAGAGAATCCGTTATATTCTGAAGAAGTTGGAGGACATTGATAAAATATGCTTGCGAGATTACCAAGGCTTATAAATTCATATATTATAAAAGTTTTTTTTTTGATTATAGGACAAGCCTCAAAATTAGAAACTTGCAGAAGGCATTGAACTAAAACCTGCAATCCTTCACTAAATCGAATCGATGGTTTCAAAAGTGCATACAATTCTTTTATATAATTAAACTATCATGAATATTACAACTACCTTTTCTCGAGAAATGCAATAATATAAATGCTAAATAATTTTATTCGACATTTTTACCTGGAATTAAACACAAATCACAAAATGTCAGTATTTGTATTTTGGATTGAATATATCGATAAAATTTAATAGCGAATAATCGTAGAACATTGAAAAATAGCTTAGAAGTTAGCTTTGATCTAATAAAAATTTTAATATTTTAAACAGCTATTCAGCCTACTAAAAATTTGTTGATTTAGATCTATTTTGATGCAATATATGCTTCGAATTAATAACTGATACAAAAATAATAACATCAACAACAACCAACAAATAAATAAAATCAGCACACTATAATTTGCCAATTGAATTCCAGTAAACATGGCTATTGAGATTTTATTGTCTAGACTGAACAGTTATTATTTATTACAATTGTGGTCAAAACGCGGTATATATATTTAACGTCATTCTAATTAACTCGTATTGTCAAATTAAATTCGTTTTGAATATGCTAGGACACATTTTCACTTAAATGCAAACCATTTTAATAGATCCCATTTTCATCCTTTTTTTCTATTGGATTTACGTATTTGAATCTTCACAAAGTAAAAATCATTTGAAATATAATCACTTATGGCCTCATTTTGACAGTTTGAATTTCATGTTGAAAGGGGATTTTCGAGCGTATGCTGATTTTTCTGAAAAATTATGAATCCCAACAAGTTATGAGAAAAGAAATCACATATCTGAAAGATTCAATTATACACACTATGCAAAAATTAACATGAAAATACACAACAAATTCGTGACACTTTCAGATATAAATATTCAGACGGGATGAAAAAATGATATTGTGGCAACAAATTTTGATTGAATTTTTAGGATTCTATTCGACAGATAATTCTCCAGCTAGTGATAATTATTTTCCAAATTTTGATCGAATTTTTGAGATTGAATTTGGCAGATTTTATAAATAAAAGGGAATATATTTTTAATACTGCGAAAAAAAATGGATCGCAAAAATACTAAAATTGAACGAAATCTCTATACATAAAAATCTTCTTTTGGCTTATGGGTTGAAAACTGATAGATTCCATATAAATTTGATAAAATTTTTGGAAGCTGTAAACTGATTTTTGGCGAAAAAATGAAAATTAATCCCAAGGTGAATGAGAGCCATAATCCAGTTTTCAAAATATTTGCTCCCAGCTAATTTTGTTATTTTTATCAGAAAAGAGCTTGTCATTCCAGACTTTGGAAACATTAATTTTTCTGATAGATTAAAGTGCTAAGGAAAAGATTTTTACCGAGAATTATTGTCTCAAATATCAAACATACTTGAAAAGGTCATCCCTCTTCATTTCGTGTAGCCTGCCCCGAAGGATGACCTTTAAGGTCTTGATATACCCTTTTTTGGCGCTTACTGGAGCAATCAAGTGCTTCCATTTCTGCCAGGGGGGAACAAGTCCAAGGAGAGCTGCAATCTCGTCAAGAAGGGGATCATACTCATTTTCTTTGACCTTGTCCATCTTATTTGCAGCAATAAGAGTATCTATCCCAACTTCTCTGAGGAAATCAAACATCTCAACATCGATCGGAATTTGTTTCCTGGCGTCCCAACGGTAGACTATTCCTGGAAATGAAGGACCATCTATTACCAGAATCCCAAATTTGATCCTTCTGGCATTATCCTCTATATAGTGTACGATTTTATCCTTCACTATATCCTGCTTTCTATCCTTTACTCCACTCATGAAGCCGAAGCCAGGCATGTCAGTAATAAACAGATCTGAGACCTGATAATGCGTTGGACGCAGGGTAACGCCTGGACGTTTACCTACCTTCACTTTTACCCCAAAAAGTTCCCTGATCAGGGAGGACTTCCCCACATTTGAGCGTCCTACAAATATTGTTTCAAAATTCGCGTTGCCTTCAGCTTCAGTATTGCTAGTTCCCATTGTTTTTCACCTCATTTGCTTCCCAAGCTGTGTATCGAAAGCCCAGAGGAATGCCTCAAAGAATTAGTGGATACGCATCCCTGCTGAAAATGGATTCACTCCGTCAATTCTTTCGAATTAAGAGCAAAACTATCGGAGAAGAAAGTTTATGTCTATTTTTCCCTCGGAAAAAGTATTAAATTTTAGGTAACTCTTCTCTCACGAAACTCAAATTCAATTTCCACTTACTTCTGACCGTAGGATAACCTAAACCTGCTTCCTACTAGCATTTTCATCAACTTCTTAAAACATAGAGACTTAAGATTCATAAAACCTTCTTTTCGGGTTCTGTGCAATCTTCATAGTTTAAAGTATTTTTTGCCTAACGTTGAATCCATAAAATTGAATCTCTTAATCATAAATCATGTCAAATCAATATGTTTGTATACCAACCCAAAGCATTAATTTATTATTTCCATGGAACATCTTCAATTTTGCCTACATATTTTATCATAAAATATAATTTAAACCTGTATATTATTACTTAATCCTACTATTTGCAGTTAACTTAGAAATCAAAGATTTAAAAATCCTTCTTTTCAGCTTATTGTCTAAATTTGGTATGATTCTGACGGGCTTTATCGGTTTGAATTTTTAAAATGCTCTCCATCAGGTAAATTCAATTCCAATAGATAGTCTCCTACACTCAACATGTACGATATTTCCTATTCCAGAAATGTCAAAAATTTACAATCCTGATTAGACAGAGGACATCAATGAACTTTGATTTTGCTCCTAGTTTATCCATTAAGACGATATGTATTGGAGGAAATATATAATATAAATTATATATAAATTGAACACCGTGATATTCGATCTGTACAATTATATTATCCAATTTAAACAAAGTCAAGAGCCACATACAGGAGATATCCAGGGAAAAATCTTCTAGCTGTTACCGGTTACCAGGTAATTGGGTATGGGTACCCGAAGTGGAGAGCTTAATACAAGGTAAGTATTCACAAAAGGAGGAGAGAAGATGAAAATGATCACGGATATTTCGCCGGGGATCTAGTCGCCGATCAAGGTGGAGAGTCGCATCGGCACGCTCAAGTTCTTCATGGATTCTCGGACAAGAGCACCGTCGAGAAACTCTTCGATAACCTGGATTTCCAACGCGCTGTGAAGGCCTATCTGCTGGCATTGCCTCAGAATGGTACCAAAAACAAACTCATTCTACAAAGAAGCAATGATTAAGAAAGTTAAACAAGAAAAAGAGAAACTAGAGTCCACGTCATCCCAACCTGAAGAACTGAGTATCCGTGAACCTCCGTATTCACGAAGTAATAAGTAAATAATTTAAGGACAAGATCGAAAAAAAAATTTGCTACTATTCAATCCATTCTATCCTTTTTACTGCTTTTCTTTAATGATTATTTATACAAATTCCGCTTTCACGGATGTAAAAACTGGACCTCTAATATCTATTTTTTTCTTTTTGCCAGTGATATAGCGTTGGGCAATAGGACCTATTTTCAGGTTGATTTCCGAGGGAACTTTGACAATTCTTACCCTCACAATATGTTCATTTGCTCCGAAAATTGCGGCTTCTTCAATTTCTCTGGCAGCCTGGGCGGCAAAAGCTTCAATGAAACTAATGCCTGCTTTTGCAGAGTGATTTTCAAAGGGTTTGTGCCATTTCTTGATGTTAGGGATTCCCAGGATATCTCCCTGATAAGCTACAATTTCGTTGAAAACTGCAGGGCCGCAGAGTTTCGTGTTTATTTCAGGCTCTATTACGGAAATTTTTACATTTCTGCCGCATACTTCTCCTTCCCAAACAGGAAACTCACAGGGGCTTAGCTCTTCCGAATGCAATTCACACTGTGAAACGATTGCATCTGCAATCGCACGCCCTTCAGGAGTTTCAGGCACTTTGTCTACAAAGATCTGTTTTGCAAGCTCATTATCCAACATATCCCACTCACTGTACTGAGGTATCTGCGGATAAGCCAGAGAGCGTACATCTGGGGAATCGTGGAGGATCATTGCTAATCTTTCCACTCCGAGACCAAGGTTCATGACAGGATATGGGATGTCGTATTCTGCAAGAGCTGTTGGGGAATAAATCCCGAAAGTTGCAACTTCGATCCAGCCATCAGAATACTTTGAGTTAGAGCCTACAAGTTTCGGATGAAAGGCAAATACTTCGGTCTGGGTGTCAGGAACATAGTATTTGCTGCGCTTCTCATCAGGCCTGAAAAGGAATTTTTCAAAGCCAAAATGGGTAAGAAGCCCTTCTGCAACGGCCTTTCCATGGTCGACGATCACATCTTCATCCATGATCACGCAGGAGGCTGAATAATATGTCATTAGCCTTGAGGCATCTTCCTGTTGTTCTCTCCTGAAACAACGGTCTATAGAAAATAAATTGAATGGAGGTTCTTTCCTTTCAAGAAGTGCACCAAGGGAAATGAACCACCCACTTGTCATATGGCTGCGGAGTGTTTTTGTACTTGCCTGGGGCACAAGCTCTTTAAATTCCGGGAAAACTTTGTCAATCATATTGGCAACAATAGAGTCTGAAACTTTAAGAGCCACAGAAATCTCGGGAACAAGATCATCTCCATCGACCTTCCCTTTTTTGTATGCATGAAAAATTTGCCTGATTTTCTCGATTCCATTGTCACCAATGTTCCCGAGGATACCAGTTACTTGTTCAATGCGCTCGTCGGAAATCCCAACGTTAGGACGAGGAAGGCCTGCTAGATAAAAACAGCGGTCTAGGACTGCTAGGGCTTCGCTTCCAAACTGTTTATGAACCTCTTTATCATCCACTATCAAAGGGTTCATCATCTCTTCAAAGCCCATTCTGAGATAAGCCTCTCTAAGTTTATGAATGGTGGCATAAACAGGATGTTCCTTTCCGAATTTAAAAGCGATTCTAGGATAGCGCTCGTTCAGGGTAGGCGTCCTGATAAATTTTTTACCCTGGTTCCAGGTAAAATCGAAGTTCTCTTTTGCATCTTTTTTTATTTTTTCTGGATCAAATCTCATGCATACCCTCTTTAGCAAATTATTGAATTATAAATCTACCAGTTTGAGATTCGGATTTATAAGTTTTAGAAAATTCATATATTTTTAACACTTTAGATATTAAACAGTTTAACAACTACTAAACTTATCATATTAGTAATTTGCATATAGCAGGTTGTATTTCAAATGCACAACTTTAGCATTTGTAGCTCAGAGTTACTGATTTGCTTAGTTTTGAAACACAGTTTATTCTTAAAGCCTCGATGCCAGATTCAGCATTGAAGTTTCAAGTTTTTGCTGACTAATTGCATTGGCAACATATCCACACATACTTTCTATCAGCATTATGATACATCGATCTTCCTACTGCATCCTCTAGTTATGGCATAAGGATGATCACAAGCCATAATTATTACATGGATATATTCCATAATTCCTAAATAATACTTCATTTTTTTTCAATGGATTCCTTTCTGATAAGGGCCAGGACATATCTTCTGAGCTCCCCCACAGCATCTTCAAGATCATTGAGATAATAAACATATATTTAACTCTCAGTTCCATTAAGGGGAGAAAATCACATTCTGCATCCTTTCTTCATTCAGCAAGTTGCTGAGGACTGAAACTTACAACTATTTTTGTGCCAATGTTCTACAAATCCGCCAAAATAAATCTCAGAATATCTTCGAAAAGAACTTCAAGCTCCTCTTGAGATTTTCCCGCTTTTTTGATGCTGTTATTTGCTGTCTCAAAATTCTGCCATGCAAAGCAAATATGTTGTTCAGTATTTCCGGACAATTTCTCGAGAAATTTTTAATCCATCTTCCCTATTGTACTGCCTTAGGCCTCTAAATTTCCCCTTATCGGAGCCAAAATATCTTCAAGCACTGATTTCATACCCACTTAAATGCTTTTTCAATCTTTCATAAAATTTAGCTTTTCTACTCTAAAACTAAATAGCACATTATATATTTTGCAGGTACTTTTCAGGACTTATAATTTGGATCTAAGAATTTCCTTTTATAGTGTAATTATGCCTATCAATGAAATTTTTTAGCAGATATATGCTGGATTTCGGATTTCTTGGTGTTTTATCATTTGAATTATTTCTTCTACCCAATTTCACTCCTTCATATCTGAGATGCTACTTTAAAATTCTGTTTCATGAGCCCGATTTAAATTCGAGTTAGCGAAAAAAAGATAGAAAAAGAGGGAAAAGATTATTTTCTGTGCCAATACCTCTAACTCTTAGCTAAAATTCTCTAAGTCGGCACTCTCACTCTTAATACTAGCAAAAAATACGATTTGCTCTCTCCAAGTTCCTTTTTCAGAATAAGATCAAATGTATCCTTTTTTAACAGTGTGTTCTCAAGAAACTTAACATAGCTTGTTTATTTCTGGCAAATTATCTATTTTTCAGCCTAAGCTCTCGGAAAAATTCGATTTTTAATACCATTGAATAATTTTTCTACGATTTCACTCGTTCACAGGGATTGTCTCGAGCTGACTTGAAAGATTCCATATAAGAGTTCTTGTATGTAGAGGAAGGTTAGGATCATTGCTTATATCTTCAAGGATGGAAATGCTTGATGCTGCTCTAAGGAACAGAGGTTCTGATTCTTTATTCAGTATATCCATGATTTCATTCACGGAACGCCTGATATTTCGTGGAACTGAAGAGTCGCTGATTATGCTTTCTAGGACCTGAAGACATTGTCGGATAACTTCTGCTGAATCATTTGATGACATTCGAATCACCTTCGAGTCAATTATGATGTAAAATTAGAGCTAATAAATTAGTTTAACACAGACTAGTGATATAAAATAGTATCGGTAATTTTAAAAATTTTCAGTACCTATGCCTTCTAGTTGTAATTCTGAATCAATGTTCGTTCCTGTTTCACGGAGGAGAGGCAGTTTCATATATAGAAAATAACCGGAAAAATAATATCAGATTAGCGAGAAGCTGGGTATAGAAGAAGGTCATGTACATGGATTCTGAAAAAGATCAAAAAGTAAAGCGAATAGCACGTTTTCTTGAATTAGGGGGTACGATGCTTGCAGAGCATTGTAAGGAATGCGGAGCCCCAAGATTTCGTTATCAGGGCAAAATAATCTGCCCTATATGCGATGTTCGTGATGAAGAGGAGGCTACTAAACCAGCCACCGAAATCCAGTTCCCTGAAGCCAGACAGTATACTGAAAAAGACAAGCTTTCAATTGAGAACAAAAAAAGAGTTCAGGCGCACAGACAAAAACCAAATTTAGGACTGAGAACTGCTGAAGCTACCGAAAAAGAGGAGAAAGCTATAGAGTTGATAAAAGAGGATTTTTCAAAAATACCTTATGATACTGGGGAAACAAAAAAAACAGCCATTATAATCCAAGGTGCATCCCCAAAAAAAGAAGAAAAGCCTACCGAAACACCAAAGCTGTCTGTAGTTGATGAAAACAAGGAAGTCTTGGAGAGCCTTCTCTTTAAAAAAATAGTCAACATTGCAACCTCCCTTCAGGACGAAACGGATCCGCGAAGTATTGCTGAGGATTTCGAGCTGATTGAAAAATTTATTGGGATAATAGAGCGCCTAAAAAAAGCATGAAGGATGAATGTCAGAAGAAAAAAGGAGCCAGAAACAGTAGTTTGGTAGATATAAGAGTATAAAGGAAGGAAAAATGAAGAAAAAAAGGAAAGAATAAACAAGGAGAAAAAAGAAAACTATTTACCATTAAAAGCTTAGTATCTTTCCATTTACCCTCTGTAAGGACTTTCAAGGACCTCTCTAATCTTGGCTGCTGTTTTTGGTCCGATTAATTTCACCTTTCGGAGTTCTTCGGTATTAGCCTTCATAAAGGCCTCTACAGAGCCGAAATGTAACAGGATATTTCTTGAGGCTTTTGGCCCTATATTCGATATGGAAGAAATCAGATATTCCTGCTGCTCTGCAAGAGTACTAGCTAACTTTTTCCCATGTGGATTGATTTCACGCCTATTTTCGATTTGCTCACGTTTAGTAAGCATTTTTAACATCGCAGCTGTCTCTTCTTCATCCCTTGAGTAGAGAATTGATATTCCAAAATCAATTGCAATAGAGACCAGTGAACCGTAAATAGAATTTGGGTTGAGCTGCCTGAAGGTGAAAAGGTCTCCTCCTTCAATGATAAGAACAGGTTTTTCATATACTCTTGCAAGATTCGAGAGCTGGGCAAAGAGGTTATGTTTCCCATCGATAAGAGAAGTTACAAAATCATCAGTTCGTTTTCTCTCTACAGCAATGCGGTCGCTTACAACATAATCTCCGATCTCAAGAGCTGCAAAATTAAGTTCCATTCCTAGCCTATCAAGAACTTGTACAACTCCACTTTTCGTTTCCCTATAGTCTATAAATATCCTGAGGGACTCGGTTTTGGGTTCTCTTCCGAATATTTTTAGTTCATTTACGGATTTCTTTCCTGTAAGAGCTTCGAAATCTACAAAGGTTTTTTGGTTTCTGTTTCCTTTTTCTTGTTTTATACCAGTTCCTTCTTTATAGCTATCAGTATCCCTATTTTCTTCATTTATACCCCTCTTTTTTTTAATACCTATTCCCTTTTCCCTTTCTTCGTTCTCTGCCTCCTTTCCTCCTCTCTTTCCTGTATCCTTATTTTTTACTTTCTGTTCATAGATTTCCTCTTTTTTCTCCTCCTCTTTCTCTCCTACTTTCTTTTCCCCTTTATCCTTCTTTCCTTCATCCATTCCGTTACAATCTGAGCCTACAGCCGTATCCCTAGCATCTATTGTTAAATCTCTATTTTTCTGTCTACTTCCTACCCCATATTCATCTTTAATTTCTTTTTCCCTTAAATCTGAAATCAATGCGTCAGATTCAAAATCAAAAGGCATAGAACTTTTTTTAGAGCTCCTCGTGCCTAGAATGACTTCAAGCCCTTGCATCCTGTTAAGCATCTTTTTTTCCTTGTTTTTGCTGCTCCAGTAATAGGCTTCGTCCCGTGTACCTTTTGTCACCAGCACAATTACTCGGCCCTTATGTTGCCTGCCTGTCCTCCCCTTACGCTGAATACTGCGGATTTCCGATGGAATTGGTTCGTAAAATAGTACCAGATCCGTGGATGGAATGTCAAGCCCTTCTTCAGCAACGGAAGTGGCTACAAGTACGTTGTATTCTCCTGTCCTGAATTTCTCGAGGATTTCCACCTGTTGCTTCTGAGTAAGTCCTTTGTCCTTATGGCGAGAACCTTGTCCCACAAAACGGATTGGCACAATTCCAGGAACCTCAGAAAGAGCATTTACCACTATTTCGGCAGTGTCCCTGTAGTTAGTAAACAAAATTGTCCGAGAATCAGGACTTCTTTCCAGTTGCTCGGATAAGATTCTCCTCGCATGTTCGAGTTTGGGATGTTCGACATCGCATTCTCTTACCCGATAAAGAGCTTTCTGCATGTAGAAGTCATTCATCAATCTTTTTGCAGCTTTAGTCGCACTGCTAGAGGAAGCTTCTGCATCCAGCTTTTCCAAATACTTCCTCAGGGTCTCAAGACCCTGCGTTTCCACCATTTCCACAGCATGGTTCACCTTCATCATTTCAGCTACCACAGAGATGGCAAAATAAACATTCGGATCCCCACCGATACGAATTTCACCTTGGAGTTTTTTATGGAGAAGTAGGAGGTCTTTTTTGGAGATATATTTTCCACCCCCTGAAGAAAGGCCCATGTCTCTTAGAACTCCAAGCCGATCATCGAGTATCTTTTCCAGATAGCTCCGAATTTCGGCAATTTCAGCAGGTAGCAGGACCTGAAGCCATTCTATTTCTTTTTCCTGAACATAAGGGCGAACATCCCTATCATTCTCAGTTTTCACAGCTACTTTTTCGACATGTAAGGTTTGACAAACTTCAGAAATTTTTTCGTCTGAGCTTCCTGGACTTGCAGTAATCCCAAGTATATGAGGATCTTTAGCGCTTTCAAAGTACTTTTTTGCAATAAAGGAATAAGCATAATTCCCAACTGCTCTGTGAGCCTCATCGAATGTGATGTGGCTTACATCTTCAAGACTTATCCGTTTCGTAAGAAGATCGTTTTCAATTACCTGCGGGGTGGATACGATCAATTTTCCTTGTGTCCATAGCTTTTCTCTCTCCAAAGGGGCAATGCTACCTGTAAAAGCAAGAATCTCGTCATCGGGAAGAGTCATCACCTTTTTAAAAAAAGCTGCATGCTGATCTACAAGAGGTTTGGTAGGAGAAAGGATCAGGGCTTTCCCCCCAAAACGCTGGAGCCTGGAAGCAATTACAAAAAGAGCTATAATGGTTTTCCCAAGTCCAGTGGGAAGCACAACTAGGCTTGATCCCTCAAGAGCTTTTTCTGCCAGGTTTAACTGATATAGCCTCTGCTCAACTGTGTCTGATTTTATCATTGGGTGCTTCATGCATGATGGCTTTTCAGGAAAAAGATTGTCTTTCATTTTGCTTCAGGATTATTTCATTTAAGGATTATTTACTTTATAAGTATTTATTTCAGATCTTCAGTGTTATATAAGAATAATGAAATTAAATTTTTGCTCAGGCTTTCGGCCTTTTAATTATGTAAACTGAAGAAAAAGTAGATCTTATGGATTTCATGCCCTTTTATACTCAGTTTTTAACAGCCAAAATTTAGATGTTTTCTAAGAATATTGATCAAAATCTAATTTCTACAAATCAATTGTATGTAATTTGTAAGATATGATGAAATTTAGGATTTTATCGAAATTCTTTTTGTTGTCTTCTGGGATCTCAAAAATTCATTATTATTTCCCGAATTCTGCGACTATAATAATTTGAAGAACCAGAAAATAATAAAGAATTTCGCAATTTAACGTTGGTATCAGAACATCAGAAGTTAAAAGGCTTGCCTGCATATTCGAAACTCTTACCCCTATAAATAAGTCCGAATATTACATTTTCTATTCCTTTCATCGGAGACCTTACCTGCCGCATTGAGTCTCGGTCCCTTATTGTAACAGTTCCGTCTTCAAGGGTATCATAATCCACGGTAACGGAGTAAGGAGTCCCTATTTCGTCGTTTCTTCTATAGCGGCGCCCAATAGTCCCGGAATCATCATAGTTGACAAGAAGAGCATTTTCCTTGAGTTTTGCAACGATCTCCTTTGCAGGATCTAAAAGCTCTTTACGAGTCAAAAGTGGGAGGACTGCAACCTGCACAGGGGAAACTGCACTTGAGAAATGCATAACAAGGCGATCATCCTCCTCTAACTCGGCATCTCTATCATCTTTTACATATTCAGATTCTTTTCCAATTTCTTCTGCGCCTTTAATTCCAAATTCTGCTGCCTTCTTGGCAATATTTTCTTCATCAAAAGCATGCTCCATGACACCATAGAAGATTCTGTCAATACCATAGGAAGGTTCAATTACATGTGGAATAAAGCCTTCTCCGTTTACTTTTACGCTCTCTTCCGCAAAGCTCACCATATCAGAACTGACTGTCAACTCTTCTCCACCCACATTAACTTTGATCTCAACCTTTGATAGTTCCTCTTCTGAAAGTTGTTTTAAAGCATCTGCGACAGCTCTTGCTTTGTCCCTAAAGACAGGGCCTAGCTTAGACATATTTGGCTTTACAGCAAAGCGATTTATCATCTTAGGCTCGTTATATTCCACGTAAACATAAAGATCGGTTTTGCTGACTCTTGAATGGGCTTTGAGGTCATAGTCCGTTCTGTCGGCAATTCCTACCATTTCAACCCAACCGAAGCGTTCTGTCTCAATCTCAGCATCCCAACAATCGATTGCATAATGCGCCATTTCATCCTTAAGGTGCTGCCTGAATCTGAGTTTTGAAGGGTTGATCCCTACCTTTTTCAGGAACTCTTGTGTGAGTGCGATATTGTAACCCAGTATTTCATGAGCAATGACCTTAGCCTTCACAGCTTCCCTGACAGTCATCCTGAATGATTCTCCCTTCTTCTGCGCCTCCTGCGAATAGAGTACAAGTTCTGTGTCTGCAAAAAGTTTGAAGTTAGGATGTTTTTTGTGCCTTGGATCAACGAAAATTTCGCACTCTGCCTGCGTAAACTCCCTGAGCCGGATAATACCCTGCCTGGGTGCAATTTCGTTTCGATAGGATTTACCTATCTGCACTGCTCCAAAAGGCAACTTACCTCTATAGAACCTGGAAAGCCTCTGGAAATCAACGAACATACCCTGGGCCGTTTCCGGCCTTAAATATCCCTGCTTTCCAGTGCCAGGCCCAATTGTGGTCTTGAACATTAAGTTAAATTCATAGGCTTCCCCTAATTCTCCACCACACTCGAGGCATCTGAGTTCATGTTCTTTTATAATCTTGGTAAGCTCTTCTGCATTCAAAGTTCCTGCCACATTAATTACGTTTTCTACAAGGTGATCAGCCCTGAATGCCTCTTTGCAGTTCATGCACTCACACAGAGGATCAGAAAAACTTCCAATGTGCCCGGATGCTATAAAGACTTCTTCGATACCGATAGTCGGACACTCAATCTCCATAAACCCTTCCTGGATAATATAAAACTCTCTCCATATCTGCTCAATCCGCCTCTTTAGTGTGCTCCCAAGAGGCCCATAATCATAAAATCCACGGCTTCCGCCATACAGTTCAAAGGAGTTCCACAAAAACCCCCGGCGTTTAGCCAGTTCGAATACCTTCTCGTACTTGTCCATTTAAGAAATCCTCGTGAAATTGAGTGGGAATATCAAATAATTGAGGATTTTGATAAACCTCATGTTTTCAAGAGTCATAATTATACTATTCATAAGATATGACGATATTTAGGGGGTTATCAAAATACTTAATTGTGAATTTTTGATTTGTCTGTAGTTATTAGATATTAGATAGATGAAGGGAACCATTATATTAAATCTACACTTCTCTGAGAAGTAGTTCTGAATTTAGTCGGTTCCGAAACCATCTATACAAATCAGAAGAATATCGCAAAAGTGATTTTAGCTAATCAAAGTTGCGTTGTGTCACTCCATTACTTACAGCAGGATATAGCACCTAAATTTGGGTTGAGAAAATATTTACTCATTTACATAATAGTATTAATATTAAGAATCAAATATTCTATCTATTTCATATTATTTGGCAATATATTTGTATTTGTACTTTATAGCAATCAAATGTGCTTCAACATGAACAAAAATAAAGAACTAAATGATTCCTAACAATAGTTGCTATGAAGGAATAATTTTAGGGGGTTGATTAGAAGTTTTATGTAAGAGAACTAAAAACAATAAAATCTTTAAAAATTCGTATATCATTATGTACAAAAATAATATAAAAAGTTAAACCATTGGAGGTAAATATAATGTTTGGATGGGACGATTTTCAAACTATAAATCTTTGGGGAACCGATGCACGCTGGGGTGGAATTCCCTGGGGTAGTCTCGCATAATTTAGCTTGTTTCCAATTGTAAATTTTGTTGATATAAATAACTCGCAATACAAGTGCATAAGCAGCAAAATTGATCCGAAATAAAACAGCATCAGAAAAATCTTCTGAAATAAAAAAAGTGTCATAGCCATCTTTTCACGACATTGAGAAAAAAATCCTGATAAACTGCCTTGAATTGATGACTATGAATTTAAAATTTTCTAACATTTGCTGATATAATCATACCATTAACTCTCCTGGCAATTAATCAACATTATAAACTTAAGAAGATTCAGATAAACCTATATAAATTTATACAACTCGCAGCAAATTCTATAGTATTAATTTACTCATTAAAATTTTCACTATTTTAGCTTTAAAGAATAATATAAACTTTTCCCGTCAAACATAAACTTTTTAAGTCAAGTGAGACGAAATTAAGTGAAATTAAATTATTTAAGTTGTAGACATGTCTTTTTGGTACCATAGTTCATATAAAAATATGGGAATAAGCCGACATGAAACTGATCTGATCAATATTTTAAAAGTACTTCTTTCACAACAATAGCATGAACGTCCCAACATTGAAACTTAGAAATATTATATAGACCAAATTTTTCCAGTAGATTTCTTGTTATTTTGAGTTTATAAAGAATTGTTTCAAAATATCCTTCTTTGTGATATTCTCTTATTAGTTGATTATATCGAAAATAAAAGAGTATTTTGAAGATAGCTAAACTATCTTTAAAACAAAAGAATAATAAACCAGAAAAAATTAAGTTAATACTAAAATTACTGGACAAAATTTGCACAGGATTGCAACGAGGAAAAAATACTAGACGAACTAAAATCTAATAAAAATATATCAAGATCGAATATATAATTTAGTATTAATATAAAACACACGATTAATAGTTGCAAACCCCTGATTTTAACTAGCTATTAATATACTTTTCTAAGCATCGGACAAAATTTAAGGTTTATCAAAATACCATACAAATATACTGTTTCTAAAATTTGTAATTAAAATTTTTAACGTTATATTTTTGGATTAAATTTAATGGTATAACCGCAATTTGGCAGTGTACCGAAAGTTCCATAATCAATTCAAATAATTAAAACTTAAACTGATAATCTATAACGTAAATAAAAAGATAGTAGAAATAATTTGTATTAAATTAAGGATTTCTACAGAGCCGTAAAATCAGTAAGAATTTTCATGAGCAAAAATTATTGTTAAGAGAATTAAACTCTCCAATACTCAAAAATATAGGAATTTATTGGAATTCTATTTAAATGTAAAGTTTGACCACACAAAAATGGAATCATGAAACCGTTTTTTCCGTATTTTCCTGTTTAATAGGCAGGATTCTCAACTTTAATGAGGGTGAGCTTCCAGTATGAATAATGAAGGTTGAAATAGAAACTTTCAATCTGAATATAAAACTTATAGTAGTAGATGTCGATTAATTTCGCAAAAATAAAAAATTGGTATAGAAAATGAATGAGTTTAGGTATAACTGAATTATTACA
>Ga0182010_10000787_pt1 | contig 17915 bp, 16 predicted proteins | sample 611E1MmetaG_FD_120488 | JGI IMG/M metagenome (GOLD analysis project Ga0182010, IMG submission 120488) | Permafrost microbial communities from Stordalen Mire, Sweden - 611E1M metaG | ecosystem: Environmental > Terrestrial > Soil > Wetlands > Permafrost | place: Sweden: Stordalen | collected...
CGCGAACGGGACATCCACGCGGTCGCCGCGACCCGCATCGACGGCGGGACCGGTCTCTATCTCTGAACATGACTCCCGAGGCCGGGCACCGGACACGCCGCATCGAGCGGTATCCGCCCCGCGACCGCTCCGCTCCGACGACCCACCTTGTCCGACGACCCAGATGACGACCTGCACGACGACCCGGACGACGACCCAGACGACAGTAACGACACGCACCAGGGAGCACCTCTCGTGAGCACCGGCACGAACGACACCACCGGCTACACGGTCACCCCGATCGCATTTACCGATGCCGAGTTCGATCGGATCACCTTCAACGGGGACGGTCTGGTCGGGGCCATCGTCCAGGACGCCTCCGACAGTGCCGTCCTCATGTTCGCCTGGATGAACAGCGAGTCCCTCCGCCGCACGCTCGACACCGGAAGGACCTGGTTCTGGAGCCGTAGCCGACAGGAGTACTGGTGCAAGGGCGAGACCTCGGGCGACCGCCAGTACGTGCGCAGCGTCCACTACGACTGCGACGGTGACGCCCTGTTGATCGAGGTCGACCAGGAGGGGGCGGGGGCCTGTCACACCGGTCACCGCACCTGCTTCTACCGCTCCTTCGGCGACACGACGTCGGATCGATGACACTGGCGTTGGAGCACGACCCGACCGGCCCGGGACCATCCGGCTTCGTGGCATTGGCATCCAAGCACCGGATCGTCCCGGTCTGGCGCGAACTGGTGGCCGACACCATCACCCCGGTGGCTGTCTTCCTGCAGATCGTGGGCAGCGGGGACACCACGGGGTTCCTGCTCGAGTCTGTGGAGGGCGGCGAACGGTGGGGGCGGTACTCCTTCATCGGGAGGAATCCCCTGGCCACCGTCACCTCCCGCGGCGGCGTAGTGACCACCGACGGCACCCTCGACCTCGATGCGGTGACCGGCAACGGGGTCAGCGGGACCGGGGGAGTCTTGGCCGCCCTGGAGGCGATCCTGGGCGCCTTCAAATCACCGGAGCTGGCGGGCCTGCCCCCGCTGCATGCCGGACTGGTCGGTTATCTCGGGTACGACGTGGTGCGCGAGGTGGAGCACCTGCCGAACGCCCCCCTCGACGACCTGGGCCAGCCCGACGCCATCCTGGCCGTCATCGGCCAGCTGGCCGCCTTCGACCACTGGCGCCAGCGGGTGGTGCTCATCGACAACGTGGTCATAGACCTGGACTGGGGAGTCGACGAGCTCCATGCCGCCCACCACGCGGCCGAGACCCGGCTCGATCAGCTGGCCGCAGACTGCTTCCGCCCGGTGGACCAACCGCCACGCCTCCTGCCCGAGCGTGTCGACACCCCTGCAGATGTGCGACGCACGATGTCCGACTCGCTCTACGAGGACGCGGTGCGGGCCGCCAAGGAGCACGTCACGGCCGGGGACATCTTCCAGGTGGTCCTGTCGCAACGATTCGACCTGGGCTCCCTGGGTGCGGATCCCTTCGACGTCTACCGGGTCCTCCGCCTGGTCAATCCGAGCCCCTACCTCTACTTCCTCCGCTTCCCCGAGGTGACCGTGGTGGGTGCGTCCCCCGAACCCATGGTGCGCCTCCGCGACGGAACGGTCATCTCGCGGCCCATCGCCGGATCTCGCCCCCGGGGGGCGACTCCCGAGGACGACAGCCGGCTCGCCGGCGAGCTCGTCGAAGACCCGAAGGAGGTGGCAGAGCACGTGATGCTGGTAGACCTGGCGCGCAACGACGTGGGCCGGGTGGTCAGCTTCGGGACCGAGGTGGTCGACGAGATGATGGTGGTGGAGCGCTACAGCCACATCATGCACCTGACCTCCCAGGTGTCGGGCCAACTGGCCCCGGGCAGGGGACCGATCGACGTGTTGCGCGCCACCATCCCGGCAGGAACCCTCTCCGGTGCCCCGAAAGTACGGGCGATGGAGATCATCGACGATCTCGAGCCGACCAGGCGTGGCGTCTACGGCGGGGTTGTGGGGTATCTCGACTTCTCGGGCAATCTCGACACCGCCATCGCCATCCGGACCATGACCGTCGGTCCGGACGGGACCGCGTCGGTGCAGGCCGGGGCGGGCATCGTGGCCGACAGCGATCCGGCTTCGGAGAATGCCGAGTGCGCCCACAAGGCAGCGGCCATCCTGTCGGCGGTGGCCATGGCCCGAGCCGCGTCGGCACCGCGGTGAACGGGTGACCGCGTGACCGGCGCCGCGACGAACCTCGGAGCCGAGTACGAGGCCCTTCGCCACGGGGTGGGTGCCCACCAGCTCGACAGGGACGTGCTGTCCGTGTCCGGTGCTGACGCCGCCTCGTACCTGCAGGGCCAGTGCAGCCAGGACGTCGAGGGCATGCCGATCGGAGGGTCCGCGGACGCGCTGCTGTTGAGCCCGCAGGGGAAGATCGATGCCTTGGTCCGGGTCACCCGGAGGGCCGCCGATGTCTTCATCATCGACACCGACGCGGGGTACGGGGAGGTCGTCGATGCACGGCTCAAGCGGTTCCGGCTCCGGGTCGAGGTGGAGATCGAGCCGCTCCCGTGGAGCTGTGTGGCGATCCGCGGACCTGAGGCCGACGGATGGGGGGTGACCCTGCCCGCAGCCGGTGCTGATCCCGGCACCGGTGCCGGTATGGGTCCCGACGGGGTGCTGCGCCTGCCGGTCGAGTGGCCGGGCCTGTCTGGATTCGACCTGGTCGGACCCTCACCCGCGCCCGGAGGCCCGATCGACGGCTGGGTCGACCCGGGCGTGCTCCGGTGCGGGGATGCGGCATGGGAAGCAGTGAGGATCGAGGCGGGCGTGCCGGTGAACGGAAGGGAGATCACCGATTCGACCATCGCCGCAGAGGCCGGGCTGGTCGAGCGCACGGTGTCGTTCACCAAAGGTTGTTTCACCGGCCAGGAGCTGGTGGCCCGACTCGACGCCCGGGGCTCCAAGGTTGCCCGAAAGATGAGTGGGCTGGTGCTCGGGGCCGGCGCGCCCGGCGGAGTCGAAGGAGGCGCGGGGTACGAACTGCCGCCGACCGGCGCCGCAGTCCTGACCGTCGACGGTGAGTTCGAGGTCGGGCACCTGACCTCCGTCGCCTGGTCCCCCGGACTCAGGGCCGCGGTGGGGTTGGCCCTGCTGCACCGGCGGATCGCTCCTCCGGCACAAGTGGTGGTCTGCTGGACGGAAGACGGCGACCCCCGGCAGGCAGCAGCGGAGGCCCGACCGCTTCCCCTCGTCGAGTAGGAACGCGGACCGCGCCGCCGCCGGTCTCGGAGCGGCATGCGCTTCGAGCTCCGGATACGCAGCTAGTGTCCGTGACCTGCGAGGAAGGAGATGCGAAGTTGAAGGCGAAGATGGCGACGGTGATGGTGATGGGCATCGGTGTGCTGCTCGCCGGCTGCTCTTCAGCCGCGCCCCCTTCGACCACCGGGAGCACCGGGAGCACCGGGAGCACCGCCTCGACCATCGGCGGTGTGGCGGGGACCGCCGTGTTCTCCGTGCGGCCCGTGCTCTGTGCAGCTCCCGACTACGCCGGAGCCGCCGGACAGTCCCCTCCCGCCGGTGCCCTGCCGGCCTGCGCGGCAGCGTCCCAGCTGTCCGTTCTCAATCTCGTGGTGACCCCCAGGTCGAGCAATCCTGACGGTTACACCAGCAACACGAGCATTCCACCGGACCCGCAGTTCGCCGCCTACCCGTCCACGACCCCCGCCAACGACACCGCGACGGCCACGGTCCTGTTCCCTGCTGCGCCGCCGACTCCGGCAGCCGGTCGCTTCGTACTGGGTCCGGCCGGCCTGACCGGAGCGTCCGTCCAGTCCGCTTCTGCCCAGGTCGGGAACGGCGGGTGGCTGGTCAATATCACGTTGACCAGTGCCGGCACTGCCGCATGGAACGAGCTGGCGAGGACCCAGTTCCACGCCTTCGTCGCCGTCGATGTGAACGCGCAGGTGGTGAGCGAGCAGCTCATCCAGCCGACCGCCCTCTACTTCACCACGGTCAGTGGACAGGTGACCGTCGCGGGATTCACCGAATCGGAGGCCCGGACCGTCGTGAGCGAGATCACCGCGGCCCGCTGAGCCCGTCTTGCCCGCCTGAGCCCGGCGTCCCCGGGGGAGCGCATCGAAACAACGACACGGCGCGGGCGGACACGGCGCGATACTGGCCCGCAGCAGTTGCGGACGAATTCGGGGGAAATGTATGGGTCCGAAGGCATCATCAGGCGCGGTTTCGGCGGAGGGTCGGGTCGAGATGGATCCCGAACGCATCACCACGTCGACCCGCGACCCGAAGAAGCTGGCCGAGCAGCTCCAGCGGTGGCTGGCCGACACCTTGCCGGCCGGCAGCGAACCGGTGATCACGGAGGTCACCAGTCCCGAGGGCAACGGCATGTCCTCGGAGACCCTCCTCTTCACGGCTCTCTGGGACGAAGGGGACGGGCCCGTCGACCACCGTCTGGTGGCACGCATCGAACCTTCCAGTACGGCCTATCCGGTGTTCACCACCTACGACCTGGGCATGCAGTTCAAGGTGATGAAGCTGGTGCAGGAGCACACCTCGGTCCCCGTACCGGAGTCACACTGGTACGAACCCGATCCCGAGATCGTCGGGGGCCCGTTCTTCGTGATGGGGCGGGTCGACGGGCTGGTGCCGCCGGACGTCCTGCCCTACACCTTTGGCGACAACTGGGTGTTCGACAGCAGTGAAGCCGATCGCCGCACCCTGCAGGAATCGGCCATCCGGGCTCTGGCCGGGATCCACTCCATCACCCCCGAGCGGCACGACCTCGGATTCCTCGAACATCGCGGTCGCGGTGCCACGTCGCTCGAGCGGAGCCTCGACCATTGGCGGTCGTATCACGACTGGGTGGTGGGGGATGCCCCGTCACCGTTACTGGAAGAGTGTTTCGCCTGGTTGATCGACAACCTCCCCACCGATGTGAGTGCCGATGCGCTCTCGTGGGGCGATGGCCGGATCGGGAACATGATGTTCCGCGACCACGAGGTCGTGGCGGTGCTCGACTGGGAGATGGCTGCGGTGGCCCCGCCCGAGGTCGATCTCGGGTGGATGTGCTATCTCCACCTCTTCTTCCAGGACCTGGCCGTGCAGCTCGGCGCACCCGGACTTCCGGACATGTTCCGGCCGTCCGATGTGAGCGAGTCCTACGCAAAGGCGTCAGGACGGGCTCCGGGGGATCTCACCTGGCACATCGCCTACGCAGCCATTCGGCACGGCATCATCATGCGGCGGGTCACCGAGCGATCCATCTTCTTCGGCGAAGCGGAACCTCCTGACGACATCGACGACCTGATCATGCACCGCTCGACCCTCCGGGGCATGCTCGACGGCTCGTACTGGTCCGCCATCGGCCTCTGATCGGATCAGCGGCGACCCGTGGCACGAAGGGAGGTGCTGCCGGTCAGACGCCCAGACTACCCTTGGCCGCCGCTTCGAAGAGGCGGTACGGCATGAGGCGCTTGCTGATGATCCCCACCCGCTCGCCAGGCTTCCCGACCGAAACCCGCCGTCGGGGGTGCCTGGCCTCGAGGGCGCGTTGCACGGTCGCAGCCGCTTCGTCAGGGGCAATCCCGTGCGCCTCGTCGCGGGCCATCTTGGCGACCGCCTTGGCCACCGCTGCCGCGTAGGGATCGTCACCGTCCAGTGCCTTCACGTCCCGGCGGCTGCTGGTGAAGTCGGTTCGCACATTGCCGGGTTCGACCAGCGTCACCTGGATGTTGAAAGGCTCCACCTCGTAGGCGAGCGACTCCGCGTAGCCCTCCATGGCGAACTTGCTGGCGCTGTAGAAGGCCTGGAACGGGATCCCGATGATCCCGCCGATGGAACTGATGAGGACGATCCTGCCCGACTGCTGGCGGCGCATGACGGGGAGTGCCTCCTGAACGACTCGCACCGCCCCCCAGAAATTTGTCTCCAGCTGGTCCCGCGCATCGGCGATCGGTGTCTGCTCCACGGCTCCGGCCAAACCCCACCCGGCACAGGCGACCACGGCATCGAGCCGGCCGTGCTGCGCCAGCAGCGTCTCGAATCCCGAGCGCACCGAGGTATCGGTGTCCACGTCCATCACCATGGGGTCCCAACCGCCGGACGACGTGCCGCGGCGACTGGCACCGACGACCTTCCACCCCTGGTGATGCATCCGGTCGGCGCAGGCCCGGCCGATGCCCGCCGAGGCGCCGGTGACAAGGATCACCTGGTCCATGGGTCCTCCTTCTCCGTCGGGATTTCCTTCATACTGCGTCCTGGTGCCCCGGATCGAATCGGATCGGATCGAACCGGATCGATAGGCTCAGGCCGAGGGAACGGCTGCAGGGCCGGGCGGGCCGCTCGAACCTCCGGTCGGCCGTGGTCCGCTCGGCCCGCCGGGCGCCTCGGGGAGGCGACCGGGCCGGAAAGCCACCGACATCCGTGTGCCCAGTCCCTCGGCCACCGGCGATTCGGCCCGGACCGTTGCTCCCATGGCGGCTGCCAGCTCCGACACGATGGCCAGTCCCAGGCCCGAGCCCGTGCGCCGCCCGCGGACCCGGTCGGAGACGAAGTGTCGTTCGAACACTCGTGACAGCTGATCGGCGGGGATCCCCGGGCCGTCGTCCACCACCCACACTCCAGGGGTCCCGCCCACGGAGGCCGCTCCCACCACGATGCGGTGTCGGGCGAACGAGGAAGCGTTCTCCACCAGGTTGACAAGAACCTGGGCCAGCCGATCGGCGTCAGCCAGTACCCAGAGCGGTCCATCCGAGCCCGGTGCGGTGACCAACTCCAGTCCGAGCTCGCCGGCCCGGGGCAGGAAGCCGTCGACCACCTGACGGACGACCGCGGCACAGTCCACGGGCTGCAGGTCGAGGGAGAAGCGATCGGCATCGAGTCGGGCCAGATCGAGGAGATCCTGGACCAGACGCTCGAGTCGGCGGGACTCGGAGCTGATGACGGCCGCCGCGGCGGCAGCATCGTCCGTGGCTCCGTCGATCACCGCGTCTGCGTAGCCTCGGATCGAGGTGAGTGGCGTACGCAGTTCGTGTGAGACCGAGAGGAGGAATTGGCGCTCTTGGTCGCGCGCCCGCACCAGATTGGCCCCCAGGGTGTTGATCGATTCGGCCAGCTGGGTGAACTCGGGGTCCTCACGGGGGTGGACCGCCACGGTGGCATCGAGGTCCCCGGACGCAATGCGCCTGGTGGCGGCAACTGCTGCCACCAGGGGGCGGGTGAACCTCCGGGCCAGGGCCGCAGCCACCAGGGCGGCAGCAACCAGGCCGATGGCTCCCACCAGGCCGAAATAGCGGAACCCGTTGGCCGGGTTGTGGGCCTGGCGCGTGATCACAAGGACCGGTACGTAGGCGGTCACCCTGGCGATGGGCGTGGGCACGGCGGTGTACACCAGGAGGGACCTGGTGCGGCCGCTGGTCTGCTGCCCGGTCTGCAGGGCCGGTATGTCGAGCTGCGCCTCGGTGATGCCCGACGGGAGCTGACCGGTGATGGTGCCGTCGGGGTACAGGGCGAGCACGCTGATGTCGGCGAAGGCTCCTGCGTCGGCAATGACTCTGAGCTCGCGCCGGAACGTCGCCTTGGTGATGTCGGTGGTGTTCGAGAAGGTCTGGGAGATGGCCCTGCCCTGCCCGATCAGCTCCTGTTGGGCGGTGGACACGGCGGCACGCCGGATGAGCACGTAGCTCCCCACGCTGGTGGCCAGGAGGGTGACGGCCACCAACAACAGGATGGCAATGGTGAGTCGTCGTCTCATCCGAGCCGGTAGCCGACGCCCCAGACCGTGGCCAAGGGTAGGTCGTCGCCCAGTTTCTTGCGGAGCTGGCGGACATGGACGTCGACGGTGCGCTCGTCGCCGAACCAGTCGTCCCCCCAGACTCCGTCGAGCAGTTGCCGCCGCGACAAGGCCAGTCCGAGGTTGTCCGCCAGGTAGGCCAGCAGGTCGAACTCACGGGTGGTCAACGGGATCACCTCGCCGGCCAGACGCGCCTCGCGGCGACGGGAGTCGACCTCGACGCGGCCGATCTGCTCCACCGAGGGGCCGGCCGGGACCAGTGGCGCCCCGACCCGACGCAGAATGGCGTGCACGCGGGCCACGAGCTCACGGGCCGAGAACGGCTTGGTGACGTAATCGTCCGCACCGAGTTCGAGGCCGAGCACCCTGTCCACTTCGTCGTCGCGGGCACTCAGTATCAGGATCGGGACGTCCGCGGCGACGCCCCCCCCGCCACCTCTGGCAGCCCGTTCTGCCCCGCCCCGGCGGTCGCCACCCGGCGGTGCCGTGCTGCTCCGGAGTCTTCGGCAGACGTCGAGACCGTCGAGGGCGCCGGGCAGCCCGATATCCACGATGACCAGCTTCGGATGCTCGCGTTCCACCAGGGCCAGGCCCGTCTCTCCGTCTTCCGCCTGGAGCACCCGGAAACCGTCACGCCGCAGGTACATAGCGACCAGGTCCGATATGTGGTGATCGTCCTCGATCACCACCAGGGTCTCCTCGGCCGGCATCATGAGATCCAGCCTGCCACCGGGCCGGCAGTGCCGGCTGTCATGGTTAGGAAAGTGTGAACGGAGCCCGGCTGCCAGCACCGGGAGCGGCCATGGCCCCGGTAGGCTTCGGTTGCCATGCCGGCCTATCTCGACTCCATCCTCGCTGCCCATCGCGCTGCCGCGGCGGCCGACACCCGCGACGTCGAAGCGGCCGTCGAACAGGCGGAGCGGGGCGGGGCCACGCGCTCGTTCGCCGATGCGATCGCCGCGGCGAGCACACGGTACGGCATGGCCGTGATCTCCGAGATCAAGCGGCGTTCGCCGTCGAAGGGTGATCTCGACCCTGACCTCGACCCGGCCACGGTGGCCGTCGAGTACGAGGCCGGGGGCGCCGCCTGCCTGTCTGTGCTCACCGATCAACAGTTCTTCGGTGGACTTCCGGACGATCTGCGCGCTGCTCGCGCCGCGTGCTCCCTACCGGTGCTGCGGAAGGACTTCACGGTCAGCGCCCTCGACGTATGCGATGCCCGTGCGATGGGGGCGGACGCGGTGCTGCTCATCGCTGCTGCCCTCACCGACCAGGAGCTGTCGTCGTTCCTGCAGCTGGCCGTCAGATGTTCACTTGCAGCCCTCGTGGAGGTCCACGACGAAACGGAACTGCGCCGCGCCCTCGATGCCGGTGCCGCTCTGGTGGGCGTGAACCAGCGGGATCTCCGTACCTTCGAAGTCGATCGTCAGCGGGCGCTCTCGCTGGGAGCGGCCATCCCTGCCGGGGTCCTGGCGGTGGCCGAATCGGGAATCCGCGATGTTGGAGACGTGGCCCGCCTCGCCGAGGCCGGCTTCCAGGCCGTGCTGGTGGGGGAGACCCTGGTCCGATCGGCCGACCGGCGGGCTGCAGTGGCCGAGCTGCTCGGGGTGCGCCTGTGAACGTGTTCGCGATGCCCGACCAACACGAGCCGGACGGGGTGTTCGTGAAGGTCTGCGGGATCACCTCCGAGGCCGATGCCCTGTTGGCAGTGGGGATGGGGGCCGCCGCCGTGGGCTTCATCTTCGCTCCGTCCCCCCGTCAGATGGCGCCGGCGGCAGTCGCCGACATCGTGAAGCGGTTGCCCCACGAAACGGTCACGGTGGGAGTGTTCCGGGACGAGTCGCCCCGGCGGGTCATCGACATCGCCAATCAGATCGGTCTGCGAGCAGTGCAGCTCCACGGTGTCGAGTCCATCGAGGACACCCGGTGGATCGCCAGCCGGGTGAACTGGACGATCAAGGCGTTTCCCGCCGGCCACCGCAACATCCAACGCTTCGCGGAGTACGGGGCCCGGTCGCTGCTCATCGACGGGGCCAATCCGGGGTCGGGTGAGCTGTTTGACTGGCGGCTGGCGGAAGGCGTCGTCGACCCGAGTCGGCTGATCGTCTCGGGTGGCCTTCGGCCGGACAACGTAGGAGGGGCCATCGCCCACCTGCATCCCTGGGGGGTGGACGTGGCCAGCGGCGTCGAGTCGGCGCCCGGCGTGAAGGATCCCACCAAGTTGCGCGAGTTCATGGCTGCCGTGCGGACGGCGGAACGGGCGGCGAACCGGGCCGGCCGCCGGGAGGCGGCCCCGTCGATCCAGCCCGACGACGGTCGGCACCCCACGGCCGACGCAGACCGTCGGGCACCGACCTCCGGCCCCGACCTCTTCGATTGGCAGGACGAACCATGACCACTGAGCCAGGCGTGACCAAGGGCGCGACCACATCGCCGACTCCGGAAGGCGGGTCGCCCTCGGTGCCGCCGATCATGGGCGACCCGGGCCCGTCGGGCCGGTTCGGCGGGTTCGGCGGCCGGTTCGTCCCCGAGTCGCTGGTGCCAGCGTGCGCGGAGGTCGAGGCGGCCTTCCGGTCCGCCTGGGTGGACCCCGCGTTCCACGATGAGTTCCGCAACATCCTCCACCACTACGGCGGCAGGCCCACGCCGGTCACCGAGTGCGCCAGGCTGTCGCAGGAGCTCGGAGTCCGGGTGCTGTTGAAGCGGGAGGACCTGGCCCACACCGGGTCACACAAGATCAACAACGTGATCGGCCAGGCGCTGCTGGCCATCCGCATGGGCAAGAAGCGGCTGATCGCCGAGACCGGAGCCGGGCAGCACGGCGTGGCCACGGCCACCGCGGCAGCGCTGTTCGGCATGGAGTGCGTGGTCTACATGGGCGAGGTGGACACCGAGCGCCAGGAGCTCAACGTGTTCCGCATGGAACTGCTCGGCGCGGAGGTCCGCCCGGTGTCCAGCGGTAGCCGCACGCTCAAGGACGCGGTCAACGAGGCACTGCGCGAGTGGGTGGCGTCGGTGGGGGAGACCCACTACTGCCTCGGTTCGGTGATGGGGCCGCATCCCTTCCCTTGGATGGTCCGGGAGTTCCAACGGATCATCGGAGACGAGGCCCGGAGCCAGTGCCGCGAGCTCCTCGACGGCGCCGATCCCGACGTGGTGGTCGCCTGCGCCGGCGGAGGTTCCAACGCCGCGGGCATCTTCGCCGGATTCGCCGATGCCACACGCTCCGAACTGGTTGCCGTCGAGGCTGCCGGGGGCGCCGCTCTGTCCATGGGGATTCCCGGGGTGCTCCATGGCATGCACAGCGCCCTCCTCCAGGACGAGGCCGGGCAGATCCTCGAGGCGAGCTCGATCTCGGCAGGCCTGGACTATCCGGGCATCGGGCCGGAACACGCCCACCTGGCCGAGCTCGGCCGGGCGCGGTACGTGGCAGCCGACGACGCAGAGGTGCTCGACGCCTTCCAGCTCCTGGCCCGGACCGAGGGGATCATCCCGGCGCTCGAGTCAGCCCACGCCATCGCCTGGGTGGCGGCGGCCTCAGGCGCGGAGATCCCGAGCGGATCCACGGTGCTCGTCAATCTGTCCGGACGAGGCGACAAGGACGTGGCCCAGGTGCGGGACATCCTGCGAGGACGGGCGTGAGCAGCGATCGGCCGCCTACCACGGGGTACCTGCCCGGACTGCTCGAGTCGACGCTGCGGGCCCGACGCGACGCGGGGCACAAGCTTCTGGTGCCCTATCTGACCGGGGGCCTGGACGACCAGTGGCTGGTCACCCTCGAAGCGCTGGCCGGATCCGGAGCCGACGCGATCGAGGTGGGCATCCCCTTCTCGGACCCGATGATCGACGGCGTCACCATCCAGGATGCGTCCCGGCGGGCACTGGAACGCGGGACCACGCCCGACGGCATCCTGGCGGATCTCAGCCGGGTCGATGTGGGGGTTCCCCTCGTTGTGATGACGTACTACAACCTCATCTTCCGCGCCGGCCATGCACGGATCGCCGGGCTGATGAGCCAATCAGGAGTGTCCGGCGCGATCATCCCCGACCTCCCCCTGGAGGAGGTCGGACCATGGGCCGATGCGGCAGACCGGGCCGGCGTGGCCACCGTGCTGCTGGTGGCACCGTCGACCCCCTTGGACCGGATCGGTCGCATCTGTGAGCGCTCACGGGGATTCGTGTATGCCGTCGGCCGGATGGGAGTGACTGGGGAGCAGAAGGTCCTGGCCGAGTCGGCCCGCCAGGTGGCGGAGAGGGTCAGCAGTGCGACGGACCTGCCGGTGTGCGTGGGGATCGGGGTGTCCACCCCCGAGCAGGCTGCCGCGGTGTGCGAAGTCGCCGACGGAGTGGTGGTGGGCTCTGCCCTGGTGCGCCGCCTGCTGGAGGGCGGTGGGCCGGAGGGTGCGGCCGCCTTCGTCTCCTCCCTGCGTAGGGCACTCGATGCCGGTTGACGGTTTCGTCGGGACCCGAGGAAGGCCGGCCCCGGCCCGGCCCCCGGAGGGTCAGCCCCCGGTCAGCCCCGGTCGGGCCGCACCAGCCGGTAGACCGCCCGGAGGAACGACCGGCGACTTTGGCTCTCGCTGCGGTGCTGCAGCCGTCGACGAATTAGCTCCCTGCGCTCCTGCAGGTCGCGGAAGGTGATGGAGTCGGTCTGGTCGGGGGACCCCAGTGCCGCCCGATAGCCGTCGAGGTCGATGGGTGCCGACAGCACATCGAAGCCGACGTCGCGGGCGATGCGCTCGCCGTGCCGTTCGCTGAAGTAGGTGGCGACGGCGACGACCTCCCCCAGGATGTCGACGTCAGGGGCCATCGAGGCCATGGCCCCGTTGAGGAAGAGCATGTCCTTTACGAACAGCATCAGCTCCTTGGGCAGCCGGGCACCGTAGCCGAGGAGTGCCTTGGTCACCTCGCGGAGCTCGGCCATCATCTCCTCGGCGGTCAAGGTGGTGAGATCCACCGCGGGCCGATCGAGCCCGAGATCGCGGATGACCGCTTGCACGTCGGAGTCGCCCGGAAGGGCGCCCAGGTCCCGCAGTGCCTCGACCTGAAGGGTCAGATTGTTGGTGGTGGCGCCCATCTCCAGGCGGAGGAATGCCTGGCGCCTGAACTCGTCGAGCCGGCCGGTGATGCCGAAGTCGAGCAGGGCCACGGTGCCGTCCGGCTGTACCAGCAGGTTTCCGCCGTGGAGGTCGCCATGAAAGACGCCGTAGAGCAGCGCACCCTCGAGGAAGGCGATCAGGCTCGAGCGGAGGACGGCGGCGGTGTCGATGCCAGCATCCCGCATCCCTGCGGCATTCGCCCAGGCGAAACCGTGCAGGTGCTCCATCACCAGTACCCGCCGTGTCACCAGCTCGGGGTGCGGCCTCGGCACCACGACCGACCGCTGGCCGGTGCCGGCGAAGACGGTGGCGATATCCAGCATGTTCTGGGCCTCGAGACGGAAGTCGAGCTCCTCGACGATGGTCTCGGCGAACAGCTCGACCAGGGCCGGCGGGTTGGTAAGTGCGGCGACCGGGATGCGGCCGACCAGCAGCGGGGCGATCCACGACATGGAGGCGATGTCCAGGCGGACCATCGAGGCCACCGTGCGCCGCTGGACCTTGACCACGACCCGTTCCCCCGTGCGCAGCGTGGCCGCGTGCACCTGGGCGATCGAGGCCGAGGCGATCGGGGTGCGGTCGAACGACACGAAGACCTCCGCGAGGGGCCGGCCCAGCTCTTCTTCGATCGTCCGCCGGACGGTGGCGAAGCGCTCGGGGGGAACGCGGTCGCGCAGGAGTTGGAACTCCTCGACCAGCTCCTCCGGGAAGATCCCCTCTCCCGAGGAGATGATCTGTCCGAGCTTGATGTAGGTGGGGCCGAGTCGCTCGAAGGCCGGTCGGAGCCTCCGGGACAGTCCGGCCCGCGAGCCGGGAGTGCCACGATCGTGGATCCCCCAGCCCACCAGGGCGGAGCCCAGCCGCAGCCCGACGGTCAGCACCCGACCGACCGAAGGAATGTGCTGCGGCTTGACCAGTCGGCGGGCCAGCGCGGCCGCCTCGGTCCGAAGGACGTCGATGTCACCCTCCGTGCCGGTTGCGAAACGCCACTGCATGGCATCGGGGTCGACCGTCCACGGACCGTTCGGGGTGAAGGCGCCGATGGCCAGGTCCGGATTGTGAGGGGCAGGGGGAGCGGAGGCCGCGCCGGTGGTGCCGGGCGCTTGGGCGGAGGTCATTCGGTCAACCATGGGTTCCCAACCGTAGGGGGATAGCGGGCGGCATCGACCGCACCCTTCTGACGGGACCGCAGCGGATGGCCCGGTTCAGGCCGGGGTGATCACCAGGCAGCCGTTGTGGCCGCCGAAACCGAACGAGTTGGAGAGCACCGGGGCGGGCACCCAGGGGCGGGCTTGGCCGGCCACCACATCGAGGTGGATGTCCGGGTCCGGTTGCTCATAGCCGGAGGTCGGCGGGATCAGGTGGTGCTGGATGCTCAGTGCCACGGCCACCGCTTCGATGGCCCCACTGGCTCCGAGCCCATGGCCGGTGATCCCCTTGGTGGAGGTGACCGGAGGCGACGCGCCCCCGAACACCTTGGTGATGGCATCCGCTTCGGCCCGGTCGTTGAGGGGTGTCGATGTCCCGTGGGCGTTGATGTGGCCCACCTGGTCGGGTGTGATCCCGGCATCTTCCATGGCCAGTGCCATGCACTCGGCCGCGCCGGAGCCGCCGGGGATGGGAGCGGTGATGTGGTGGGCATCGGCGGTACTGGCGGCACCGGCCAACTCGCCGTAGATGTGGGCACCACGGGCCACGGCGTGATCCCACGCCTCCAGGACGAAGGCGCCGGCGCCCTCGGTGATGACGAAGCCGTCACGACGGAGGTCGAACGGACGCGAGTTGCCCGAGGTGGAGAGCGCGGTCATGTTGGCGAACGCAGCCATGCCGACACCGGTCATCCCCGCTTCGGACGCGCCGCCGATGGCCACGTCACATCGGCCGGAAGCCACCAAGTGCGCGGCGTAGGCGATGCTGTGAGCACCGGCGGCACACGCCGTGGTGATGGTCTCGGATGGCCCGTGCCAGCCCATGCGGATGGAGACGGCCGCTGCTCCGGCGTTGGTCATCATCATCGGTACCAACCGGGGGGAGACCCTGCGGGCCCCCTTCTCGCCGAAGATGAGGATCTGGGTCTCCAGGGTCTCCAGGCCCCCGACCCCGGTGCCCATGATGACTGCGCAGCGGCCCGGGTCGGCTGTGATCTCGCCGGCATCCTCGAAGGCCATGGAGGCGACCGCCACACTGAACTGGGCGAACCGGTCGGTCTGGCGGGCCTCTTTCACGGTGAACCACCGCTCGGGGTCGAAGTCGGGCACGCGGCGCTCACCGATGGGCGGCGGTCCGTTGAGCCCGGACCACAGCGCCTCGGTACCGACCCCGCAGCACGAGACGACTCCCACGCCGGTGATGGCGACGCGCCGACCGGCGATCGGACCGTCAGGTCCGATGCCCAGTCGCATCAGATCTTTGCGGAGATGAGATCGAATGCCTGCCCGATGGTTTCGATGCCATCGAGTTCGGTCTCGTCCACGGAGACGTCGAAGGTCTCTTCGAGGGCCATGACCAGTTCGACCAGATCGAGGCTGTCGGCATCCAGGTCCTCGGCGAACCGGGCCTCCCTGGTCACCTTGCCGGCAGGCACCTGAAGCACTTCCACCGCGCACTCCTGGAACTTCTCGAATGCCTCGTCGTTGCTCACTGGATCGCTCCTTCTTCGGGGGTCGCCCGCTCTGGTGATGGTCCAACTGTCACGTGGCCACGGTGCCCGACGCCGTCAAGACGGGGCGTCACAGGCCCATGGCCAATCCCCCGTCCACGGGCAGCACCACCCCGGTGACGTAGCCGGCACCGGCCGAAGCCAGGAATCCTACGGCCTCGGCGACCTCCTCGGCCCGGGCCACCCGACCCAAGGGTACCTGGGCCCGGATTTCGCTCATTCGCACTTCTCCGAGTGCTGCGAGCATATTCGTTTCGACCAGCCCGGGGGCAACCACGTTGACGGTGATCGAGCGGCTGGCCACTTCGCGCGCCATCGACCGGGCCATTCCGACCAACCCGGCCTTGGAGGCCGCATAGTTGGCCTGACCGGCCGAACCGATGAACGCACTCACCGAGGAGATCATGATCACGCGCCCACGGTGGAGGCGGATCATCTTGGTGAGCGCCCGCTTGGCAACTCGGAAGACGGCGGTCAGGTTGGTGTCGATGACCTCGGACCAGGCCTCCTCGCTCATCCGGAGGACCAGTGTGTCGCGCGTGATGCCGGCATTGGCCACGAGCACCTCGACCGGTCCCCACGCCTCCTCGATGGCCGAGAACGCAGCAGTGACCTGCTCGGGTTCGGTCACGTCGCACTTCAGCGACATGAACCGATCCGTGCCGGCGTCGAGGCGGTCCTCGACCGCGCCGGTCCTCGAGGTGACCGCCACCCGGTCCCCACGGGCCAGGAACCACTTTGCGCAGGCCAGGCCGATGCCGCGTGAGCCCCCGGTGACCAGTACGACTCTGCCGCCTGGGGCGGGGTCTGCACCGGGCTCCTCGTCTCGTCCCCGGTCGCCGTCTCGTCCCCGGCTCCCTTCCTCGGGTCCGGTCATGACGAGCCTCCTCCCGTGCGGATCCATACCACCGGTTGCCCTTCGACCACCCGTTCGCCCCGGACCGCCAGCCAGCGCACCAGGATGCCGGCGAAAGGGGTCCTGACCTCGGTCAGCCCCACCGTGCCGACCAGGTCGCCCACTGCCAGGAGGGAACCGGGCGCCGCCCCATGGCCGCTTCCCGGAGCCGCGTTGGCCTCGGCCAACGCGGTGCTCTCGAGTGCGGCCAGTTGGACCTCGGGTTCGAACACCCCGGGAGCAGGGCTGACGATCACCCGTTCCGAGGTGTAGAGGTGCTCGCCCTGATGGGTCGGCCCCGAAGTGGTCCACTCGTCGATGCCGGCAACGGTGTCGATCAGCTTGTCCAGGTCGGCAGGGACGGCGACGGCGACTCCTCTCACGTCCGGGACAGTCCGGCGCACCATGCCGGTGAGCACGCCGCCCGGACCCAGCTCGACGATCGTGGTGGCGCCCTTGCCGCTCAAGGTCTCCAGGGACTGGCGCCATCGGACCGGGCTGCACAACTGGGCGGAGAGCAGGCCCGGCCACTCACCAGGGTCGGTATGGACCCGGGCGTCGACATTGGCCACGACGGGTACCTCGGGGGAGTGGAATACCACGGTGTCGAGCGTCTGACGGAGGCGGGTCCGCGCCGAGAGCATCAATTGGGTGTGGAACGCGCCCGACACCGGAAGGGGCAGAACCTTGCGGGCGCCGAGCTCCTTTGCCCTGTCGGTGGCGTTGGCCACCGCATCCACCGTGCCGGCGATGACCACCTGGCCCGGTGCGTTGTAGTTGGCCACCCACACATCGTCCTCGGCCCTCTGGCAGGCGGCCTCGGCGTCGTCATCGGCGATGCCGATGAGCGCGGCCATCGTTCCGGGGCGCTCGTCGGCGGCGCCCTGCATGGCGTTCCCGCGCTCGATGACCAGGCGGGTCCCATCGGAGAGCGAGAGGGCCCCGGTCGCCACCAGGGCGGTGTACTCACCTAGGCTGTGGCCGGCACACGCCGCCGGAGCCAAGCCGAGTCGCTCGACTGCATCGAGCACCACCAGGCTCATCACGAAGGTGGCCAGCTGGGCGTTGGCGGTACGGGTGAGGTCCTCCATGGGAGCGTCCAGGAGCAGGGTGGTGAGATCACGCCCGGCGATCTCCGACGCCTCGGCGGCCACCTCCCACGAGGGGTGCTCGACCCAGGCACGACCCATGCCGGATCGCTGCGACCCCTGTCCTGGGAAGGTAAAGGCCAGCACCTACCGGCTCCTCTCGAATGATCCCGGCCGACCTCGACCGTGGTGGACGGACAAGTGTGGCACGGCCGGATACAGGGGAGGTGATTACTCGCTGGTCACTTCGCGGCCGGTGGGCGACGACCGCCGCACTTGTGCCCGGGGCGGGATTCGAACCCGCACGCCCTTTCGGACAATGGATTTTGAGTCCACCGCGTCTGCCATTCCGCCACCCGGGCCGGTGGGGGCGCAGCCTATCCCCACCACTGTGTGGCGCA
>Ga0182010_10000790_pt1 | contig 17857 bp, 16 predicted proteins | sample 611E1MmetaG_FD_120488 | JGI IMG/M metagenome (GOLD analysis project Ga0182010, IMG submission 120488) | Permafrost microbial communities from Stordalen Mire, Sweden - 611E1M metaG | ecosystem: Environmental > Terrestrial > Soil > Wetlands > Permafrost | place: Sweden: Stordalen | collected...
ATAACGTTTTAAGAAAATTACCCCGATTTATAGCTGTTCAGAGCTTTTTCGGGGTTTTTTCTTAAAATTAATGAGATTTAACTATTTGTCAATCAGTAGTTTTCACTATTTATGAACATCCCTTATTAAACTCAATAAAGAACAACCTGTTGTTACACCGCCAATACCCAGGTACCCCATTTAAGCTTTTGACTATAAGGATAAGTAGATTTTGGTTACACAGAGTGGCACAGAGGAATCACAGAGTGCCACAGAGAAAATATAGCATCAAGTTTCTATTTTGTGGTAAAGCACGATGCCGGCAGATTTGCACCGTTAAACAGGTTTGGAACAGCCGTGTTAGTCCATGCAAATCGAACAGCAACAGGTATCTTCACTTTTTTTGACTGAACAACCACATTCTGGTCTTTTATTTTTGCATCAGCCGGATAAAATATCTTATCCTCACCCGCGATCTCAAAATAAGTCAGTTTACCTCCTGCCCCTACAACATGCAGACCTTCACTATGGTCAAATGAAATTATAGCTTTGTTCTTCTCGATTGTCATATCCTTAAACAGTGGCCCTGAATCTTCCGGTATTGTCTTTTTGTAGTACCTGTTCAATGCAATATTAGCCAGGCGCAAGGCTGCATCCTGCTTATTTTTCGGATGAATGTTGAGGGTGTCGCACAGATCGCTGAGTACAGCCATTCCGGTATTTGGTACGTCAAGAGCCCTTCTTTGGGCATCCCTGACCTCAACTCCTTCAAATGGATTGCCATATTTGTATGGCGCTATCTGGGCGTAATAAAAGGGGAAATCATAACCCCATTTGATCCTCCAGCTTTTGATCAAAGCTGAAAGCAATTCTTTATATGCATATGCGTTAATCGTATTCGCTTCACCCTGGTACCATAAGACCCCTGCAATATGAAAAGGTGTCAGGGGTGATATCATTGCATTATAAATCATGGCCGGAGCAACAGGTCCCCATGGCACCGGTTTTTGTTTTGCCGCAGCTTCATGCAGGAAGTTATCTTTCTGAATAACTTCCTCAGGCATCCATGCTTCAGCAGGTGTTCCTCCCCAGCTCGAATTTATCACTCCTACCGGTACACCCAGTTCTTTATTCAGCTTTCGTGCAAAAAAATATCCTATTGCGCTAAATGTCCTCATTTCATCAGGGGTACAGACCGTCCATTTACCTGCCAGATGATCCTGGGGATAGCGTGAGGTGGCTGTTCCGACAGTAAAAAATCTTATCTCAGGCCAATTGGCGTTTTTAATCTCTTCCTCGCCGTTATTAATCCCCGACTGGGCTGACATCTCCATATTAGATTGTCCCGAACATAACCATACCTCTCCTATTAACACGTTTTTCAGTATTATCTCATTGTAGCCTTTGAGATGAATATTGTAGGGGCCACCTGCCGAAGGAGTTTTAATTGTTATCTTCCAGTTCCCTTCGGTATCTGTTAAAGTACTCATATCCTTATCCATCCAATCAGCTTTCATTACAATCGTTTCTCCGGTTTTTGCCCAGCCCCAGATGGTCACAAAAGAATTTTGCTGAAGAACCATGTTGTCTGAAAATATTTCAGGTAATGAAATATTGGCCCTGCTGAATTGAAGAAAAATGGATAAGACGACTATCGTCAACGGAATTCTTTTTACGAACGTTTTCATATGGATTAAATTTAGTTTACAAACTTAATCAGAATTGGATAAAAACAGAATCTGCAAGAATAACTTTTCCAGCTTTCTTTCCATCTAACTAATATTTAGAAATTTATCTTACCTATTGTGGAAATTGCTATTTCCAGTAATTTTTCATAAGTTCACTCACCCAGCCGGGCTGTCTGATATTTCCTTCTACCTTATATTCCTTAAAAACAGGTTTAATATCAAGCACAGGAGTTCCGTCGATGGCATCAAGATATTTAACCTTTAGTGTTCTCCCTTTATGCTCCAGTAATTCAACCGTGCAAAGACCAAGAGTATTCGGACGGTCCTTTTTTCTTTGTGCGAATATTCCTGTTACCGGATAACCAGGATCTCCACGCGGCCTTCCTGAGAAAATAATATCACTTTGTTTAACCTTATCAAAGAAGTAGATGATCTCAAGATGTGAAAAGGCTGAGATGCCTTCAAATGCCTCATCGGGAATATGATCACACAGCTCTACTTCCGAAATAATTTCTCCCCAGAAATCATCTGATGGAGTCTTTCGCGAGTTTTTTACTGTCGCTACGGGTTTGACTCTTATTTCCATTGTCTTCTAAAATATTTCACAAATTAATTACACTAAGGTGCGCATGAATCAGGATTGTTGTGACAAATAAGTAAATGAATCAGCATAAAATTGCTAACGATAGAGTTTCTTTTCCTCTATCGCTTTTTGTCTGTACACCTCCTGCACATTAACTGCCGGCTCAGTGCACAGATATACCAAAAGTCCTTTTTCCCGTGAGTATGCATTATTTACGCATCCAATCTCCCTGACATTATTGAAGAGCTTTTTTATATCGCCAATTTCACTGTTAATATAGATGAAAGGACCATCAGGAATAGTATCGGGTGCCCACATCACGTAACTTTCAAGAAATGTAATCGCTTCAGGCAAATTATATTCTTTGCCATAAAAATTAATTGCTGCGGCATTGCCATAATCCCGCTCTGCATAGATGGTGCATTTTCTTTGCCCCTCTTTTGATAACTGATTATATGCATTTGCAACATAGCCGGTTAACTCCTGCCATCCGTTCATATCGGCATATATCTGAGAAATACTATGAATTTTCCCGTCTTCCCAACGGTAAAAAGGATAAATTATAAAATGAGCTGTCTTCTCCTTATATTTCAACAGGTTATCAATCGATAATAAAGGTATTCCGAATGGTAATGCAATTAGGGAGAAAAAAAGAGTGATTATAAGAACCACATAATTTATATAAATCAATCTGTTTTTCAGATATTTCTCCAAAACATAACCACCTGCTGCAAAGAGGAATGGAATTATTCCGAGAATATAATACCCTTTCCCTTTTGAGAATAAAAAGAGTAGGATAACTAATAATGAGCCTACTCCTATAAACCGGTTTTCTTTCTCCTTTTTCAGTATTAAAAGTGATATCAGACCTGTTATCCAGATCAGAGAAGAAGCCAGGTTTAAACTGAAAATGTCAATAAAAAAGTCAGAGTATGTCAGGTTGACCATCTGCGTTCTTTTTAATTCCCCAATATGGTAAACCACGGGCCAGCCATGTAAATATTGCCAGATAAGGTTAGGAAGAATAATGATTATTCCGATGAGTATAGCATAACAGAAGTACCTCGAATTCAGAAACCTCCTGTGGTTGCTGAATAATATTGCAACAATAAATCCAAGTATATAGAATAACACGGAGTACTTGTTCAGGAATGCTACACTAAGCAGAATCGCGATCACTAACCATAATTTAGGATTGTTCTTAGATATCATTCTGAACAAAAAATATGTTATCAGGAGCCATAAGAACTGTTCAATAACATTTGGAGTGAAAAGAGTATCGAAAAGCAAGAAACCGGTTGAAAACAGGAATGCAGTAGAAGCAATGATTAAGGCAAGAATGCTTCCGCCCAGTTCCTTAACTATCTTAGCGATTATGAAAAGTGATGCAGCACCCAGCAATGCCGGAATCAGGCGGATACCAAAAACCCAATAGCCGAAAATACACTTTATAACAAAAGCCAGGAATCCGGTAACCGGAGGTACAGTTGCATAACCAAAACTCAAATGGCCGGCCATATTGAAATAAAGCATCTCATCGCGGTGAAGCTCATAGTTTGTATTTGTAAAAAAATGAAGACACAGTTTGGCAATTATGAAAAGGATTGCCACAATCCAGTAATTACTTATTTTTAAATTTGGCGTTAATGCTTTCATTAGAAATAAAAAGTGATGTAGGTTATCTGAATAGGCTTTAATTCCTCTTTATTCACTTTGTGAGTCTTTGTGCCTCACTTTACGACCATTTGTGGTAAAAGGAAACTAACACTAAGGTACATAAAGTATAACTCAAAGTAACACAAAGGGTAAAAATTAAAATTCGGATTTTAAAGCAAAAAACAATGCCGTTCAGAACAGGCAGTCATGCAAATCTGAACAACATTGATTAACCTAAACTTAATAGTCGAAACTTTATTTGGCCCCTTTTTTCACATAAATATTCCCCTGCATATTTTTCATCATCATTTCAGGTCCTCCGCCATTAATCTTTCCGGAGACCCAGTCATCTTTTTTTATCTTATACAAACCGGGTTCAGTTGTCTTATCTATTTTAGCAGGAGTCTTATCGATGTCGATATCAAAATCGCTGAATACATCACCATTGTCGGATTTTAGTTTCAGATTTGCCTTTGTATCTGCCGGAAGAGTTACATTGACGTCTCCGTTCAAAGTGGAGAAAGACATTGGTGCCTTAGGGTCAACTGTTTTGAACGTCACATTTATATCACCGTTCACGGTGTTGGCGACCACTGAACCTGAAATATTCGTAAGAGTTATCTTATCATTGACATTGTTAACTTCAAGTTCTCCTCTCACATTTTCGACAGTTACTTCACCATCATTTACCGTTCCTATCTGAAGCTTGACATCCTGTGGGATCTTAAGATCCAGATCAATTGCTTTGTTAGGGTTACCTGTATTAACCGTTACATTATTATCAGCCTCCTTGGCAGTGACTTCATAGCTGCCATGAGTTGATATACGTTTCATACCGTTTTCCACGGCATTCGATTCGTCTTCTTTGTCGCCATCCCTGGGGATTACATTGATTATGACATCTTTGCCTTCATAACTAGCTACCTTTATGGACCCTGAAACAAGATGCACTTTTAAGGAATATGGTTTTCCGGGACTGCTCAGGGGCACAGTTAGCTGTTCGTTCGATCCGCTCTGTCCAAACGATTGTGTTACGATAATCAGGCTGAGCAATATCAGGCCTGCAATTTTCATTTTTTTCATAATTGTAAAATTTAAGATTGTTTTTTAATATAGACGTTCCCGTTAAGTGTTTCGAATTTGAATGTCCTGCCGCCTTTGCCAAAGCGGACAGATGTAGTAGTATTCAGTTTATAAACTGTTCCATCACCCTTCTTTTCCTTTACTTTAGTGACAGTGGGCGGCAGCGGCTCTGCTCCGGGAAAATCAGTGAAGAAATCGCCATGCATGCTTTTAAACTGAAGATCGGCTGAAAGATCGGGCTTATAATTTACATGTATATCCCCGTTTATGGTATAATATGAAGATTCCTCTGCAGGATTTGACAGATAACTTACAGATACATCACCGTTTACTGTATGTGCATAGGTTGTACCTTTTGCATTTTTAATTGAAATTTCTTCATTTACATTATTTACGTGCAAATTCCCGCTGACATTATTTACGGAGATAATCCCGTCATTCACTGTTGAGATATGGAGATTCATTCCGAAAGGCACTTTCACTATAAAATCAACATTATACTGGTATTCTATTTCCTGGCGATCATCATTGTAGTGCCAACTCCTGTGAGGACGCGAATCGTAAGGCTCCGCAATGTAGGCCATTATGGTATCGGTTCTTTCGTCAAAGGCAAGCCTGAATTCCTTCTTACCCGTTTCAAGAGTTTTATCTTCATCTGCAGTAATGGTCTTATCCATTTCAAGTATTACTTTATTCCCTGAGTAACCTTCCACCTTAATAAATCCTGAAATATTATAAATGAAAAGTGTACTTTTTCCTGCATCACCTGAAAGTGTGAACTCTTTGCTTATATGCTCCTTGAATTCCCTGGCGTCTGCCTCCTTAACAGAGCATACTATTCCCAGTCCCATTAAAAGGGTAACTATTGCTTTTTTCATTTTATATATTGATTAATTGGTTTTCAGATCAACTTCTGAATGCTTTTTTCGATATTGAGTTTAACCATATGATTCAACCCTTTCTTATTCATAAGTCTTTTCAGGTACTGAACAGAGCTTTTCTCTTGCAATTTTACCATAACATCAGCTATGGCTGATTGCATAATGGGCGATTCCTGAAGATTTATGCTTCTGACCAGGCCCTCACGTACTCTTGGTTCACGCGATAATTTTACAAGGGCTTCAAGAGTTGAAAGCCTGACATTGACATTAGGATCCTCATTCAATGTAGTAAACAGAGCGTCAATGACCTTATAATTAACGTTGCTGATTTCGTCGGTGTATGAGACAGCACGTATGCGTTGTGATGCTGAAGGGTCCTGAAGAAGAGAAAGGAGCATTACCTGTTTAAGATCGGAAACCTGCGATGAAAGAGAATCAATCTGCCTGTTGTAAGAAGTTGCCGATTGCGCGGGCTGATGCAGCAGGTACCCTCCGATCAGTCCAAGTGCAACTAATAAAAGGCTGAATGCTAAACGTGGCTGTGTCTGCAACGCCCAGAACTCACGTAGCTTATTCATCCATTCGCCTATCGTATTTTTCCTTTCATTCAATTCTTCCCTGTAATCAGACAAAACGTTATTAAAGCCTTTCCTCAAAGCTTCAGAGGGTTCCGGTTGCGAAATTTCACCCATAAGATTCCAAATCTTCTCAAATGCCTCATATTCTGCCCGGCAATCGTCGCAATCTGTCAGGTGGCTTTCAATCTCACTCCTTTTTGTTTTATCGAGAGTGTTATTCAGAAGAGAGGCAAATTGTTCCCTGTAGTCTTTGCATTTCATATTGATTCTTTTTAATTCTCAATTTTCAAATAGTTGCTTTTCAACTGGTTCAAAGCCCGATGAACTCTTACTTTTATTGCACCTTCCGTTGTATTCAGTATTTTTGCTATTTCAGTATATTTCAGCTCCTCGAACCTGCAAAGAATCAATAATTCTCTGTTTTCATCACTTAATTTTTCCATTGCATTTTCAAGTGCCTTTAATTCCTGCTCTTTCTCTATAGGTGCATCGGTATGCAGTTCCCCCTCAATTCTTTCTTCAAAGTCCCTCACATCCGAATGAGAAGGAGTTCTTTTAACTTTCCTGAAATGATCATACACAACATTTCTGGCAATATGGTACATCCACATCTTAAATTCACCAAAGCCTGTAAATCCGTCCGGGTATTTCAACATCCTCAAAAAAATATTCTGAACCATGTCTTCACTCAATTCCTTTTGCCTGGTCATATTAAAAATGAATCTGTATAACTGACGATAATATCGTTCATAAAGCAGGCCCATTTTATCAACGTCACCTTTTTTTACCTTCAGCATAAGCTCATTATCTGACAGACTATCCAAGCTTTAAAGTTTTTTATTTCATTCAATTTATACTGTAAACCTCTTAAGAAGTAAAAGGTTACAGGAAGAGAGTCATTTTCTGTAAAGATACTTATTAGGATAGAACTGGAAGAATGGAAGTTGGGAAGTCCTGGAGTCTCCAGGTCCAGTACTTTGGAAGTATAATGGTATTTTGGTACATCAGTACAACGGTACAACGGTTCAACGGTTCTGTTTTGTCTGGAAGTTTTGAGGTACTGTGGGTTAAAAAAAATAATCGCCCGTTAAATATAACGAACGATTATGATTTGATAATTGTTGAATGGACAATAACAGGATTTCTCTTATTGATTAAACTAAAATAATTACAAGGATAATAACCAAAAGAAGGCCACCACCACCGTACCACATCCCATATCCTCTGTGCCTGGTCTCAACAATAACCTGCGGAGCTGACCTCAGATCTTTGTTCGAATTGTTACTCCCCTTATTTACCAAATTCTTTTCAGAAAGATTATCTGTCTCAGCCCGCCGTGTTATGCGGCTTAATTCCTCGTTGGATAATTTATTTTCTCTGGTGTTCAAAACCGCTGGTTTTTCAGAATCCTTTTTCGGATTATTCAAACCTGCAAATGCTGAAGTGCTTAATACAAAAAGTATTAGAAAACCAAGTAACAGGTGCTTTTTCATGATATAAATTTTTGATTATTAGTTAAAAAGCAAAGTTACGTGTCGAAATACCGGATCGTGTTACACAATTATATAAATAAGTTACATGTTTCGGATGTCGCTATCTACCTCACTTTTCACTTTTCTGTTCAATTTGGGTGTAATTCATACTATTTAGTTCGGTCTAAAAGTCTGCAATCTTAAAGTCTTGAAGGCTGGAAGTCCTATGGTGGAGTCTTCCCTCCGCTACGATTTACAGCTTTTGCCTTTTCCCAAAATTTCTTATCTTAGTTAATCCAAATTTTATTTATATGAAGAAATATGCTCTTTTTTTAATACTGGTTGTTCCCATCAGTGCTTTTTTGATGAAACCTCAGGCAAAAAAATATCCTGCTGAAATCGAAGATAAGATCAAGCTGGTTGAGAACAGCCTGGCAGGATGGGTTCAGACAGGAAGCAATGATACCTGGAACCTTTCCGATCGGATGAAAAAATATAATATAAACGGAGTAAGCATTGCCGTAATTCATAATTATCAGATCGAATGGGCGAAGGGATACGGATTCGCCGATGTTTCCGAAAATCGACCCGTAACTGAGAATACACTCTTCCAGGGAGCCTCAATCAGCAAATCACTTAATAGCGTCGGAGTTTTAAAACTGGTTCAGGAGAATAAACTCGACCTGAACACCGATATAAATACGTATCTGGTCACGTGGAAGTTTCCGTATGATGAGAAATCCAATAACAAAAAAATAACCATATCAAACCTGCTGAGCCATACAGCAGGACTGACCATTCATGGTTTTCCAGGTTATGCAAAAGGAGATTCTATTCCATCCCTTCCGCAGATCCTGAATGGTCAGAAGCCTGCCAATACGCAAGCTGTACGATCATCAGCTGAACCAGGGAAGAGTGTAAACTATTCTGGCGGAGGGGTTACCGTTTCCCAGATGATTGTCGTGGATGTCACAAAGCAGCCCTCTGATGTCTTCATGCAAAAAAATGTCCTTGATCCGCTTGGAATGACAGGCAGCTCATTTACTCAGCCACCTGCCGGAACAAATAAAGAGTTGTATGCTACAGGCTATAGGGCCGATGGCAAGGAAATTCCAGGCAAGTTCCATATCTATCCCGAACAGGCTGCAGCAGGGTTATGGACAAATCCTGTCGATCTTTGCAGATATATAATTGAAACGCAGCTTTCATGGCAGGGAAAATCTTCAAAGGTGCTGACACCGGAGATGACCAGGTTAAGACTTACTCCGGTTCTTGAGGACGCAGCGCTTGGAACATTTGTCAATTCCAGGGTCACTGGTTCTTTGAAATATTTTAACCATAACGGAAGTAATGAGGGATTTCAATGTACCGCTATCGGTTGTCGCGATAACGGGGAAGGAGTTGTGATTATGACCAATTCCGATAACGGGTCTCTTCTTTATGAAGAAATAGTCAATGCAGTTGCGACTGTATATAAATGGAAAGATTATTATCTGCCTGAGATAAAAAAGATCGTTAACCCAGATACGTCTATCCTGGTTAAATATTCAGGTAAATATCTTATTAACGGAACACAGGCAACCTTTAAGAAGAATGATAATGGCTTGTCAATAAATGTACTTGGCGATCTTTACTGGAAAGTATATTTCACTTCCGACAGTGATTTCTTTATAAGAGAATTCAGGGGCTTTCTCAGATTTCATACTGATAAAGATAAAAAAGTGACAGGATTCAGTTTAAATAACATGATGGCGAAGAAGGTAGAATAAGACCAGCGGTCTTGCAGTCTTGCAGTCTTGCAGTCTTGCGGTCTGTTTTACTATCGGTTTTCCTCAGAATTTATTAACTTAGAGAACTAAATATTATAAAAATGAAAAAAACGTGGATCATATTGCTTCTTTTTCTTCCGGTAGCAGCCTCAGGTCAGAAATTTCCAAACCTTGCACCTACTCCGCCGATGGGATGGAACAGCTGGAACACTTTCAATACGAACATTAATGAGAATCTCATCAGAGCCGTTGCAGATGCATTTGTAAAAGACGGTTACAAAGATGCCGGTTATAAATACATAATAATCGACGACTGCTGGTCAATGAAACAAAGGAATAAAGAAGGCAACCTGGTACCTGATCCGGCAAAATTCCCAGGTGGTATAAAAGCTCTTGCTGATTACATTCATTCAAAAGGATTGAAAATCGGAATCTACAGCTGTGCCGGCACAAGAACGTGTGGCGATTATCCGGGAAGCAAAGGTTATGAATTGCAGGATGCAAAGCTTTTTGCTTCATGGGGAATTGATTATCTCAAATATGACTGGTGCAACACCGCAGGATTAACAGCGGAGAAAGCTTATGCAACGATGAGAGACGCTCTTTTCGCCGCAGGAAGGCCCGTTGTCTTTGGCATTTGCGAATGGGGCGATAATCAGCCCTGGTTATGGGCTAAAAACATAGGACAGCTCTGGCGGATCAGCGGTGATATTGCACCTTGTTTTGACTGTGTTGTTGACCACGGCAGTTATAAAGACTGGGGTGTAATGAAAGTTGTAAGCATGAGAAAAGATATCCGGAAATATGCAGGTCCGAACGGCTGGAATGATTTTGATATGATGGAAGTCGGGAACGGGATGACAGCAAGCGAAAACCGGAGCCATTTTACTATGTGGAGCATGCTTGCATCTGCGCTTATCATGGGAAATGATGTACGCTCTGCCGATCCTTCAACAGTAGGTATCCTCACAAATAAAGAGATGATTGCAGTTAACCAGGATCCTCTCGGAATACAGGCATTTAAATATAAAGATATTGACAGTACTGAAGTATGGGTTAAACCTCTGAAGAACAAAGAGTGGGCCGTTTGCTTCCTCAATCGTAAAAAAGAACCCGTATCTTTCGGATTCAACTGGGCTGAAAACATGATCAGTGACCCTGATTTTGACTTTAAGGTTGATTTCAGCAAGGAGAAATTCAACCTCCTTAACATCTGGAGCGGGAATAGAGCCGGAACAACAGGAGATGCAGTCAAAGCTCAGATAGCAGGACACGACGTGCTGGTGTTCAGGTTAAGTCACTAAAGATGCTCCTGCGATCTTGCAGTATAATTTTTTATAGTATTACTTTCCCTGGATTTCAAACAACCAGTAATCATGTAATATAGAATGTTACTACTGCTTTATAGATTTGTTCATTTCTTTTGCTCGTCCAAAAGAAATGAACCAAAGAAAAGGGCGCCGGAAATGCTAACTTCATCCAAAACGGGCGCCTGCTACACCAGCCATATTGGCGCTACCGTTTTGTATGAAGTTCGCACCATTTCCGGTATGCCATCGCACCGTTAACTATAAAAATTCTGCTCGGTTGCAATCCGTGCTTATTTTCCCGCATAGATCCGGTTTGTCCGTGCGCACAGACAATGAATATTTAGCAACATTTTAATTATTAATTGGACCTTGAACGTTCTTTGGTTACTTTGACTTCGTCGGGCTCGTTCCGACATTGCGGGACTCCCTGGTTCTTTGGTTCAAGGCAAGTAAAAAGGTATTATAATATTAGTTTTAAAATGCAAAAATCTATATAATCATATTCACTATTGGTCAATTAATGATCTTATTCGTTTAAATAGCGCTGTTGTGTCTCCACGTTCATTTGGACCATCTTCTGTATAACCTACAAATTTACTGTAACAACCTGTTCTTTGTATTCTTACAAGCATTGGATCGAGTTCCTCTTCTGTCATTTTAACCTTGGCACATACATCTTTTTTAAAGTCTTCCCAATATGACATAGTTAATAGATAGGGATTCATTTCAGAAGCTTTGGAAACATAATTTTGCTCATATTGATATTTAATGGCTAAAATTGCAAATTCTCGATCTGAAAGTTCATTGAATATTGCAGTATAATCTTCAAATTCATTTATATCAATTGTCCCTATACAAATTTTCTTTAAAATTTTTGCAAAATTTTTAATCTTCTCATCACTTCTTGTCCTAATTACATAATTCACAACTGAAAAGTACGCATGTAAAAAGTCATTCTGGTCAATGTTTTCTTCTGTTAATTTAACATCACCAGTATTTAATTCTTCAAAAAAGCTTTTAAGCCTACGAGCTTTAAGATTATTTACATATGTACCTATTAATGTATCTGCCACAGGACCAATTGGAAATCCTGATATCGTTAATGCTTGAATTAAACTTTTAATAGTTGGATTATCTCCATATGATTCAGATAGAGTAGTTAAATAAGAATCAATTTGTGCATCCATGGGTTAAATCTTTTCGCAGTCTTATAATCAAAGTTACACTTTTAATTTTATTTGTATCGTATTAAATTATTTCTGAAATTTGATATCGGTGGCGCCTACTTCTATACTACACAGCGATAGCACGAAAATGCAGCGAAACTTTTTTTCAATCAGGGAATGCCGCTTTTTCTTTCATAATGTGTTGATAACTTATGACAAATTTATGTATGTTTGTTACAACATGAAGTTGCGTTTTTATTTTGGAGAGTCTATCTTTATAGTGTAAAAAAAGAAGGGGATTAAAAAACCCCCTTCAAAGAAAGAATGATGAATAGGGAAGGTAATCAGTTAAGTGGATGAAGCTTTCTGATTATTCCAATTACAAAGGGTTAATGAACCCAAATGAAACCAGCTGTATAAATTTGCAGCACTTATTTCACCATTTGAACGAGATGTTGCAGCACCTCGTTTTTATTTTAAAGAACTCTGAGACTTTGACTAAAAGTATCATCTGCTAAATTACGCATGTAAATGTCTCGTTGCAAGCCTCAATAGGTTCTTTTATTAACAACCTTTTAACCATATGAACAATTCTGAATTCAGCAGCATTTATATTATAACATACACAATGTCAATTCTATAGTATCTCAAATTCATCTAAAATTTAATGTTAAAATTGTTATTGATTTTTACTTGTTAATAAGCAAAAAAATGTATATTTCAGTATAACAGATAATTAGACTATATTCATACAGACGACATGCATCAACGGATGATGCATGTCAGTAATCATGAAAAACCCCTGCCAGGTTATGACAGGAGCTAAACTCAACACTAATAATTTATTTCAAAATAGCTTTCTTAAAATACATAGAAGAATATCTACTCTCCTCAATCACGCTAATCATTTCCCAACCTTCTGCGCCTAATTTTGTTGCTGGTTGCATAAATGATTCTGTATCACCTGATTCTATATCTACACCATCAATGATAATATGGTAATTATATTTGAAAGAAACATATCGGTCAAAAGTTACTAGACAATATTTAAAGGTGACTTGAGGGGCACTTGTTGACTGACCTTGTGCATATAGATAAACTACAAACAGCACAAGAAAAATTGATAATACAATAATCCTTTTCATGTCTAAATTATTTTATGATTCGTTTTAGATTACTTCGAACTTTTAATAGCTGACCACGTTCCATAGGGATTATATTTATTACTAACCAGATCAAGTACAGAAATATCGCCGGTCATATAATCAAATGCAGTGGTGACAGTTCCGCTAAAACGCATATTTCCCTGCCAGTCAATAGTCACTTTATTACCATTAACAATGCTTGTAGCATCTAAGGTATAGTGACCTCCGCCCCAATCAAAAGTACCAGACAATGAATTATCACTATGTTGAGTAATAACCATTGGTCCAGAATATGTATTATTTGAACCAGTAGTGAATGTCATATTCCATGTTCCTGTCAGGGTTAATGTAGAAGATAATGTAGTATCTTTTTCTTTCGTACAAGAAAATAGAAATACAACAAAAATTGATAATACAATAATTTTTCCCATAACTGTATTGATTTATACCAAATGTACTAAAAAAGGAGCTACCAGTCAAGAAAGCGACAGGTAGCTCCACACTCCAACATCCACTAACGGAAGAAATCTATTCTATGTTTAGGTGGATTATGTAGACTTTAAAGATTCTTTAGCTGGCGTTCTTTGACACATTGAAAATTAATTTGGATGGCATCAAGATATTTCTGAAATTTACTCTGTCGGCACCTACTTCTTCACAACGCAGTATCAGCAAGAAAAAGCAGCGAGACTTTTTTCATTCAGGGAATGCCGCTTCCTTTTCTTTTTGACACATTTATTTTATAAATGTGTCGTATTCTCCAACTTTCCCACCAATTATATATGTGGAATGAATTATTCTCACTATCAAAACAAATTGGTTTTTCAGGATTTTTTATGATTTTACCACTATACCAATAATAAGAATCATAAATTATACCATTATCATTTTTGTAAACAAACCAAAAATGTAAAGTAAAAATACTATCAGCTGAATTAAGACCTTCAACTAAAGGTGACACTATAAATTCTTGCGTTGGATAAATCTGTTTATCAGAATAATATTCTCGTGGTGCATCTCTCACATTTTTTGCAAAATCCTTTTTATTTTTCTCTTTTCTTAAAAAATCTTCCCCAACTGGTATACAAATAGATACATACATCATTAAATGGGCATTATTATTACCAATATTTTTTAACGTAACTATAGCTTTTACTGAGTATTGAAAAGTAGTTGAACCAAGTTTTTTAAAGTCAGTTAATTGACATTTTGAAACAATTAACTGAGGGCTATAATTAAGTTTATTCAACTTAGACCCTAGCTTAATTGTATAAATGATGCTAAAAATACTTACAAGAGAAGCAACCATTGCTATGTATGTTGTGGCTCTATACCACCCATCAGGTCTTTTTGACTTAAACTTTTTGAATCTTCCCTTTTTATTGTTGAGCATATTTACTATTTTGATCTAGAAATACTAAGATACTTAATCTTACCCGATTGCTCATTGTGATCAGGTTTTTTAATGTCCAAAACAGTTTGAAAACTAGAATGAAAATTTGAAAATTTCATAGAGGTTTTATAAAACCAAATCAAATTTGGAAATTATTTGAGGTTCAATCGGCATTGGTCTTTGTTTGTTACCCGTCAACAAGCCCCCCTCTCCCTCCGATGACCAACGCCAACGAGCGTACTCAGACCTACAAGTGGAAATTGACCACATGATTCTGGTAACAATCTAATTTCTAAAATATAGGCGAATAATACCTGAGAGTAACTGAAAGGAGGTCTGCAGGTCGAACCTGCTGACTCTCACACCCACTCAAATATTTATTCACTGAGAGATGACTTTTGAGACTAAACGTGAATTATTACATTGTCTATTTGATAGAAAAGATAATGAAGGTACCCCTTATAGTATATATGTGAATACGAAGGGTAAAGGTAGAGAAAAGGAACAAATTGCCGATTACTTCATATATGGTAAAATAGATTGAAATATCAACTCAAATCGTCATCAGGCGATCAATGCCATCAGATCTTTTTTGGAAACAGATTAAAATTTTGAGACAAGAATTTTACCTGGTGACGCGAAGGCAACGCTGAACCGAGCACATAATAAACCCGGAAGTCAGATCTATTCTGTTAATTCTTGGATTTCAAATGGCCTCAGATTATTTTGGGATATAGCGACTGTTTTTAGGCTTGCTGTGCTGGCCTTTTGTAAGCAATACTGTTTGAGCGACGCCGAGGAACGAAGTGGAGCGAGTTGTATTGCGTGGGCAAGCCTAAAAACAGGAGCCCCAAAATAATCTTCAGCCTTGAATTTTCTTTGGTTACTTTCTTTGTTTCAAGACAAAGAAAGTAACATAGCTTTGGGCGAGCAAAAAATGAACTAAATAATTTTAATAAAACAAGAAAAACCCGTCAATAAAATAGAATATACCAATTACCCCCAAACACAAACTGCAAATCCATACAAACCTCTTTTTCGAGAGGGTAGCTATTGAAGAGAGCAAAATAGAGATCTGAAGGAAGATAACTGCAATACCGAATTTCCCGGAGTGCACTTTGGATTCATCGCGGATATTCTGAAAGTTGGTTGCATCTTTATTTATAGCTTCCTTTTCAGTCTCATAGGTTTTCACTTTTTGCCTGTAATCTGCAATCATCCCGTTGTATTTCTTTATCAAGGTATCATTTCCTTTCTGCTTTTCAAGTGATGCCACCTGTATCTCAAGGTTTTCCCTGCGCATGTCATAAATGTAGCTTTTGATGCTTTTACTCTGATAAAATGCCCACTGATCACTGGCCAGAGTTTGATTAAGAAGGCTTTTTGTACTGAAACCGCCTCCCTTAAAAGTCGACAATGTCGCTGCCACTGCAATTAATATGGTTGTGATAGCCATATAAGTCATCCATGTTTCTTTCTTCACTTCTTCCATAAACTGTATCTTATTTAAGTAATCATAAAAATCACCGCAAAAGTAATTAAACTAATTAATAATCAAAACCAGCGTGTCACAAGCCGCTCAATGATTTACATACTCAACTCGCGGGATTTGAAATGGCATTTATAGCTTTTTCTTTGTAATCTGATTTAATTTCTTTTTATTTGATGTTATGTCTTTTAAAAAGTTAAAATAGCATATATGACTTATAAAACATCACTCCCATTTTATCTTCTGCTGGGTGCAATGATTGGCATTTCGAACCCGGGCAGCTCCCAGGACAATAACTGGACCCACTTCCGGGGAAGCAATCTGAATGGGATAGCAAAAACTGAAAATGTTCCATTGAAACTGGATTCCACAAATATGAAATGGAAAACCAGAATTCACGACGAGGGTTATTCTTCACCGGTTGTCTATGATAATCAGATATGGGTAACATCAGCAAAACCTGACGGGAAAGAGCTTTATGCAGTTTGTATCGATTTTCAGACCGGGAAAATAATTTATGACATAAAGGTATTTTCTCCTGATAAAGTTGAAGGTAAACACTCTATAAATACCTATGCCTCTTCCACTTCATGCATCGAAAAAGGTTTTGTGTACGTTCATTACGGCAGTAACGGCACTGCCTGTATAAATACTGCAAACGGTTCGATAGTCTGGAAACGCACCGATCTGAAATGCAGGCATGTGCAGGGACCGGCATCATCGGCAATAATTTATAAAAACCTGCTCATTCTTCACTTTGAGGGTGTGGATGTCAGGTATATCGTAGCTCTCGACAAATCGGACGGCAAGATTATCTGGAAAACCGACAGACCGGCAGAGCCTTATGAGCCGCTGTCTGAGATCGGAAGAAAAGCCTATATAACCCCTCTGATAATAAATGTCAAAGGGCGTGATATGCTGATATCCAATGGTTCCGCTGTCTGCATTGCATACGATCCCAATACAGGGAAGGAGATATGGAGAGTTGTTGACGGCGCCGAATCAACAATTGCCATGCCGTTTGCAGAAAAAGGAATAGTGTATTGGTACACCGGATTCAAAGAAGACGGTGGTAAAAAAACTACCGAGCTGGTAGCTGTAAATCCCGATGGAAAGGGCGATATAACGTCGACAAACGTCATCTGGAAAAAACGTGAGGAACTATCACGAAACCAGTGCCTGACTCCGGTAATTAAAGACGGATTAATTTACACTGTCAATACCAGGAACACAATGATGTGCATAGATGCTACCACAGGGGAAGAGGTCTGGTCAAAGCATGTCACAACAAATTATGACGCCTCCCCATTATTTGTAAACGGCAACATCTGGTTTTTTTCGGTGAAAGGTGAAGTACTCGTCATCAAAGCAGGCCGGAAGTATGAGGTAGTCGGTCAGAATCAAATGGATTCCGGGATCTGGGCAACTCCTGCGATTTTAAGAAACTCGGTGGTGATGAGAACTCAAAAATATCTTTGCAGGTTTGGAGGGGAATAACAAATGGTCTTGCAGCCTTGCAGTCGTTTTGCATTTTGACTTTTGCCTTTTATCTTTTTCTTCCGTAAATAATTAATAATTCAAAAAAAATCAGCATATTGAAAACAGATAAGAAGTTAAATTTTCTTCCGCGTGCTCAAGGCAACAAGTGTTTGTGCTTATCTGTTG
>Ga0182010_10000791_pt1 | contig 17855 bp, 16 predicted proteins | sample 611E1MmetaG_FD_120488 | JGI IMG/M metagenome (GOLD analysis project Ga0182010, IMG submission 120488) | Permafrost microbial communities from Stordalen Mire, Sweden - 611E1M metaG | ecosystem: Environmental > Terrestrial > Soil > Wetlands > Permafrost | place: Sweden: Stordalen | collected...
ATCTCGACATTGCCGACATCATCGACAAAGGTAATGGTTTGAATGGCTTCGATCCGGGCCACGCTGCGTGCATCTTGAATATCTTGTGTAATCGCCCATAACGGATGTGTCATCGCAAAAACATTGACGAAAGGTTGACGTTGATCCATCATTTTTTAACTCCAAGTTTCCTATTTATTTCCAATCTGCCAGGAGTTTTTTAACCTTAGCGACGGCATCACCTTTAACCGGGGCGCCGTGTCCGACCAGGAGAGTATTGTATTTCAGTCCGGCGATCAGTTCTACCGAGGCTTTGGCCTGAGCCATGTCGGCGGCAAGCATTTTAACAGGCCGTTTCGGATTCCCATTAGCGTCAGCGGTCAAAGCATCACCGACAAATATGACCGTACCGGGTTGATAGATACTGATGCTACCGTCGGAATGGCCGGGGGTATTAATAATCTTAAAACCGGCGATTTCTGTATCTGCTTTCAAGACAATATCCGGACTAGCCGAGGGGAAACGAATCAAACCGGATAACATCCGCGACAATATTTTCATAATTCGGCTCTTATTTCTGAGTCTGCTTGAACTGTCTCCCGCGAGCGCAGGCATTTCTCCGTTATGGATCACAAGCTTCGCGCCCGTCAGCTTCTTTATTTCCATGGCGCCGCTAATATGATCAGGGTCTGCATGGGTGATAAAGATGTATTTAATATCGGAGGGATTTTTTCCCAGGGTTTTCAAGTAACTTGCCACTTTTTTACTGCTGCCGCGCATGCCGGTATCGATCAATACCATCTCTGTTCCGGAGGTTACCAGATAGCAGTTAGCGCCGCTTACCCCTTCAATTTTATGCACGCCCGGGATTATTTCCATCTTTGCGCTCCTTGAATTAATGGCATTCTATTACAAAATGATACCGTTATCAAGATAATTATGTGAAATATAATAATGCTGAAATTTCTTTTACCTTGACATATCAGGGTTAACTATAAATAATAAATTAAGACAAAGTGCAGATTTATACAGGTAAAATAATTGAAATAATCCGGGCATTCATTTAACAGGAGAATTTTCGTGGTGAAACTGATTCGCTGTAACAGCAAATCACCGGATTTTTTAAGTTTGACAAAAGAACTGGATGCCGATTTGTCGCAAAGAAACGGGACGGTTCAATTGTCCTATGACAAATATAACAAATTGCCCGATATCGAAACAGTCGTGGTGGCATATATTGGCAAGGTTGGAGTTGGTTGCGGTTGTTTCAAGGAATACGATAACCAAACCGCCGAGATAAAACGAATGTATGTAAAACCGGAAAACCGTGGAAATGGGATAGCCAAACAAATATTAGTAGAACTGGAAAAATGGGCACGTGAATCAAGGTATTCCCGGTTGGTTCTTGAAACCGGACTGAAGCAACCGGAAGCAATCGGCTTATACAGGAACAAAGGCTATTCCGGGATTGCGAATTACGGCCAGTACGCAGGGATGCCAAATAGTATTTGTTTTGGCAAACAACTGACGGGAAAGTAAAAGGAATTAGCGTTTTTGTCAGTCAGGCTATTTTTGCGCTAAATGATGGTTGTCAGCACAAATATCAACAGAACGCCGATAAGCATGGCTACAGCCATCCGCCAGGCGCTGTGACGGTAAGTCTCCGGCAAAAGATTGGCCGCGCCGATATACAGGAATTGACCGGCAAAGGCGGCTAAAATTACCGATAAAACCGAGGGCTGGATGACGAAGAATGACGCAACGATGATACCGAAAACCGGGGCAACCGCATCAATTATTAAAAACAGACGCGCTTGCTTCACGCTTTGCTCGTTTTTCAGCATGATGACCACCGTATTGATGCCGTCGGTGAAGTCATGGGAAATGACAGCCAACGCAACGATAAAACCCATCGATGCATTGGCCTGATAAGCGATGCCGATGGCCGCGCCGTCGAGGAAGCTGTGCATCACCAGCCCGATGGCTCCGATGGGCCCCATGATATGACCGTGCTCTTCGCCTTCGTGATGGTGATGGGTCAGGAAGAATCTTTCTACCAGGCTGAAGAACAGGAAGGTGACAACCGCCGCGATCATCAGAGTTCTGACGGGTACCGTACCGGCGATGCCCAGACTTTCCGGCAAAACATCGAAGAAAGTGATGGCGATCAATGCTCCGGAAGAAAAAGCGAAGAAATACTGTAAGACATTTTTAAACCTGACCGCGACGAGTCCGCCGATCATGGTAGAAGCGAAGGTTATCAGGGCAATTAAAAACAACATTGGATGCATAGATTGAATTATATCGGAATTTCATCGTGGATGTCTATCTAAATTAAGAACAAATTCCAATGTCCAAGCGCCAAATGCTAAAATTCAACCAGCCTGCCGAATCCATTTCAATACATGGTTGTGATAATTAAATTATTCGGTTAGAATTGTTTTAACAAACTTTCACTTGAAGCATTTCCGGTTTCAAATAATATTAAAGGTATCGCCTAATGCAAAAAAATAATAACTCCCCGGATAGTCAGGGAACCAGAGAGTGGCTGCTCAATACTCTGGACAAAGTAAAATCAGGCGCATTATCCACTGAAGATGCTTTGCGGGAGCTGAGCGTTCTGCCGTATGAAGACCTGAATTTTGCCAAAATCGACCATCACCGTAATATGCGCGTGGGCTTCCCTGAAGTGATATTCGGGCGCGGGAAAACAGTTGAGCAAATTACCATCATTGCTGAGCACATGGCTGCCCGTTCTAATAAAGTCCTGGTTACGCGTGCTTCCCCCGAAGCTTTCAAAGCAGTGAGAGAGAAAATTTTAGACGCGGTTTATAATCCGGCATCCCGGACAATTGTAGTGAATCGCCAGCAAAAGACAGTTCTGAAACCGGGAGTAGCGGTGATTACCGGCGGGACATCAGACATCCCGGTCGCCGAAGAGGCGGCGGTAACCGCAGAGTTAATGGGCAATAAAGTGGAAATGATCAATGATGTTGGTGTGGCAGGCCTGCATCGGTTGTTGGATAAACTGCCACAGATACGCCAGGCGAAAGTGCTTATCGTCGTTGCCGGAATGGAAGGGGCATTACCCAGTGTGGTCGGCGGGCTGGTCTCAGCTCCGATTATCGCTGTCCCTACCAGTGTTGGATACGGCGCCAGTTTTAACGGTATAGCAGCGCTTCTGACAATGCTTAATAGCTGTGCCCCGGGCGTCTCAGTCGTTAATATTGATAATGGTTTTGGCGCAGGTTATATAGCCGGACTAATTAATCTTGGAAAAACTGGAAACAACGGTGGCGAAAATGAACATTGAGGATAAGTTAGGGCAATTAAAGAAAATACTTGGAGAGATGGGATCGGTTCTCGTTGCTTATTCAGGCGGAGTTGACAGCACTTTCCTGGCGGTAACCGCTCATGAGGAGTTAGGACAGAATTCGCTGGCGGTTTTTGCCTTTTCACCGGTTGCGCCACCCATGGAAAAAGAAGATGCCGAGTCGCTAGCCCGCCAGATCGGACTTCGTTTTAAAATAATTGAAAGTAATGAAATGGATAACCCGGATTTTGTCGCCAATCCACCCGAACGCTGTTATTATTGTAAACGGGAATTGTTCTCCGAATTAAAACCTATTGCTTTAGCAGAAGGCCTGAAGTGGATTGCCGACGGCACCAATGCCGATGATTTGAGCGATTTCCGCCCCGGGAGAAAAGCTTCTTCTGAAGCCGGTATCCGCAGCCCGCTGCTGGAAGCCGGACTGACTAAAGCTGAAATCCGCCAGCTTTCCAGGGCAAAGAACTTACCCACATGGGACCGGCCTGCTTCACCGTGCCTGGCATCACGCATTCCTTACGGCATCCCCGTTACTGCAGAAACCCTGAAGAAAATTGCTCAGGGGGAAAAATACTTACATAGCCTTGGTTTGCGCCAGCTGCGGTTACGTCACCACGGCGATATCGCCCGCATTGAACTTGACCCGGAGGATATGGCGAAAATAATAAAAGCGGATATCCGGCGGGGCATTGTTGAGCATATCAAAGCGCTGGGATACAAATACGTAGCCTTAGATTTAACCGGGTACCGCATCGGCAGTCTGAATGAAGTATTAGATATCACGAATCGGGATGGGTAAAATGGCTAAAGTCGCTTATTTCGATTGCTTCTCAGGAGCAAGCGGAGACATGATTATTGGTTCTTTACTCGACGCTGGTCTTGATTTTGAAGTATTGAAAAAAGGACTGGCAGGACTGGATTTCCACGGCTACGAACTTACCGCCGAAAAGGTTTTGCGCTCGTCAATTACGGCGACCAAATTCAATGTAGTTTTAGTGGAAGAAGAACATGAACCCAGCCATGAATCCCTGCACCATCACAGGGGCTTGTCTGAAATTCTGAATATAATTAACACGGGCAATATTCCGGACAACGTAAAACTAAAAAGCAGTGAAATCTTCCGCAAACTGGGTCAAGTGGAAGCCGGAATCCACGGCGTGCCTTTAGAAGAAGTCCATTTCCATGAGCTCGGAGCGGTAGACACCATCATTGATATCGTGGGAACGGTGTTTGCGTTAGAAACATTAAAAATCGAACGGGTGTACTCCTCTCCGTTGGCAGTTGGCAGCGGTACGGTCAAAACTGCTCACGGCATTCTGCCTGTACCTGCCCCCGCGACTTTGCAAATCCTGGCCAATGCGGGTGCACCGATCATTAATGCTCCTCCTTCGGAAAATCCGCCTGGCGAACTGCTGACCCCCACCGGCGCGGTTTTAATAACCTATTTAGCCTCAGGCTTCCGGCAACCGAAACTGAAATTGGAAAAAGTTGGGTACGGCGCAGGTAATAAACAGTTTTCGACCTGGCCGAATGTGGTCAGAATCTGGATTGGTGAAGAGGATGATGCAGCCAATGACGACGGGCTGGTTTTACTGGAAACAAACATTGACGATATGAATCCTCAGATTTACGGTTATCTGATGGAAAAACTTTTTGCAGAAAAGGCTGCCGATGTGTGGTTCACACCCATTCAAATGAAAAAGAACCGCCCGGCTATTATGCTCAGTGTTCTTGCGCCGTCCACTTTGGAAGGCAAACTCTCCGAAATCATTATGAAAGAGACCTCAACTCTTGGTATCCGGTCCCGCGCTGTCTCCCGGCATATGGCGCAACGGGAAATTATCGAATTTGATTCCAGTCTGGGCCGTGCCCATGCCAAAATCAAGCGTTTTGGACAGGATATTTTGGCCGTATCACCAGAATACGACGACTGCCGTCGGCTTGCATTAGAACACAATCTTCCCCTTCACGAAGTTTCACGTATTGTGGAAATCGAAGCACGGCACTACATGGCTGAACACGGCAAGGGATAAAACTTGTTTATTAAACACTATTGACAGCGGTTTTTTTCGTCATGTATAATTGCAACTGGGTGCAATAACGATGAGTTGCCTGGAAACACTAAAAGAAAACGGACTAAAACTTACTCCGCAGCGCAGACTGATCGCGGATTATTTCCATGATTCAGGGTCTCATCTTACCGCAGAAGAGATAATTGCGCACGTTCACGAAAAGATGCCCGGAGTGAATAAATCCACAATATACCGCAATCTGGATATTTTTGAGAGCATCGGCTGTGTCCTGAAAAGTGAATCCGGAAACCATGTCATATATCACCACACCGAAGAAGGGCACCATCATCACCTGGTGTGTATAAAGTGCGGGAAAAATGTGGATTGCGATGAAATGCTATTCTGGCCGGTGGAAAAAACCTTGCGAGATAAATATGCCTTCCGTGTGGATTTCAAGCATCAGGTAATCAACGGCCTTTGTGAAAGTTGCGGCAAACAGCCGTAAATCTCCATTAAATTTTTTTAATCATACAATGCAACTAGTTGCATTTAGATAAAGGAAACTATAAACGATGCACATACCTGACGGTTATCTGAGTCCTGTCACCTGTGGAGTCATGTATGCAACGTCTACCCCATTCTGGGTTGTGGCCGTTAACCGTGTCCGCAACGTTCTCACCCATCGTACAGTGCCGGTGTTGGCACTCTTTTCGGCTTTCAGTTTTGTGTTGATGATGTTCAATGTCCCTATCCCCGGAGGCACGACCGCGCACGCAGTCGGAGCCACGCTTTTAGCTATTGTACTTGGCCCCTGGCCTGCGGTACTGGGTGTTTCCACGGCACTGGCGATTCAGGCTTTATTTTTCGGTGACGGCGGCCTGCTCACCTTCGGCGCTAATTGCTTCAATATGGCCATCGTCATGCCGCTGGTAGGGTATTTCATTTATAAAGTAATATCAAGTGATTCCGATGCAATGTCGCCCCGCCGCACAATCGGTGCGATTATCGGAAGTTATGTTGGTATTGTAGCCGCTGCTACCTGCGCGGGGATCGAACTTGGACTTCAGCCCACCCTCTTTCACTCGATTAACGGCACTCCATTATACGCACCTTACGCTTTGGGCGTAGCTTTGCCGGCAATGTTAATTGCGCATCTGGCAGTGGCGGGCCCAGTTGAGGCTGTCGTCACGGGCGGGGTGGTCGCCTATTTACAGCGGACACATTCCAGCCTGATCAAAGCAGATGCCCCTCAAAAGAAAGAAGGAAAGGTTTGGCTGTTGTGGGGAGCTTTGGGTGTGGCAGCGCTAGCCACGCCTATTGGCTTACTGGCCTCCGGCACTGCATGGGGAGAATGGGGAGTGGATGAACTTAAGACTTTGGGACTGGGTTTCATACCCGAAGGAATGCAAAAATTAGCCGGTTGGTGGCCGGCTCCCATGCCGGATTATGGTCTTCCCCGTATGGCGGCAGTAATCGGCTATATCCTGTCAGCATTTGTTGGGATTGTTTTAATTGCATTTCTAATTTGGTTACTCGGGCGTTGGCTGAGTAGAAAAAATCAGGAGAAATCTGACGTATCAACAGAAGGGGGACCTCTGGAACATTGAAGGGAGATGATTTTCTTACCAAGAGCATATCCGGCTTCAGCGGTCTGCTGGAAACTGTGGTTTCAACGGAAGACATTAGTCATCGGAAGGGCTTATTACAAAATTTGGACCCCCGGATAAAGCTGGTTTCTTTTCTGCTGTTTATTATTACGGTCAGCCTGGTACACAGTCTACCTGTGCTTGGTGTTATTTTTGTATTAATATTTCTTATAAGTTCAGCATCAAAAGTATCACCCGGTTTCTTCCTGAAACGAGTTCTGATTTTCGTCCCGATTTTTACGCTGTTGATTGCTATACCAGCGCTTTTCCTGACACCGGGGCAACCGCTTATGAATCTGGCAGGTAAAGTCACTATTACCCAGCAAGGAGCGCTTTCTGCCGGTTTTCTGCTTCTGCGCGTGACAAATTCGCTTTCATTAGGGGTGTTGCTCATCTTAACTACGCCATGGTCTAATATTTTAGTCGCTTTACGATGGATTCGTGTACCGGCAATCTTGGTAGATATCCTGGGTATGACATACCGCTACATGTTCCTGCTGTTGCATTCTACAAACTCCATGTTTTTAGCACGCCGCAGCCGTGTTATCGGCAGTTTCTCCGGCAGTGAAAACAGGCGTTGGCTTGGCCGGGCGTTAGCCACAACCATGGCCAAATCACAGCGTTTGAGCGAAGATGTTTATCTGGCAATGCTTTCCCGCGGCTACCAGGGTGAAGTGCGTGTGTTAAATGAATTCAGCTTGAAACGCCGGGACTATGTCTGGATGACCTTTTCATTAATCGCAATAGTAACTTTATTTTGGGTGGGCCATTTATGAATGCGTTGAACAATCCAAATATTTTTGAAGCCAATAAACTTGACTATGATTATCCGGGAAACATTCCGGCGTTAAAACAGGTCAGTTTTAACATAACACCCGGTGAAGTGGTTGCGCTGGTAGGCGCCAACGGATCGGGAAAAAGCACATTGCTGAAACTGATGGACGGTCTGATTTTCGCCAAGTCCGGCGAACTGCTTGCCCTGGGAAAGCCCCTATCTGAAGAAAGATTAAAGGATAAACTATTCGTTAGAGAATTTCGCCGCAAAGTTGGTATGGTTTTTCAGGACCCTGATGTTCAGCTCTTTTCGCCCACGGTTTGGGATGAAGTGATATTCGGACCGCTGCAATTGGGGATATCAAAAGAGGAAGTTATCGCCAGAGGTCACGCAGTCCTGGAATTAATGGGGATAACCCACCTCCGGGAACGGCCTCCTTACATGCTCTCCGGAGGCGAGAAGAAAAAAGTCTCTCTGGCTTCAGTGCTTTCTCTCCAGCCGCGGGCACTGCTCCTGGATGAGCCTACTACAGGGTTAGACCCTTCAAGCCAGGGAAATCTTATTGATTTCCTCCTTAAATGGGCGGTGGATGACAAATGTTTGGTGTTCAGTACACAGGATCTGGATATCGTGGAAGAGATTGCCACCCGCGTCATTGTTATGGGGCCGGAGCATAATATTCTAGCAGACGGTCAACCGGAAGATTTTCTGTTCGACCCTGATTTTCTTGTACGGACCAATTTGATTCATGAACATTCTCACAGGCATAAACAGCTTGTTCACAGTCACCAGCATATACATGAACATCACCATTGAAATAAGGAATTAGCCGATCTAAAATCGCGCTACCTGAGATTGTTAGGTCACAAAAGATGAATAGGTTACTTTATAAAAGACGTTTTTGTAAAACTCAGTTTATGGGTATTCAGTCTTAGAGGGGCTCCGCCCTTCGTATACATTTGCTTCGCTGGTTTCGCAAAGTACCTACCGACTCAAGCCCTGGCTAAAACTGGGATTCCAAAGCTCTTATTTTATCGGGTATTAATCGTGTGCCAGATTTGTTTTGATGTACCAAATATGTACCCTCGATCACGTCCACATGGATGTCGTCCATGGTCTGGATTTGGCATGCTTAAAAAAGAGAGGGGGCTGATTGAAGTGACCCCCTCTCTTGATGCCGATAATAATGTGTTTACGAACCGGTTATGCTGCTTCCGGCTTTTTATATTTGGGAACGCCGGGTATCCAGGAGATGAAGCGGCGCCACTCATGGTTTTCCCAGACCACCAGCAAGGCGCTGGCATTGCAAATTGAACTGTAAGTACCGGTAATGACACCGATGAGCAGCACAAGGACGAAATAATGTATCGTGGAACCTCCCAACAGGAACAGGGCGAAGAGGACGAAAGTGACGGTGAGGGAGGTATTCAAAGACCGGACAAAGGTTTCGTTGATGCTGAAATCGACAACCTTCTCGAATTCCTTGTTGGTGCCTTTGGTCATGTTTTCCCGGATGCGGTCGAAGACCACGATAGTGTCGTGCACGCTGTAACCGGCAACAGTCAACATGCCGGTGATAAACAGCGCATCGATCTTAACACCGATAGCCCAGCCGAGGATGGAAAAGATGCCTGCCACCACCAGCAGATCATGCAGCAGGGCGATGACCGCACAGATCCCCCAGCGTGTAGGCCTGGGCATCTTGCGGAACGCGTAAGAGATGTACAGCATGATGAAAACAGCCGCGACAATAACCGCGATGATGGCGTAACGTACGGTTTGCGATGCTACAGATGCAGAAGTCGAAGCGTAACTCTCTACCGTGAGTGTAGATTTCAACGAAGCATCAAGATCGCTTTCCAATTTAACCCTTTCCGCGGGCTGTAGTTCACGAAGGCTGATATAATAATCTCCGGTGGAAGTACTGTGCTGGATGGTGGAATCCTGGTATCCCGCGCTGGCGACAGCAGCGCGTACCGCACTCTCGTCTACCGGCGGGTTAAAGCGTAATGTCATGGTGGTACCGGGTTGAAAATCGTTACTCGGCTTGAGTCCGAAGGCGATCAGCGAAACTAGACCCGGTACGATGACAAGGGCCGAGATGAGAAAGAACCAATATCTTTTACTAATAATATTAATCATGTTTCACCCCGTAGAGAGTCAGTGTCTTCATCATACCGTTGTTCACTAATTGAATCAGTAACGTTCTGGTGACGGTAATGGCGCTGAACAAACTGACCGCCACACCGAGGAACAGGGTCAGCGCAAACCCTTTAACCATAAACGCACCGAAAGTGTTGCCGAACCAGTAAAGGATAATACAGGTAATGAAAGTGGAGATGTTACTATCGCGGATAGACGGCCAAGCGCGGTGGAAACCCTCCTGCAGTGCCATCTTCATGGTCAATCCCCGTTTCATCTCTTCTTTCATGCGTTCGAAGATCAGCACGTTGGCGTCGACGGCCATACCGGTCGATATCACGAAGCCGGCAATACCAGGCAGTGTCAATGTGATATTGAAGATTTTGAAGATAGCTAACAAGATAGCCGCATAGATGCCCAGGGCAACCGTAGCCACCAGACCGGGAAGGCGGTAGTAGACAATCATGAAAAAGGCCACACATGCAATACCGATTAACCCGGCGGTAAGACTCTTGTGCAACGAATCAGCGCCGAGGGTAGCATCAACATCCGTTTGCTGGATCGGAGTCAGAGGGACGTCCAGACTGCCGGAATTCAGCTGAAGCACCAATGTTTTAGCCTCGTCTACCGTCACACCGGTAATTACACCTTTGTCGGTAATAACGGCCTGTACAGTGGGGGATGAGATAAGTTCGTTATCCAGGAAAATTCCCAGCGGTTTATTAAGCAGCCGCTGCGTTATTTCCCCGAAAAGTTTAGCGCCTTCGGTATTCCATTCGAACGAAACCTCAGTTTTGCCTAGCGCATCCAACGTAACGGCCGCGGTAGGTTTCAGGTATTTACCGGTCAGGGTTTCTGTCGTTACGCCGTCTGTGCCGAGCGCAGTTGACGGTATCCAGGTCGGGTTGCCGCTGGAATCTTTGACAACATTGCCGGAGTCATCCAGTTTTTGTTCTTTAAATTCCAGTAAAGCCACTTGCCCGATGAGGTTCATGGCATCATTGATATTCTTGACATCAGGGAGCTGCACGAGGATACGGTTCGGCTTTAGTATCTGAATGATCGGCTCCGTCACGCCGTATTTATTGACACGGTTCTCGATCTTGGATTGCACGGCAGCCATAACCTGGGCATCGGTTTGTGTGGGATCTTTCTTGGTTAAATCTGCTTCATACAGCAGGTAAGACCCACCTTTCAGATCAAGGCCCTGCTGGAATTTTTTCCCGCCAATGAACCCTTTGTCGACAGGGAAAACAATTAACAAAGCAAGTACCAGTAATACAAGTACCAAAATAAACAGATAGTTATCTCGTCTCATATAAACTTAACCACCTTCTTGATAATTCCTCACATTTAGTATTTTTCCCCGTTTTACGTCCGGAATAAGACGTCTGCTAATAGCCACTGTTTACACGGCCGGAGGTGGTATATCCAGCAGTAAACAGACCTGCCCAAAAGAACGCCGCTGGATGTTAAATGATAAGCAAATGCCTTTATTCTGATGTAATCCAGCGGTATGAAAACCGAAAAAAGCAGAATCTAGCGGAATGAAGTTTGGAGTTGAATCCGGAACTTTTGCGAAATTGGAATTCGCCGGCTCGGTGATATAAACACATTCCGGGCTGGCGCTAAAAGCAGCCTGTGTGCTGCGAATATTTGCCGTGTAGTAATCAAGGTAGCGGCTGACGATTCCGCCGGTATTGATCTCCGGCGTGAAAATCGTGATAGTAAAAAGGCCAGCAATGATGCTGGAAACAGCCGTCCTGGAAAGCCACCCCTGACGATTAAAATTTTTCACAATAACGTATTATACACCCTAGAGAGTAAAATCCGAAATTCCTGGTTAAATCCTAATTAAATTACCATTAGGCCTAATAATTAAATAAGAGATTAGGATTTATTTGTTATGATTGCAATCCGCTGAAGATGGGAGTTCCCCACCAGTAACTCAACGGGGATACCAGCGCAAAGAAAACCAGATGCGCAAGCAGGAAAAGCACGACCACAGATATCGCTACCCACCGGAGTTTTCCGGTGCGCCTGACTTCAAAAAGGCGTATGAGCTCATTTAAACCCATACCCAGACCGAGGCAGAATGCGCCGATGGTCGGATAGATGTAATAGGGGTAGGTCACCCGGTTGGTGAGCAGCACGCCCGGTATCCAAGCAAGGTAAGTTGCCGTAAACCAGCATAAGCCAAAGACGCCGGCGTCACTGCGCCTGATCGCTTTGTAAAGCATGTAAATTAAAACAGGGACAATTAAGAACTCCACCGTAAAACTGACAACGCCCAAGTAATTAGGGTGGAAATAATACGGTGTCAGATCCCAGCGGAAAATCCATTCCCACGGCTTCTCCGGATAGGTGCCACTGACATTGGCGAATGTCAGGCTGGAACTCGCTCGCAGCATTAACGAAATTCTGTCCAGCGGATTCATCCATTTATGGTATGGGAAATAGTCGGTTAACGGCATTAAAAACACGAAAAATACCGGGGCAAAAACCATTAATCCGAAGAACTCCCAGATCTTGTCCCGTCTGGTAATCAGCCAATGCAGCAAAATGGCAATAATGGCCAGCGCGCCGCCCAGTTTGGCCAGGGCGCTGAGCGCAACCATGATCCCGGAGACCGGATAGTCACCGCGCAAATAAAACCAGAACGCCGCCAGGGAAAACGTCAGACAGGAGACATCCAGCATGGCCATGCCGGAGTAAAGAAACATGAAATTCTCGAAAGCCAGCAGGCCGGCTGCCAGCAGCGATGTCCGCCGTGAAAGCGACAAATTACGACAAATCAGGTAGACAAGAATGATGCTGATCACGCCCAGAATGACAGAGAAAAAGCGCCAACCGAAAGGATTATCGCCGAAAATGACCATGCCGCCAATAACGAAAAGTTTACCCAGCGAAGGATGTTCCGTGCGGGCAGTTTCTTGACCGGCAATAACGCTACGTGCGTCAGTCACATAATGCATTTCATCAAAAACCGGTTTATTGGGGATATTGATAATGGCGAAATGCAATATCAGGATAACGACAACCAGCAAACAAAGCCATTTATATTCCCAATGGCCCAGGTGGGATAGCAATCGCTTCAATTTCTTTTTCCCATTATTTTCTAAATCAGGAGTGAATCGCTAGGCCTTCAGAGGCGCTTTTTTATTCCAAACCCAGTTTCTGGCGATAAGATATCTTAAAATGAAATTAATAAGTATAGCGAAAACTGCCGCCAGCATGTAAGGTAAATTGCCATACCGGACGAGAAGGAACAAAAGGAAATTGTCGAGAGCTAATGTAACGAGAGCCATTGAGATATAACGGGTAAAGCCGCCCTTTTGCTCTTTCCAACCTTTAAAGGTCGAGACCCGATTCATCAGGTAATTACTGACAGTCGCCACCAGCGATGAGATAATAAAAGGCAATACATAGTTGGTATGATCTTTGCCTAAGAAATTCCACTGCACTTCCTTAAGGGCCGGGATGAACAGCAGAAGCCAGTACAACCCAAGATTAATCACGGTACCAATGCCGCCGACCACCATGAAGTTCAAAATCTGGTATTTAAAAGAATACAACTCCATTAACTGCTTGAGGTACTCGCCCATGATGCGGCTGGATAGTTTGGATTCGCCGCGGGCGCGGGGGACAAAGGTATAAGGCACTTCGGTGACGTCTTTGAATTTACTGCGTACCAGGATTTCCAAGCCGATCTTCCAGCCGGTCGGACTGAGGGAAGAGGTGTCTACCACGGCGCGTCTAAAACCAAAGAAGCCGCTCATGGGGTCTTTGACGCCATGAGCAATAAACAACGCTAACAAAGTAGCGCCCTTCGAGATAATTTTGCGGGATAATTTCCACTGACCGGGACTGCCGCCCTTAATATAACGGGAACCCATTACAAAATCGTGGTTTTCCAGAGCTTTGACGATATCCGGCAGAACTTCCGGGGGATGCTGCAGGTCGGCGTCCATCACGATGACATTTTCGCTTGTTGAACTGGCGATACCGTCCACAACGGCAGAAGATAGCCCCCTTTTATTTTTGCGGACAATAATTCGGACAGGATACTTTTTAGCTAAAGCGGCTACCAGTTCTTCGCTGCCGTCGCCGCTGTTATCATCGACAATAACTATTTCGTAATCGGTTTTTGACAGGCTGTTATTTATACGCTCGACCAACGGTTGAATATTTTCCTTTTCCTTGTAGGCAGGAACGACAACCGATAACGCTTTAGCCATAATCTATCTTCTCCCCCGCAAATACAAGCTTGTGATTATTTTATCACATTGGTTAAGAAATGCGCTGAAAAAGCCGTGAGCAGTCAGTAATTCCTTTTTAGTATTCCCCAATGTGCAAACTGAAACATAGTTCGGATGTTAGACCGGGGACATTGTCGGCACTTTTTCCAGTTGAAAGTAAAGGCTCCAGATTTTTTAACAATAGAATTATTGATTACCCTACAAATGAGCTCACAACGCCCCATCTCTAATCTCTTCCCGCAGGGAGAGGAGGCTTGAGACGGATTTCCAATAATTTGTTCCCTTATTTTGTTAATGATGTGCCCTATTTATACCCCAATGCGATTGTCAGAGTTCTGCAAATGAGGCAACTTCTTTATAATATAACGAATTGCCGGATTAAAGGTTGTGTACAGACCGCGGGCACTATATAGTAAAATTATCTAGATGTTATACGGAGAATAAACGCGATGCCAGATACTAATGACACAATGATTGCCAATGAGGTAAAAGTCACGTTGCAGCAGGTAGAGGCGGTAAAATCCTTGCTGGATGAAGGCGCGACTATTCCCTTTATCGCCCGCTACCGCAAGGAAAAAACGGGTTCGCTGGATGAAGTAGCCATCGGAAATATCCGGGATGGACTGGAACGGCTGGCCGCGCTGGATACCCGGCGTCAGGCAATACTGGAATCTTTAGAAGAACAAAATGTACTCACGCCGGAATTAAAAATTGCCGTCGAATCAGCGCCGACGATGACCGAACTGGAGGACATCTATCTGCCCTTCCGCCCGAAACGGCGCACCAGAGCGATAATCGCCAAAGAAAAAGGGCTGGAACCGCTGGCGAAACTGATTTTTGCGCAAGGACTCACGGACCCACTGGTAGACGCAATTACCTTTGTTAATGTGGAAAAAGGAGTCGGTTCCGTTGAAGATGCCCTGGCCGGAGCGCGCGACATTATTGCCGAATGGGTGAACGAAGATAAGCAGGCACGATGGACTATCCGCCGGCTTTTTCACATGGAGGCTTTGATTCGATCAAGTGTTGCAAAAGGCAAGGAAGGCGAAGGCATCAAGTACAGCAACTATTTCGACTGGCAGGAACCGGTAACCCGTGCGCCCGGTCATCGCATACTGGCGATGCTGCGCGGGGAAAAAGAGGGATTTTTGAAAATCAGCATCCGGCCTGAACACGAAAAGGCATTGGCGCTGCTGCAGAGGCTGTTTGTAAAAAGCGCCGGCGCGGCGTCAGCACAGGTTACCCTGGCAATTGAAGATAGTTATAACCGACTTTTAGCCCCTTCCATCGAGACGGATATCCGCCAGCAAATAAAGCAAAGGGCTGATGATGAAGCCTTACGCGTTTTTGTGCGCAACCTGCGCGAAACACTGATGGCGCCGCCTTTGGGACAGCGGGCGGTTTTAGCCGTCGACCCGGGTTACAGGACAGGCTGCAAGGTGGTCTGCCTTGATCCGCAGGGAAAACTATTGGCCAATGCGGTGATTTACATCGGACAATCGGCGGCACGCAATGAGGAAGCAAAAAAACTGGTACTGGATTATATCCAAAAATACCGGATTGAAGCAATTGCCATCGGCAACGGCACCGCGGGAAGAGAAACGGAAGAATTTTTCCGAGGATTAAACCTACCGGCGCAAATACCGGTGGTGATGGTCAATGAAAGCGGCGCATCAATTTATTCCGCTTCGACGATCGCCCGGGAAGAGTTTCCCGACCAGGATATAACGGTGCGCGGGGCAGTTTCGATCGGACGGCGGTTGATGGATCCGTTAGCAGAGCTGGTCAAGATCGACCCCAAATCAATCGGCATCGGACAATACCAGCACGACGTCGACCAGAACAGGCTGAGAAATAACCTGGATGAGACCGTGATAAGCTGCGTCAATGAGGTCGGGGTAAAGGTAAACACGGCCAGTCAGCAATTGTTGACCTATGTTTCCGGACTCGGTCCCACACTGGCGAAAAATGTCATTGCATACCGTAATGAGAACGGACCGTTCCGCAAGCGTTCCGACCTGAAGAAGGTCCCGCGGCTTGGCCCAAAGGCATTTGAGATGGCTGCCGGGTTCCTGCGTATCGATGACGCGGAAAATCCTTTGGATGCCAGCGCCGTGCACCCGGAAAGCTACCATATTGTTGACCGCATGGCTAAGGATATGGGCTGCAGCCTGGCCGACCTGATACGGAAGGAAGAACTGAGAAATCAGATCAATCTGGAACATTACATGGGGGAAGAATACGGGCTGCCGACATTGCAGGATATTATGATTGAACTGGTCAAGCCGGGGCGCGATCCCCGTCAACAGTTCGAGGCAATAGCTTTCGCCGCGGATATCAGGTCAATAGACCGACTTACTCCGGGGATGATGCTGCCGGGCATCGTCACTAATGTCACCAATTTCGGCGCTTTTGTAGACATTGGCGTGCACCAGGACGGACTGGTACACATCAGCGAACTGGCGGATAAATTCGTGAAGAACCCCGGTGATATCGTCAGCGTCAATCAAAGGGTGACAGTAAGAGTGGTCTCAGTCGACACGGAACGCAGACGCATCTCGTTATCGATGAAAACGGAGGTTAAAGCTTCTCCTGAAAAAGGCAATTGACGGGTATTACGGCTGTTTTTTACGCAGCGGTGTGAGCAGGTATTCCAACCCATTCATCTTAATTTCATAAAGAGCGGACAACAATACGCCAATTCTGCCCGATGGAAAGCCTTTGCGATTAAACCATTCCAGATAAGGTACCGGAAGATCGCATAATACCCGCCCCTGGTATTTCCCATACGGCATACGCACGGTGACCAGTTCCATTAGCATTTCCGGGCCGATACCGCCGGTGTTTTGATTTTGTGTCATCACTAGCCCTATCCCATTTCATTCAACTTTCAATTATATACGAAATCCGATTAGACCAGTGAATAAAAACAAGTCACCCCTTACTTTATGTTAAGTATTCGGACAAATTGGTAAAATTCCCACCGGCGTATTAAAATAAGGTGTTTTGTCTGCCGAAAACATTTTTACCACGAGGCGCTATGCCAATGAAGTCCGCAAACGGCAAAACGCATTCAGGACTTTATTTTCGGGCTCAAGTATGGTAAATTTGATACGGATAGGAGTGTAGCTCAGTTGGTAGAGCAATGGTCTCCAAAACCATCGGTCGCGGGTTCGAATCCTGCCACTCCTGCCATAAAATTCAAGGATACCTTGTAGTCGCCGAAGTGGTGGAATGGTAGACACGCCATCTTGAGGGGGTGGTGGGCGCAAGCCTGTGAGAGTTCAAATCTCTCCTTCGGCACCATATAATATAATTGATAGAACGGGCGGAAGTAATTCAGTGGTAGAATGCCTCCTTGCCAAGGAGGATGTCGCGAGTTCGAGTCTCGTCTTCCGCTCCAATCAAGCCGGAGTGGCGGAATTGGCAGACGCGACAGTCTCAAAAACTGTTGAGAGGCGACTCTCGTGTCGGTTCGACCCCGACCTTCGGCACCAGTAAAATGGAAAATTGCCGCGTTGTGTAGAGGTAGCACGAAGGACTTTGAATCCTTTTACCCAGGTTCGATTCCTGGCGCGGCAGCCATTGATTAACCTTGATTCACCATCAAAAGGTCAAAAAAGGCCACTTTGGCGTTAATTCTGTAGCTAAGTTACAATAGAAGCAAGCTAAGAAATAATCACCAAAGAGGTGAAAAGGTGTTTAAGCAAGGAG
>Ga0182010_10000792_pt1 | contig 17830 bp, 14 predicted proteins | sample 611E1MmetaG_FD_120488 | JGI IMG/M metagenome (GOLD analysis project Ga0182010, IMG submission 120488) | Permafrost microbial communities from Stordalen Mire, Sweden - 611E1M metaG | ecosystem: Environmental > Terrestrial > Soil > Wetlands > Permafrost | place: Sweden: Stordalen | collected...
AAATACGCTTCGGGAGAAACACCAGGAGAGAGAGGGAATGAGCGCACTCCCGAACGAATCCTGGAGCATTAACAGATTAGGAAGTTTGGAATTGTTCATAATGAAACCGGCTGACTCTTTCCCTTTCTCCGCAACGTACACTGGATTGAAGGGAAGTGGTGTGGGTATATTTTTCCAGGATAAACTTACTTCTGTATCCTCCATCACTTGTGACATTGACAGCATGGCAGCGATGTCCCCACCTCGTCTGTTGGATTCCTGTATTTCCGGATCAGGTATCGCAAGCGGCTTTATTTGAGCGTGCCGTTGCGGGAGCGTGCGCACTATTTCCAAAGAAGCTATATACCCTCCGTAAGCATTCCAATGAGAGTCTGTTTTTGAATAAAGAGGGTGCTTAGCTGATTCCTTTGCCTTTAATAGCGCGGATCGCAAATCAACTGCATGTAGTTCAGGCAGATGGGTGTGCAGGTGCTCCATTAACTGGTCAGCCTTTGTCCTCAGCCTGTACTTCTTTATCGAATCAGGCAAGTATTCCGGATAGATGGTCTGTTTGTTCGGTGCTATGACAAGCAAAAAGGTCATGCCCCTCTTGGTCAGTTCTCTGTTGACGGCATTGAGGTTTGTCAAGATCTTATTAAGCTGGATTTCTTTATACCATGCCAACCCCATGTAGTCCTTGAAAGGCGTATCATTATTGCGGGCGTCATCATAATAAAGCCACCCCTGCTTTCCGATGGCAATATTGGGGTTGGGCGAGACGTTTAGATGCATGACCCTTAGATAATTATTCAAATAAATCAGCAAGCTCCGACAACCGAAGTTGTCAGAGAAATACTTCTCCAATTCTTTTTGAAACACAGGCTTATGTATTGTGAATTTACGAATATCTGGTTTAGCAGCCAGGAATCTGTTTTCAGTAAGTTTGATTTCAGGAAGAAATGAGAATGCCATCTGCAGCAAAGGCAACCATAAGACAGAGAAAAAGAGCAAGATAACAGCATAGCTAAGGATTCGTCTATTTAGAGTTATCATCTCTTTATTCATAATTAAAATCTGAAATAGATGAACGGATTATAGGAACCGCCGGCCAGGCTGACCACTGACAGTAAAAATACTGCGGCGAGCATGATCCCGTGTGTTCCAGCAATAAGCGCGTTTGCGCTGTACGTAGTTGACTCTCTTGAGATGAGACCCTTGGCTAGTATCGGAAGTCTCTTTGCGATTGGGGTAGAGCCGACAATGCCCACAATTGAGGCCAAAATAAGTTCCGTCGTATTTACGGCATATGCCGATAGGGGGATTGTACTTGCAACTGAAAGTCCTGAGAGGGCCTTAAGGTAATTCAGGGCATAATCGAGAGATTCAGCCCTGAAGAACACCCACCCTATCATAACGACCGATAGCACATAGAGATGGGAAAGCGGCCCTTCTATAAGCTTCATGAATGCCTTGTTTCTCAGTCTTTCGACAACGAGGAAAAGGCCGTGCCATAGCCCCCATACGACAAATGTCCAGCTAGCCCCATGCCAGAATCCGCACAAGAAAAAGACAATGATCAGATTGCCGTAAGTATGCGCAGTTGAGTGCTTGCTTCCACCAAGAGGGATATAGAGATAATCTCTAAACCAGGTCGAGAGTGAAATATGCCACCGTCTCCAAAAATCCTGGATCGATACAGCTGTATAGGGATAATTGAAGTTTTCTAGAAACTGGAAGCCAAACATCCTTCCCATGCCTATCGCCATGTCGGAATATCCAGAGAAGTCGAAGTATATCTGCAGGGTGTAACAGGTGAGCCCAAGCCAGGAGGCTCCGAAGGACAATTCACTGGGAGGCACCGAAAAAATAATATCAGCCGTGGCAGCAACCGTATTTGCGATGAGGACCTTTTTTCCAAGGCCGACAATGAACCGATTAATCCCTGAGACAAAAAGCTCTGGTGTGACGCGACGCGATGTCATCTGTAACGCTATATCTCGATATCTCACGATCGGACCCGCGATGAGCTGCGGAAAAAAAGACTTGTATGCCGCGAAATTAATGAGACTGCGAGTTGCCTTCACATCTTTGCGATAGACATCGACAACATATGAAATGGCCTGAAAAGTAAAAAAGGAGATGCCGATAGGAAGGTGGATCTTAGCGAGGTGCAACGACTTTTCCGAAAATAAATGCAGACTAAAGTTTAACTGGTCTACAAAAAAATTGGCATATTTACAAATTATAAGCAGGACCAGGTTAAATGCAATGGCGACAGAGACAAGATTGCGTGACTTTGCTTGGGAGACAGCCCCTGCCTTTTCAATGAAGAGCGCAACATAGTAATTGAAGATCACACATAGGATGAGGATCGCAACATACGTACCTTCTCCCCACATGTAGAACAAGACGCTCGAAACGAACAAGAAGGCATTGCGCCATTGCCTCTTCAGTAGGAAATAGACTGTAAGGATGAGGGGGAGAAACAGAAATAGAAACAGGAGCGAGCTGAAGACCATTATCTGTTAGGTTATTTCCTTTATTGCTGTTGGCTACGATAAGACCGTGTGAATGATCTCAACCATGGTTATTATAAAAGTCAAACGTTTGCATTTTCAACCGGTCCTCTGACGAATGCGGATTTAACTGTTACGAGGTATGGACAAACTGAGGCGCATCTTTGTAACATTTAAGTCATACCTAATGATCCGGCTATGTTTACAATCTATAAATACACGGCGCGAACAATTAGGCTGCGATATTTGTACTAGGCAATAAAAAGATAATGGCAGAAAAGACCAACAAGATTAAGGTCAGGTTAATAAGAACGCTGATAACAATATGCAGCAGGCTGCGCAAAAGGCCGGTTGCTGCGGTGACCTCCGGCAGGTTTCTGGTGGTGAGTACGACGGGCATCGGTGATACATTATGGGGAACGCCTGCCATTTCGGCATTAAGAAAAAAATATCCCGAAGGGTATATCGGCGTTTTGACGAATCCGGCTGGAGCCGAGATCCTGAAGGATAATCCGGCAATCAGCGAGATATTTACATTCCGCCGTGGCATGGGCGGTTTTTTCAGGTTGCCGTTGCTTGTCGAATCATTGATAAAGAAGCGTCTTGATAAGGTCTTTATTTTCCATGCTTCAGACCGCATCATATGGCCTATTTGCTTTCTGACGGGTTCATCTGAAATCACAGGCTTTAAAGGACAGAGCAAAGACATGGATTTTATTTTGACAAATACAGTTGAGGCTGACCCGGCAGTGCACTGCATAGAAAATAGATTCCGCATGCTTGCAGCGGTTGGCGTGGTTCAAGAAGATGAATCGCTTGAGCTGTTTCTGGATAGAGAGGAAGACGAAGAAGCTCGTCACTTTCTGAAAGCAAATAACATCGGAGATGGGGAATTGATAGTAGGTCTCCATCCTGGGGCACAGAAACCATTTAAATGCTGGCCTGCAAAAAACTTTATTGAAGCGGGCAATATGCTCCACAGTAAATTAGGATGCAGGATAGTCATCACTGGCGATGCCGGCGAGCGTCAAATCGCTGGACAGGTTGCCTCAGGGATTGATGGAGCAATCTCTTCCGCAGGAAGCCTTTCACTGAGAGGAACCGCGGCTTTAATCAAAAGGATGTCGCTTTTTATTACCAATGATACGGGTCCCATGCACATTGCTTTTGCATTGAAGACACCAGTTATTGCCCTGTTCAGTCCTACTGACCCTGCGTTGTGCGGGCCGTACCGGGCTGATAAGGCTGTAGTAATAGCAAAGAAGGCAACCTGTGTTCCATGCGTAGGTAAAAAATGCTATAATCCCAAATGTTTTGAGCTGATTACACCGCAGGAAGTCATCGCTGCAGCCGAAGGCCTTTTAAAACAAACAATAAATTGATGAACATAATCCTGAATTATAGACATAAGAACGAACGACTTGAAGAGTCTTTGCAGGCTATAGGCTGTTCGATTGTTTATAACGTCTGGGACATCGATCAAATAAATGAAATTGGAGCATATGCCGTTATATTCGAATTTAAGCAGATCCTTAAGGAAGAGTTTAGATTTCTAAGGCTGTCATACAAGCTCAAAAGAGCCGCCATCCCTATCGTTACGTGGTGCCTGGATCTTCCCAATATAGGGGCGAGGCAATGGAAGCTATCACTGCTGTTGAAGACAAGACTGATAGATATTTTTGCGACCCATTCACTTCAGGGCCTGCAAAATATGCCCGGAATAAAAAGCACATTATTGTACCTGCCTAATGCAGCATGGACAAGCAGATATAATCTCGGTAATGTTTCTATGGAGGATCTCAGGGACACGGGCAGATATAATGTTGATGTCTCTTTTCTCGGTAACATCGATTCCAGGAAACATCCGGAGCACCGCCATCGGGCTGAATTCCTGAATGCATTGAGCGCATCGCTTCAACAAAAAAATATAATCCACCGATTTGAGGACAGCAGATATATTGATTTTAAATCCCAGATAGAATTGATTCAGAAGAGCAGGATTAATATCAACTTCGGATGTGCTGCGGACCGTCCGGAAAACAGCAGTTGGGGATTGCCCGAAAGGTGCTATGGGATCCCTGCTTGCGGAGGGTTCCTGCTTTCAGACGACAGGGTGCACGCAAGGGACGATTTTGCAGAGGGGGATGAGATTGTAATGTTCGGGGACCTGCTTGACTGCCTGCAGAAAATCATTTACTATCGGGAACGGCATGACGAAAGACGGAGAATTGCGGAAAACGCCTTCAACAGGATTAATAAAGAACACACATATGTGCATCGAGCAAAGAAACTGATGGCGGCAATTAATGAATTCCATGGCGCTAAAGCATGATTCTATTTTGGTAAAGTAATTCATGAAACAACCTAAGGTAAGCATAATAATACTGAATTGGAACAAACTCGACTATTCAAGAAACTGCATAGCCTCTATAGAGGGAAACACTTCGTATCCGAATTATGAGATTATTCTCTTTGACAACGGATCTTCGGAGCTGGGAACTGAAGAGTTTCTGTCGGGGGTAAAACGTAAGGTCATCAGGAGTCCTCAAAATCTGGGATTTGCAAAAGGCAATAACAGGGCTGCTGCCGCGGCCGATGGCGACTTGCTCTTGTTTCTGAATAACGACACCGTAGTCCATAATAATTGGCTTGAAACAATGATTAGTATGCTTCATGCAGAGCCGAAGTGTGGAATCGTCGGCAGCAGACTCCTCTACCCTGACAACACCATTCAGCACATAAGAGTGGCTTTTGATCACAGGGGAAACTGTGTGCATCCGTTCAAGAGATACCCCTCCGACATCCCGGAGGCCTTGCGCCCGGCTGAATGTGAAGCTGTAACCGGAGCGTGCATGCTTATGCGCAGGGAGACTTTTTCGAGAGTTGGTGGATTTGATGAAGGATATCTGCATGGCTCCGAAGATATTGATTTGTGTCTGAAAGTGAGAAAGCAGGGATTAAAGGTGATGTACTGCCCTGATAGTGTTATTACTCATTACGAACAGGTCTCCTTAAAGGAAAAAGGGCTGCACTTCAAGAAGAAAACTACAAGAGCCAACAGAAAGTTATTTATAAAGAGATGGGGCGGAAATTTGGATGAATTCAGATTGCCCAATGATTTCTCCGGGCTCAAACCATACCATGGGTACGACCTTGTTAGGATTGAGATCGTCAGGCTTGTGCCTGTCGCAGCGAAATTCATCTTGCATGTGGGCTGCAGAGGCGGCGTGCTTGGCAGGGCATTGAAGGACGAGGTGTCTGGGCGTACAGTGTGGGGGATGGAAAGTAACAGGGAAATGGCAAAGGATGCCCGGAGAAATCTGGACAGGGTAATTGGCGACGATATCGAAAACGCTGCTACCTTGTTGAGCGGGGATGCACTTTTCGATTGTATCATTTGTGCTGACGTGTTAGAGAATCTGAAAGACCCGTGGACTTTACTCGACAAACTATTGGACCACCTCGCTCCGGACGGCAGATTGGTGTGCAGCACTCATAATATCCAATATTATAAGGTGATAAAAGATATCATCAGAGACCGCTGGCTTTACAGGGCAGGAGGGTGTATGGACAGGGACCACCTTAGATTCTTCTCGTTGGCAACAATCAGGAACCTCTTTGCAACCTCCGGATATAGAATTCTCACCATCGAGAATAAAAAGCTGGCTGGTAAACTTGTAAAGATAATCAATCGGTTGCTCTCGAATAAACTGGACAAATTTCTGACCCACCAATACCTTGTTGTATGCGCGAGGCGCAAAGATGTTTAGCTTTCTCAATTCACTCAGGGGCAACGAGTTAGACCGCCTTTTGAAAAAAGCGTCGAGTGAAAGAAAACAAAAATTCCTTATTGTTTGGAACCGTGGGCTCGGGGATATCGCTCTTGGGCTCTATGCCTTGGTGTACAGGATAAAAAGCGTGATGCCAGCCGCACATATTGCCTTTCTGACGAGAAAAGAGCTGGCAGACGGCTTCAGGCTCCTCGGCGGAGTTGATGTCGTAAGCGTCCCATGGTGGAAAAGAGGCGTGCCGATTGATCTTGAAGATTCATTGAAAAGATTGAACATATCCAAGTCTGACGGCGATGTAATTCTGGAGAAGGTTAATCCCACAAAATGGCTCTCGTGGCAGATTGGAAAACTTGTTCCTAAACTTGTTTGGAATGAAGAATACGATGAGTATTGCGAACGCTTTGCTCTTCCTGATGGGAGGCGTTGCATAGGTGTTCATCTTAATTCCGAGACCGGACAATTTTACAATTATCAGAAAGATTGGCCAGCGGAGAATTGGAAGATGCTATTTGAAAAGCTCTGCAAAAATAGCGATGCGAAGATAGTACTCTTCGGAAACGGTAAAACCGGCGATTTTGATATGCCGTCAATCATAGATTTGCGAGGTGAGACAGGGTTGCTGGAGCTGCTTTCCATCATTAAAAACAGATGCCATACTTTAATTGCGCCCGATGGCGGTGTCTTGTCTCTTACATATTACATCGACGCTTATTATCCAATTAAGGTCATTTCTTTATGGGGTGATGCGGGGCAGGGCGTATTAAAACAGCGAGTTCCTTCTCCGAACAAAGGGTTGATTCATGTTCCGCTATGCGGCGCGAGTGCAAACATTTCCAATATAAGTATCGATGAAGTAGTATCAAACATCTCATGCGGCAATAGATAATCCGGAGATTCCAAATACATGACAGACTGCAGTGCAAAAGAGTTTCCATATTATAAGATTTTTTTGCTGATAGGCCTTGTCTTTGGTGTCGTCTGGCTCTTTCTGATTCCCCCTTTTCAGGGGCCTGACGAGTTTATGCACTTTCATCGTGCATACCTATTATCTGAGGGAAAACTTGGGTTGGTCGTTGATCCGGCGTCCGGCCGGATAGGCCATTATCTGCCGGCCAGTATCCAGGAGTTAGAAGAAACCCTGCAATCCCACAAAATAGCTGGGCGTGGAGATGTAAAGCAAAGCCTCGAAGCGATGGCAAAGGCTACTAGGATAGAAATAAAACCCGAATCTTCTCTGTTTTATGATTCCATAGCTTATTATCCGCCCTTTGCCTATGCTCCGCATGTGGCTGCCATAGCAATTGCAAGAATGCTGGAGCTGCCGATTCTTTACGTTTACTATGCCGCGCGTCTCGGCGGTTTTATTTTCTTCGTTGTTATCATGTATTTATTGATCAAAAATGTGCGTGTTCTAAAACTGCCGCTTTTGACGATAGCGCTTATGCCGATAAGTATACAACAGGGCATGATCGTAAGCGCCGACTGCGTTACTATCATTCTGATTCTTATGCTGGTATGTTATGTGATCAATATGACTTTTCATGATGGAGATAAAGTTATTGGTGCAAAAGAAATGGCTGTTTTTTATTTATTATGTGGTCTTATAGCACTTACAAAAGGACCGTATGTAATTTTAGCATTGTTGTATTTCATCATTCCGAGAAAAAGATTCAGTTCCGGTGTGGCATACTGGGCAGGCGGCATTGGAATGATCCTGGTGGGATTGGTATTAATCGGCACATGGAAGTTTTTTCAGACTGATTTATCGATGACAACGTCGACTGTCAGCGCGGTAGTAAATATATCTCATGGGAAAAATACAGATCCTTTTCACATCCTATACAGGGTTTTTTTTAATACCATGTTTTCGGTTTATCTGGCCAAGTCCGCGTTTTGGCTCGGATGGACTGATGTCAGGTTGCCGGTAGTATTTCTAGTGGCATACTCTTTCCTCATGTTATGGCCGCTTTTAATCGTCGATAAGGCCATAGATGAAAGATTTGCTGACTTGAGAAAGACCGGATTTGTTATTGTTGCATTCATATTTTGCGTCTGGACTGCTTATCATGTCAGCATGTATCTAGCAGAGCCCCAAAGGCCTGAGGGCAAAATATTGGGCATGCAGGGCCGATATTTTGTCCGATTGTTATTCCCGCTCTTGGTCGGTATCTATTGTGTCATTCCGAATAAATGGCGGCTGATGTGCTCAAGATTGCCATGGCGCTTCGACGTGCTTATAAAAATACATTGTGTGTTATTGGTACTTCTTCTTGCCGTTGCGACAGGATATATTTTTGTCCGATATTACGCGTAATTGGCTGCCAAAATTGCTGAGGTGGGGGTATAAATGAGGATTGCAGTGTTCTTTGATAAGTTTAATCAAAGTCATGAGACAAAAGACCCGGGGCAGATCGTGATGGGACTAAGAGATCTTGGCGTTCAAAGCGAGATGATTACAATTGACAAGCCTTCATTGAGAGAGGGCAATACTTCAATTCCTGTCAGGTTACTGTCAAAGGGGCAGGCAGCTGATGTAGAGTACTGGCGCAGTGTGCCGTATGATGTGATGATTGCATATACAAGGTTATACTCTGAAATTGCTTCCACACTGAAAGAAGCAGGGAAAACTGTGTTGGTAAAAGCAGATACTGACGGCAGACGTATCTTTCCAGTTTATCCCAGAGATATGTCCTATTACACATATAAGAAAGCAACAGAAAAAGTTAAAATATTCTATAAAAGATTTAAACGGCGGTTAGAGGGCCAGAGACGCGCGAACCAGCTCGCAGAGCATATAAAACTTGCAGATGGTGTCGTTGTTGAGTCACCTCAGGCATGCGCCAACCTTAGCTACATCCTTTCATATTGGGAGATGCCCGAATTGATCAAGAAGATATTTGTTATCCCAAATCCTGTTTCCAATTCGTTTTCTTCAACTTCGTTGCAGGTTAAGAACAAATTGATAGTGGCAGTCGGCGAATGGGATGGAAGGGTCGGCAACTCTTACATAAAGAATACAGACACAATGGTAAACGTGCTGTGCCGATTTTTAATACAAAGGCCCGATTATGAAGCAGTAGTGATCGGAAGAGGAGACGCTATTGTCCGAAAATTTGCAGAGAGATGGTCATCGCGCCATAAAATAAATCTTCATATCACGGGATTTATACCAAACAGCGAGGTTGCACAGTATCTGGGAAAGGCTCAGGTCTTATTCATGCCGTCACTTTATGAATCCTTCGGTATTGCGGCAGCGGAAGCTCTTTGCAAGGGCTGTTCATTGGTAGGCAGTCCCATAGAGAGTTTTTATTTTCTCGCAAAAGGTGGTTCAACGGGAACGTTAGCGCCGGATTTCACGGAAGAAGCATATCTGGGCGCACTTTCGGCTGATATCTGCAAGTGGGAAAGAGGCTGTTACTCGCCGCAGGAAATAAGTTCCTTATGGTATTCAACATGTAATCGCAAGGCAATTGCAGAAGACTTTCTGAGGGTAATAGATAAACTTGGGATGGCGACATAATTAAAGAGGACGAAGCGGACTGGTATATAATAAAAGTCCGTACTTTGGAAGAAAGGATAATTAATGTCTCTGGAAACTATATTTAAGGGCGCAAAACGCGGGACGTGGAAGGACGATCTCGCAATCTTCTGGCTCCTGTCGAAACCGTATCTGCCCAGACTTTTTGCCGCAATGTTGTGCAGTCTAGTTCTTTCCGGAATAAACGGAGCTATAGCTTGGGGCACCAAGATCGCTGTTGATGACATCTTGATCACAAAAAATATTGTTTATCTCTATTTCCTGACCATCGGCGTTGTAGTGCTTTTTCTTTTTAAGGGTATTTTCGCGTTCTGCAACAACTATTTGATGTCGTCAATCGGCGCCAAGATAGTAAGGTCCATCAGGCAGGAGGTTTACGGTAAAGTAATTTCCCTGCCGCTTTCATTCCATTCTCATACCTCTAGCGGTGTTGTTGTTTCCAAGATGCTTAATGATGTCGGCATCCTTCAGGGTACGGTCGGGTTTACTATTAAAGACTTCATAGTCGAAATCGCCACCGTTATCGTGCTGGCAGGGGTAGCCGTTTACCGCAAATGGGACCTCGCCCTGTTATCGTTTATTGTAGTGCCACTGATGGTGTACAGCATAGCCAGATTGGGCAAGCGCATGAAAAAGACCGGGATGCTGACAAGGGAGCTTATAGCCAGAATTACAACCATCTTCAATGAGACAGTCCAGGGGGTGAAGATAATCAAGGCCTTCACCATGGAAGGGGCGATGATGGGGCGGAGTGAAAAAGCGCAGGCCGACTATTATCGCAATTCGATGAGGGAGATCAGAATCAATGAAGGATCTTCGCTGATCGGAGAAGTTCTAGCCGGTGCCGGTATTGCAATGATCATGTTTTATGGCTTCAATCTTGTAGTCTCAGGCCAGATGACGGCAGGCGATTTTGTGTCATTCATTGTTGCAGTGGGGTTGATGTATACGCCGCTTAAGCGATTGAGCCGCGTACATAACAATTTCCAGTCAGGGCGCAATGTTCTTGACAGGATCGGAGAGATAATGGCCACCGAGTCCGAAAAGATGATAGGCAATGAACTGGACGTCAAAGGTGACATTGTATTCGACAATGTATCATTCATATATCCGACAGCATCCGGCAAGGCGCTCCAGAATGTGAATCTTTCGGTTCAGCACGGGAATATAGTGGCGCTTGTCGGATATAGTGGTGCAGGTAAAAGTACTCTTGTTGATCTTGTCGCCGGCTTCTGGTATCCCACGGAGGGAACGATCTATATAGACGGCAAAGATATCAGGACACTTTCACTTCATTCGCTGAGAAGCCATATCGGTACTGTTACCCAGGACATCATGCTCTTCGACGATACTGTAAAGGAAAACATACGCTTCGGCCGTCCTGATGCAACAGATGAAGAGGTGATCGAGGCCGCCAAGGCCGCATTTGCGCATGATTTCATCATGGATATGCCGCAGGGATATGACACCATGATAGGCGAGCGTGGCGTAAGAATTTCTGGAGGGCAAAAACAAAGGGTAACAATTGCCCGCGCGATCATCAGAAATCCGTCCATCCTTATCTTGGATGAGGCTACATCCTCTCTCGACACCGAATCTGAACACCAGGTGCAGAAAGCGCTGGAGCAGCTCATGAAGAACAGGACTACCATCGTAATCGCTCATCGTCTCTCGACTATCCAAAATGCCTCGCGCATTATTGTCATGAGCGGCGGGCGTGTCATCCAGGAGGGCACGCATGATGAACTCCTTACGCAGGGTGGCCTGTACCAGGAGCTTTATAATATGCAGTTCATGAGTACTGAATCGAAAGAGGAGTCCAAGATATGAAATATGGCGAAAAAGCAGTTTCGGAAGTGAAGCTCGAAATCTGGCCCAATCCTAGCCCTGAGCGCGATTATGAAATAAATATCTCCTTTCCGGAATTTACCTGTCTTTGCCCGAGGTCGGGGTATCCCGATTTTGCAGTAATAAAAATAACGTACATCCCGGCAAAAAAGATCGTGGAATTGAAGGCGCTGAAGCTCTATCTGAATTCATTCCGCGACAAATACATTTCCCACGAGGAGATTGCGAACCTGATCTTTGGCGAACTGCAAAAGGTACTGAAACCGAGATCTCTCGAAGTAATCGGTGATTTTAATCCCAGAGGCAATGTGAAGACAGTAGTTACAGTCTCTTCGAAAAAGAACCGATAGCAACCCCGAAGGAGGACGTCGCCCATTGTTCCACTGGCTTCGCGACCATCGCCGCGCCGAGGCGCAAAAGCGTCTGTTCCCGCCTGAATGGGAGGACTTCGTGCGCGTGAACGTGGCCCACTACTGCATGCTCGATGCTGTCGAGCGCGCCGAGCTGCGCGCTATGATGCAAGTTTTCCTGGAGGAGAAGCATTGGGAGGGGTGTGGCGGCCTCGACCTTACCGACGAGATTCGCGTCACCATTGCGGCACAGGCGTGTCTGCTTCAACTGGGACTCCCCCATGACTACTATCGCAACGTTGAATCGATCCTCATATACCCATCCACCGTAGTGCCTCCCGAGCACCACCCGGGTGTATTCGAGCGCGTGGACGGGCCACTAGCAGCTTCTGACCCGCTCATAGGTCAGGCCTTCGCCCAGGGTCCGGTGATTCTCGTGTGGGACGCCGTCCTCCACGGTGCGCGCCACCCCGAGCAGGGACACAACGTGGTATACCACGAGTTCGCCCACAAGCTCGACATGCTCGACGGAGCTGCCGACGGTACCCCGTTCCTCGCCAATCGCGGCCAGTTGGCCGAATGGGTGGCCGTGTGCTCCCACGAATTTCTGCGGCTGCGCCGCCTCGCCGAGAAGGGCCACAAAACATTCCTCGACGCCTATGGCGCGAAAAACGAGGCCGAGTTCTTCGCAGTGGCAACCGAAGAGTTCTTCGATCGTCCGCTTGCGCTCCAAAAAACACGCCCCCGCACTCTACCGTGTCCTCAACGCCTACTACCGCCAGGATCCGGCAGGGCGAGCGAACCGCACCTGCCCCGTAAAAGAGTGAGCAGTTCACGTGCGGTCCTGCGCCCTTCTACACACCGGATGTGAGACTATGGTACGAACAGCAAGTGGCAATAACGTACTTGATGAAGCAAAAACAACGACCTGCCAAAGTCCGGACTGTTGATGAGTTGAGATAGGTATAAAGTTCCTTAGGAGTGGGTCCTCGACTTCGGACTATTCGATGTCAAATGCCAGTACTCAAGCATCAAAGCATCTCTCCTGTATTAGCATATTAAAATGAGACTGCATAAAGGAAGAGGTGAATATCATCAATAAGCCAGTATTGCCTAAGCAACTATTGAGAAAAGTGAAAGAAATTCTGGACGCCTGTTGAGCACGGCCTTAGTCATTGAAAGAGGGCCATCTAGCGCTAAACGGCGGCCTTCTTGGCCCTCTCGATAAACTTCCTTACCTTTTTTAGATCTTTCTTCCCCTTTGCGGCTTCGACGCCACTGCTCACATCGACGGCATAGGGCTTGACCCAGCTGACCGCTTTTTCGATGTTCTCTGGCGTCAAACCTCCCGAAAGAATGATATTGCCGAACTTCTTCGCCTCGACGGCGATGTCCCAATTGAATATTTGGCCTGTGCCGCCGTATGATGACGGCGCATAGGAATCTATAAGATATGCAGCTATGCCTTTATACAGTTCGAGCGGTTTGAGGTCGACAAAATCCTTGACCCTAAACGCCTTAACTACCGGTTTCCAGATAGAGCACGTCTGAGGTGTCTCATCGCCATGGAGCTGAAGGACCCGAAGCCGTGCTGATGCCATGATCTCTTTTATCTTCGCTGGGTCTTCATTCACAAATACGCCGACTGTGGTAATGAAGGGGGGCAGTTCGGCCATAATCTCAGCCGCTTTTTCAGGGATCACATATCGCGGGCTATTCGGATAAAAGACGAATCCTAGTGCATCGGCTCCGTATTCGATTGACGCAAGCGCGTCTTCCAGATTGGTGATACCGCAAATCTTGATTTTCATGGCAACCTCATTAAGATAAATTCTCTTGTGTTTCTTTTGACTGACTATTTTATCACCGGCAGCTTCGCCAGGGATTCCTTTATAGACTCATCGGGATACTCGAAATCGACAAGCTTGCCGTTCAGGTAATCGTCGTAGGCAGCCAGGTCGAGATATCCATGTCCGCTCAGGTTGAAGAGGATGCACTTCTCCTTGCCTTCTTCCTTGCAAAGGAGAGCCTCATCGATAGCCGCCCTGATGGCGTGGGAACTCTCAGGTGCCGGTATGATAGCCTCGGTCTTAGCGAACACCATGGCTGCCTCGAAGACTGTCAATTGCCGATAAGCCCTGGCTTCAATGATGCCGTCCTTGTAAAGTTGCGATACGAGCGGCGAATCGCCGTGATAACGGAGACCGCCAGCATGAATGCCTGGAGGCATGAAATCGTGGCCAAGTGTGTACATCATAAGAAAAGGCGTCAACCCGGCAGTGTCGCCGAAGTCGTACCTAAAATCTCCCTTGGTCAGTGTCGGGCAGGAGCTCGGCTCGACAGCGATGGCGCGCAACTCTTTGCCGTTGATCTTATCGGCCAGAAATGGGAAGGCGATGCCGCCGAAGTTCGATCCGCCGCCGCAACAGCCGATAACTATGTCCGGATATTCACCAGCTATGGCAAGCTGTTTTTTGGCCTCCAGTCCAATGACCGACTGGTGGTAGACGACATGGTTCAATACCGAGCCCAGCGCGTAGTTCGTGTCAGGGTGAGTGGCCGCGTCTTCAACAGCTTCGGATATTGCCAGCCCGAGACTTCCAGGGTTATTTGGATCAAGTTCGAGGGCTTTTCTCCCTGAATTAGTAATAGTGGAGGGACTCGGATGTACAGTTGCGCCCCACGTCTCCATCGCGATCCTCCGATACGGTTTCTGGCTGTAGCTGACTTTGACCATGTATACTGTCACATCGAGCCCGAACATGGTTCCGGCAAGCGCCATCGAAGAACCCCACTGGCCTGCGCCCGTCTCGGTCGCTATCCGTTTAATCCCGGCTTTTTTGTTATAGTAGGCCTGCGGTATAGCGGTGTTCGGCTTGTGGCTGCCCGCCGGGCTTACCCCTTCGTACTTATAGTATATCCTGGCCGGGGTCTTGAGAAAGGCTTCGAGTCGTTTTGCCCGAAAGAGCGGAGAAGGTCTCCAGAGAGTATAGATATCGAGCACCTCTTCGGGGATGTCGATCCAGCGCTGGGTCGACACTTCCTGCTCTATGAGGGCCATAGGGAATATGGCCTTCAGGTCATCGGGGCCGACCGGTTGCTGGGTGCCTGGATGCAATGGAGGCTTCGGAGGGTTCGGCATGTCAGGCGTTATGTTGTACCACTGTCTAGGGATCTCTTTTTCTGAAAGTATGATCTTGGTCTCCTGCATAATTCCCCCCGTTGGCTTAATTAGTAAAAACTATTTTAGCACAAATAGGCGCCGCAACAGCATTCTCAAACCGCGATAAGCATACTGAATAACAAGGAAATATGATATAATAACTGACTTTACGATTGGGGATGAGACCATAAAAAAATTACCTGACAACAAAGGCTATTTCGGACCATACGGCGGAAGGTTTGCGCCTGAAACGCTCATGCCTGCGCTCCTGGAGCTCGAAGCCGAATACGGAAAGGCGAAAGAGGACAGGGCGTTTAAGAACGAACTCGAACTCCTTCAGAGTACTTACATCGGAAGGCCGACTTCTCTATATTTCGCTAAGCGGCTGACAGATCATCTCGACGGAGCGAAGATATATCTTAAGAGAGAGGACCTCGCCCATACGGGTGCGCACAAGATCAACAACGCCATCGGCCAGGTGCTGCTCGCAAAGAAGATGGGCAAGAAACGAGTCATTGCAGAAACTGGCGCTGGACAGCACGGCGTCGCGACCGCCACTGGTGCAGCACTTTGCGGACTTGAATGCGAGATATACATGGGCTCCATCGACATTAAGCGACAGGCCCTGAATGTCTTCAGGATGAAGCTTCTGGGGGCAAAGGTGAATGAGGTTTCGATAGGCTCGCAGACGCTCAAGGATGCGATCAACGAATCAATGAGGGACTGGACAACGAACGTCAGGACCACCCATTACGTACTCGGTACGGTATTCGGGCCGCACCCTTTCCCTTCGATCGTGCGGGATTTCCAGGCTGTAATCGGGAAAGAGGCGAAAAGGCAGATACTGAAGGCCGAGGGCAGGCTTCCCGATTACCTGATAGCCTGCGTCGGCGGCGGCAGCAACGCCATGGGACTGTTCAACGAATTTCTTTCCGATGATATAAAGATGATAGGTGTCGAGGCTGGAGGCAAGGGCATTGAAGGCGGAGAGCACGCAGCGCGCTTTGCTGGAGGATCAATCGGAGTACTTCAGGGATGCAAGACTTACCTGCTGCAGGACAACGACGGCAATGTACTCGAAACGCATTCGGTATCCGCGGGCCTCGATTATGCTTCCGTCGGTCCGCAACACGCCTTTTTTAAGGATTCGGGCCGCATTGAATATACCTATGCAGTCGATGCCGAGGCTCTTGCAGCCTTCGAGCTACTGTCGAGGACCGAAGGCATTATTCCGGCCCTCGAATCAGCACATGCAATTGCAGAGGTCGCGAAGCTCGCCCCCCGCTTGCCGAAGGACAAGATTATCATCGTCAATCTTTCGGGGCGCGGCGATAAGGACGTGCAGCAGGTGGCGAAGATCAAGGGAATAGAGATCTGCTGATATGAACAGGATAGATAAAACATTCAGGAGACTGAAAGAGACTGACAAGAAGGCCTTTATCCCTTATATCATGGCCGGAGACCCCGACATCGACAAGACCATGGAACATATACTCATGCTTGAAGAGTGCGGCGCGGATATCATCGAACTAGGTGTGCCATTCTCCGATCCAGTCGCCGATGGGCCTACTATCCAGCGGGCGGCTGAAAGGGCGCTCGCGGCTGGAGTCTCTTTGAGGAAAATGCTGGTCTTCATGGCAGATTTGAGGAAACGTTCGCAAGTTCCAATCATATTCATGACATATTACAATCCCATCTATAAGTACGGAGAAGAAGTCTTTGTTACTGATGCGGCTAATGCAGGGGTCGATGGCTTTATCATACCGGACCTCCCGCCGGAAGAGGCAGGAAGTCTGAGAAAGAGCTGCCGTTCAAAAGGGCTTGATACGATATTCCTTGTTGCGCCGACCTCTACGGAGGAGCGGATGAAAAGTATCGCATCGGCGTCCAAGGGATTTATCTACTACGTTTCGATGACAGGCATTACCGGCACGAAGCTTTCTCTTGAAGATCATTTCAGGAATCATATCGGCCGCCTGAAAGAGCTGTCCGGCAAGCCGATAGCGATAGGTTTCGGCATATCGACTCCCGATGACGCGCGCAGCATGGCGTCGGTCGCCGACGGTGTAATCGTCGGAAGCGCAATAGTGAAAAAATTCCACGAGGACCCCGGCAATGCACGGGAATTCATTAAGAAATTAAGAGAGGCGGTTTGATTGCGGATTATGCATTGATGATTGCAGTTATGAAATCATTGATCATCAATCTCAAATCCTAAATCTTAAATCACTATGGCCTGGTTTAAAAAAAGCAAAGAGATAAAGACCGAGAAAAAGGTAAAGATTCCCGAGGGTCTCTGGATCAAATGCGACAGTTGCAAGGAGATCATTTACAAGAAGGAGATCGAGAAGAACCTCCAGGTCTGCCCGAAGTGCAACTACCACTTCAGGATCAGCGCGAGGGAGCGCATTGACTTAATTGCGGATGAGGGGAGCTTTGTAGAACTCGACAATGATCTCACACCCTCGGATCCGCTCAATTTCAAGGATAAGGCATCCTATGCTGAAAGGCTTAATGAGTATCGGCTTAAGAGCGAAATGCCTGAGGCGGCCATTTACGGAGATGCCGTCATAAACACGAGACCGGTGGTGCTCGCAATCATGGATTTCTCTTTCTGGGGCGGAAGCATGGGCTCTGTCGTGGGA
>Ga0182010_10000796_pt1 | contig 17771 bp, 14 predicted proteins | sample 611E1MmetaG_FD_120488 | JGI IMG/M metagenome (GOLD analysis project Ga0182010, IMG submission 120488) | Permafrost microbial communities from Stordalen Mire, Sweden - 611E1M metaG | ecosystem: Environmental > Terrestrial > Soil > Wetlands > Permafrost | place: Sweden: Stordalen | collected...
CGCGAATATGCCCCCGAAAAAGCCGATGACTCCGCCCTCGATGAGAAAAGGTGCTCTTATAAATCCGCCGGTGGCGCCGAGGAGTTTGATGATCTCGATCTCTGTCTTTCTGCGGTACAATAATATCTTGACCGTACTCGAGATGACGAAGAGCACAACGAAGCTTATAATGCATAGGATAATTATGCTCATGTTTTCTATCGAGGTCTTCAGCAGATAGACCGTCTCGGCGATCTTTGCCTCATAATAAACGTCGCCGACGCTGGGCATCTTCTTTAGCTCTTCGGAGATTTTTTTGACTGCCGGGGCCGTGACGCTTTCTTTCTTTAGCTTCAGCTCGATCGAAGAGGAGAGAGGGTTCTCATCAAGACCTTCCAGGACGTTGCTAACATCTTTTAGCGTGCGCTTCATCTCATTGAGGGCCTGGTCCCTCGATATGTATTTTGTACCTGAGACATAATCTTTATTCTTCAGCTGCCCGATAAGCTTCTGGGTGTCCTCCGGCGATACCGAGTCCTGAAGATAAACTACCATGGTAAAACGTTCCGGCAGAGTGCGGGTAAAATTCTCAAGGTTGAATATGGTTATGATGGCCATCGCGCTGACCAGCAGGCTTGCCGCCACGGTAAGGCTGGAGAGCAGGTTGATCCATTTCTCCTTCATGAGACTGTGGAAGGCGGTCCTTGTCGAATATGAGAGATGCTCCATCAGCCGATCTCCTCCCCCAGCAAGACACCGTTTTCGAGCCTTACGACCCGTTTGCCGGTGTTCTTATACATCTCCCTGTTATGCGTAGCTATGAGGATTGTCGTTCCATGAATGTTCGCTTCATAGAAAAGCCTTGCGACATGCTTTGAAGTATCGGGGTCGAGGTTGCCTGTTGGTTCGTCAGCCAGCAACACAGAGGGTTCAGAAACCATCGCCCTTGCTATTACAACTCTCTGTTGCTCTCCACCGGAAAGTGTCAGGGGATAATTGTCGGACTTGTGCCGCAGGTGAACGTTCTTCAGGATTTCCAGAACCAATCCCTTGATGTCCTTTTCCTTACGTCCCCTTACACGAAGTGCAAGGGCGATATTATCGTAAACGGTCAGGTTTTCGAGAAGCTTGAAATCCTGGAAGACAACTCCAATGCTTCGCCTGAGCAGGGGGATCTCGGCAGGCCGAAGTCGTCCTATGTTAAAGTCGCCGACAGTGACTTCCCCTTCATCCGGCAGTTCGGAGGCATAGAGAAGTTTGAGGAGAGTCGATTTCCCAGCGCCTGTGGGGCCGGTAAGAAAGACCATCTCCCCTTTCGAGACCGAGAGGTCTATGTTTTTTAAGACAGGCTTATTTTCATAATATTTCGTAGCGTTCTGAAATGATATCATCTCAAACTTTCTTTGATGGTCTCCGCCATATTGGCTGCAGTGAGTCCGTAGAGCTGCAATAACTCCTTCGGCGGCCCGGAACAGCCAAAGGTATCACGCATGCCGATTTTGACTACCTTGACCGGATGGTTCTCCGAAAGGAATTCCGCCACAGCGCTGCCGAGCCCTCCGATGATGGAATGCTCCTCAGCAGTGAGGATGAGTTTTGACTTGTCGGCTGCCGCCAGCAGTGCCCCGCCGTCCAAAGGTTTTATGGTAGACATGTTGATGACACCGGCGTCGATGCCTTCCTTTGAGAGTATCTCCTTTGCTTCGAGCGCGGCGGAAACCATGATGCCAGCCGCCACAATCGTAGCGTCCTTACCAAGGGAATAGGTGTAAGCTTTGCCGATCTGAAATTTATAGTCCTTGGGCATTACCGCAGGCACCTTTGACCGGCCGAGCCTTATATAAACAGGGCCTTCGAATTCCGCAGCTGCGTCGATTGCCTGCTTTGTCTCGAAGCCGTCGGCCGGCACAATTACGGTCATGCCGGGCAGGACCCGCATAAGGGCGATATCTTCGAGAGACTGGTGCGATGCGCCGTCTTCGCCTACGGTGATGCCACTGTGGGTTGCGGCAAGTTTTACATTCAGATGAGAATAACAGAGCGTTTGCCTGATCTGCTCCCAAGCCCTTCCTGTTTCAAATACAGCGAAGGTAGAAGCAAACGGGACCTTACCCGTGAGCGAGAGACCGCCGGCGGTGCCGATCATGTCCTGCTCGGATATGCCCATATTGAAAAACCTTTCCGGGAATGCCTTGGAAAAGCCCTTGGTCTTGGTCGAGCCCGACAGGTCTGCATCGAGTACGACTATATTTTTATTGCTCTTGCCGAGTTCGAGAAGCGCAGCCCCATAAGCGTCCCTGGTAGCGACTGCCTGCCCGGCAAAATCGGTATTCTGTGTTTTTTGTTCCTGGTCTCTGCTTCCCATATCAACTTAGTTCCTTTATCGCGAGTTCGAGTTCTTCTTTTGTCGGAGTGACCCCATGGTACTCTGCTTTGCCTTCAAAGAAGGAGACCCCCTTGCCCTTTACCGTCTTGGCGAGGATCATGCAAGGCTTCCCTTTCACTTTTTCGGCCTCATCCAGGGCATCCACAATTGCCTGCATGTCATGGCCGTCTATCGATAGCGTATGCCAGCCGAAGGCCCTCCATTTGTCGCCTACCGGTTCGATGTTCATGACATCGCAGCATCTTCCATCTATTTGCAGACCATTCAGGTCCACAAAGGCGCAAAGGTTATCGAGGCGGTAATGACTAGCCGACATTGCTGCTTCCCATACCTGACCTTCCTGCGTCTCGCCGTCACCGAGGAGACAATATACTCTAGACGGGTTTTTATCCAACCGCAGTCCCATTGCGATTCCGTTAGCAATTGACAAACCCTGTCCAAGGGAACCTGTGGAGATCTCGACGCCATTGAGCATCTTCGAGGAGGGATGGCCCTGGAGCGGGCAGCCGACCCTTCTGAGTGAGTCGAGAAGCGACTTGTCGAAATAGCCGGTGAGCGCCAAGGTTGTATAAAGCAAGGGTGCAGCGTGGCCCTTCGAAAGGATGAAGCGGTCGCGCCCAGCCCAGTCCGGATTATCCGGACGGTGCTTCATCTTGTAGAAATAGAGTGCTGCGACGATATCTGTAGCCGAAAGAGAGCCGCCCGTATGGCCCGAGCCAGACTTTTCCAGCATCTTGAGGATCTCGATCCTCATCTCTCTGGCCCTCTCTTTAAGGTAGCTGATATCCCGTGAATTAAGTATCGATTGCATGCTGGAGTCCTTTCCTGTAGAGAATCTCTTTAATTATATATTAAGAAGTTGAAAAAATGCTGTGAAGATAGAGATGAAAGTACCGTGCTGCTGCTGTGGTGAGCGCCTTTGAGCGCGATGTCTGGGTTCTCAGGGGCGCGCTAGTGGCCAGGGCAAACATTCCTGCGATAATAAGCTTATTCATTTACGAGAATTTCTTCTTGTGATGCGGGACTAATTCATCACGCTCAAAGGCGCACACCACAGCAACAGCATGCCGGGTAACCGTGAAAGAATAAATTAGTATTCAGCGATAGAGCTTATCTTTTTTATGTCGCGAAGAAGCTTTTCGACTTCGTCTAGCGGGATCATGTTCGGACCGTCGCACAGTGCAATGTCGGGATCGGGATGGACCTCCATGAAAAAGCCGTCGACACCAGCCGCCGCAGCTGCACGCGCAAGAGTGCCGGCGTATTCACGCTGGCCGCCGGAACAGCCTCCTTGGCCGCCCGGCAGCTGAAGACTGTGGGTCACGTCGAAAATAACCGGATAGCCGAAGGAGCGCATTATCGGGAACGACCTGAAGTCGACGACGAGATTGTTGTAGCCGAATGTCGTGCCGCGCTCGGTCAACATTAGTTTTTCGTTTCCAGTGGAGGTAAACTTGCCGATAATGTTCTGCACGTCCCAAGGCGCCAGAAACTGGCCCTTCTTCACGCTGACCGGCTTGCCGGTATTCGATGCAGCGACGAGAAGGTCCGTCTGCCTGCAAAGAAAGGCCGGGATCTGGATGATATCGAGGATTTCTGCGGCGGGCCGTATCTGCTCGATGGAATGGATGTCGGAAATTACCGGTACAGCGACCCTGCTCTTGACTTCTGCAAGCAGTCTCAACCCCTTCTCAATGCCCGGTCCCCTGAAAGAGGTAACGGATGTTCGGTTTGCCTTGTCGAAGGAACTCTTGAATACAAAGGGGAGGCCCACTGACAGGCAGATCTCCTTGAGCCTTTGGGCTGTGTGAAAGATTATTTCCTCATTCTCGATCACGCAGGGGCCGGCAATAATCAGTGGGGGATTATTGCCGCCTGCCGTGATATTTCCTATAGTAATTTCTCTCAAGAAAACCTTACCCTATTTCTTCACCCAGGCCCCGTCGTCGGTCTGGATCCACCGTCCCGGCTGGGCCTTAGCGCGCAACCTGTCGGCAAAGGTTTTCTGCAACTGTGGCACGGCGTCAGGACTTAAGTGGTTTGCTCTGGCAATCTCCTGGTAAAGAGACATAAAGTCTTTGTTCTGCTGACCGACGAGGCTGTTCAGGGTCGCTTTTTCCTTGAGCGGCAGCGCTGATGCATCCCTGATCGCTATCTGCCCGCTGTTAGCCAATCCGAGGACTCCGCTATCGAAATAAGGTTTGAGCTGCTGATATCTGGCCTTCATCGACTCCTTGACGGCAAGAATACCCGGAGTCGAAATTTCAAGGTCCGCTTCAGCAGCAAAAGCAGAAGATGGTCCGAATGAAATCCATCTCAGTTCTTCATGGAGCCAGCTCCCCTGTACAGGCTTCTGGTCCGGCATCTTCTGCGGCTGCTCTGCAGGTTTCTGGTCCGTGCCTTGTATCTCGTCGATTATCTTATCCGCTGCCTTTTGCGCTGCAGCAGCCGGGAAATAGATATTGACCGTCACACAAGCCCCGATGAAAACAAGACATGTCGCCACTGCCCATATGAGATTCTTTTTCATGAAAGCCTCCTTAGTGCATTGAAAAAAATATTTATTGCAGGGGAGTTACCACGACCTCGAATACAGGTGCAGTAAACTTATTGCACGACCGGTGCTCCGCCGGCCTTTCTTGATTCGAAGATGCGTGTCAGTCTCTCCTGCATATCCTTGAAACTTATCTTATTGTCCGGATTTTGGTTGACAACGTCAACACCTCTCAGAAAGCCCCTCTTTACAAGGTACTCGTTGCTACCCGAACGTATCTTACCGCGTACTGTGAAAGCGTCGTTTTCAAGCTTGGCTTGTATGCCTATGCGGCTGTACGGATAATCCTTGAAAATGCTCATTATGCCACGGTTCAGTACACCCGACATCCCCACTCCCGTACCGATGATGGAGATGTTCTGTATCGCTTCGACGCTGATACTCTGCGACACTCCACTGGTGTCTACAGAGTCGATGTCCAGCACAAACCGTGTCGGCTGGCCGTATTCCATTTCGAAGCCTCTGAGAGACCCTTGGATGATCCCAGTAATTTTCCCGATTGCGATCTTTTCGGTTGCCTGTTCGAGGTTTATATTCTTGAAAGAGATGTCTGCATCTATCTTTCTCGATGCTGAGAATAACCGTTCGATCGAAACATCGCCCATTTCTATCTCTCCTCCGAAGATCGCAACTTTTGTGCTGCCGTCAGCAGTCAAAGCGTCGCGGTAATATTCCACCTTCGGGTAGTACGAGCTTATCGTGCCGGTGATTGGGGAAAGCGTGAAGCTCCTTTGGATCGGCCTGAGATTCACATTATTAATCCTGAAACCGCAAGATATCTTGCGGCCGGGCGAAAGGATGTCGTCGGCGGCAAAGCCTGTAATTATGACATCGCCGCGCGCCACATGAATGACCGCGTCTTCAGGCATCCGCAGATTATTTCGCGAAAGCAGGATAGGGATGCTTACATCGTGCATCCTGATCCGGTCCTGTTCAGCTGACTTGATTTCGAAGAGCCCCCGGGTAGCTTCATCCGATGACATTGCCTTCGGATATCCTAGGCCGAACGGCAGATTCAGGTGTAATCCCGAAATAACTACCTTTTGAGCTGGGATCGTTAAAGATGCAGCATCAATTGCGATAAGCCCGCTCAGATCCGTCTGGAAACTTTTCCTGTGGATCTTCACGCCAAGCGAGGCGCTCCCTGCAACACCGAGTCCGGCCAGCGAAGCGATATTCTGTTTAAGATAGGCGTCAAAGAAAACCGCCGAAAGTTTCTGCAGAGCGATATCCTTTGCATCGATCGAAATATTCTGCTCGCCGATATGCCCCAATCCAGATACTCTGACCGATCCGGCGCCGAAGAGGTCGGTTCCGGCACTGAAGGTAAACGGTTTTTCCCCACTGAAGCTAAAATCCCCGCTCGCGTCCGCTTTTGCAGTGTCACCCGAAAAATCCGCATAGTAAGTGCCCCAGAGGAACTCGCCGCCGGACAGTGTGCTGTGCATCGAGAATTCGAGCCTTTCCGGAGCAGAGGCATAGCCGAAGGTAATGTCTGCATCTGTCTGAACACCCTGGGCCGCCTTTGTTCCGTCCTGAGAACTCAGGCCCCCTCCGCTAACAGTGACCCGCTGACTGCCCTTGATGGTGAGCGCTTTTCGCGCGTAGGACCCAGTAAAATCAGTTTGTGCGGCTGCCTTCCCTAGTACTGACCAGGTTCGGTAATCGGGCGGCAGATACGCCTTCACTGTTTCAGTTATTTTCGCAAGGTCTAGAGATGGCGTCGCGATTGAGCCCTTGAAGTTCATCGGTTCTCTCAGGACAGCGACGAGTGAGCCTGCGAACCCCCCTGCCGGAATGCTGCCTTTCATTGATCCGGTCGAAACTGTACCGGACTTGAAGGAATATAAGATATCTCCACCCAGATGGACATCCTTGACCTCGGGCGTCTGCTTGAGTGAAGAGTCCTTCAGTTCTCCAATTACAAATTCAGCAGCTTTGAGCGTAAGTTCATCTTCGCCCAATGAGAAGGGGACCTTTGCTGATAGATGCTGAAAAGAAAACCGGCCATGCGATCCGCGGTCGATAGCGGCGATCAAAGTGCCCGTTCCGGCAAGGGTAGGCTTAAACGCCGTTATGTCGAGAGAGGCTGTTGCACTGCCATTTAGGCCGGTCATATTCTTATCTCCGAGTTCGTAATTGACCCCGCCGCTAAAGATCACTTTACCGCCATGCTCCGAAGAGAAGTCACGGATTGTAATATTCCCGCTCCGCACTATAATTGTTTGCCGTGATCCCTGCAGAACGATTTCAGCAGAACCGTTCGTAATATTGCCGTTGGCCGTCGAAGGTAGGTGATCCAGAACCGACTCCTCAGATTTCTTGCTGCCGCCGATGTGAACCACGATCCGGGGATCCTCGATCTTGATATTCTTGATGACAATCCTGGTCTTGCGGGCAACGGCGTTTTCCTTCAGTGCCGTGGACGCGTCGGGAATATTTCCGAACGATTTCTGCGGCACTGAGTCGAAGCAGAATGCCAGAAGACATACCAAAAAGACTAGGAATAAAGCTTTTCCCGCTATCGAGATACTTTGTTGTTGTCCCGTCATCTTAGTTATCAGTATATCACGGGAAATAGCAGACTTGAGGGAAGACTAATTGTCTCTCTATCGACAAGGGGAAATTTGCTTCAATCGTCGGCCACACCGGCAAGGAAAGACCCTGCTATCTGCAATCGGGGGCATCGTTAAACCGACTTAAGGAGGGCAGCTCTCAAAGCAGTATACGAGTCAGAAATGCTCAGAGTGTGGACGAGTAGACGCAGATAACAGGCCTTCGCAAGCAGTATTCCACTGTCAAAGTTGCGGTCACACAGAGAACGCAGATACGAACGCAGCAAAGAACGTGCTATTAATAAGAGAGGGACTCTCCCGGTTAGCCTGTCCCGAAAGGGGTGCTGCTCAGATAGGGCACGGAGAGACTGTGTCGTCAGACCGCTCGTTGAAGCAGGAAGTAAGGTCTCGGCGCGTTGCATAATGTGCTTGCCCCTTCGGAAGTATCGGAAGCTGAGAATCCTCACCGTTCAGTCGGGGAGAATGTCAAGGGAGGTAGATCTTGTCCCGGCGGTTGATGAACTTGATATGCCGGTAATCACCGTCCTTGCGGGCCTCTTCCAGTATGCGTATGCCTTCGTCTCTGCAGCGGTCGCAGGCGCCAAGAGGAACCTCAATGCAGACCGCAGGGGAGTTAACAGTGGAACTCGTCTTGACGACTATCAGTCCGGCACAATCGTAGCACACCATAACCAATTCGCGCTGATGCTCGCTGATCATATCGGTGTCGTAGAATATATCCTTTTCGCGGGTCACGAAGGTACCCGGCTCGAACTGTCGCGATTGCGCCGGGCCGAAATATTGTTCAAGGACCTTTTCGCTCACCTGCGTAATACGCTCAGTCACGCTCTTATCCTGCTTAAGCCACACAGGATCATAATCAGGCTCCCGAAGGGCGCTGAAATCGAGCCCTGCCATGGCAAGCGCAATCCCGCAATTCACATAGGGCAGGGCACCTTGGATCGAATACCCCCCCTCCAGCACGGCTATGTGCGGATTCAGCTTTTGATTCAGAAGCGCGTAGCCCTGGGCCGTGAACTTCATGTTCGTGATGGGGTCGGAATAGTGGTTGTCCTGGCCTGCGGAGTTGACGACGAGGTCCGGCTTGAAGTCGGCCAATATCGGCAGCACGACATTGTCGATCACGTGGATGAATCCTTCATCGCACGTTTCAGGAGGTAATGGAATATTGATTGTTTTGTTGCGGGCATTCGGTCCACCGCTATCTTCGATGAAGCCGGTGCCGGGATACAAGGTCCTACCGTCCTGGTGGATCGAAATGAAGAGCGTATTCGGGTCGTGCCAATAGATGTCCTGTGTCCCGTCTCCGTGGTGGCAGTCGGTGTCGACGATGGCGATACGTTTCTGCCCATAATGCTCTCGGATATGCTCAATCATTACCGCCTCGATGTTGATACTGCAGAAGCCCCTGCTTCCATGCACCACCTTCATTGCGTGATGTCCCGGAGGTCTGACAAGGGCGAATGCCTTGTCGGCAGCTCCTTCCATGACGAGCCGTGCAGCCTTTATGGCGCCTCCAGCCGAGATCATATGTGATTCTGTTGTCACGGCAAGGACGTTTGGAATGCAGAAGTGCACTCGTGACACATCGTCCGGTTGGGCGACATCGGGCTTGTGCTCTGTGATCCCTTCGATGTCGAAGACGCCTTCTTCCTGAAGTTGGTCCTGCGTGTAAAGCAGCCTTTCTTCCCTTTCGGGATGGGCCGGGCTTATGGCCCAGTCATATGCCGGGAAGAAGACAATGCCCAACCTGTTTTTGGCCTTTAACACGACGACCTCACGCTATTCAGATAAGACTGAATAAGGCCCGGCTTTATTTGGCTTCGGACCCTGATGTTCCTGCCGGCCATGCGCGATCCGTGCATCATATTGAACGTTGACGCCTCGACGACCTGCACATCTGCTGCGCCTGCAGCCTCCACAGATGCCAGAAGATATTGTTCCGCCGCGAGCCGGGCATCTTCGAGCGAATAGTTCCTGCCTATCGATTTCTGCACCGAGAGGCGCGGCACTAGAAGGACCTCGCGTTCGGTATCGGCAAAGAGTTCGATATCCATTGTCGAGCGGGTAAGTGCCGCCCCTATTGCATTTGCAACTCCATGGAGCTTCGGCACGGTCGTTTCGAGGGCAAATGCCTGCGACAAGCTCCTGGAAAAGGCAACCGCAGGCCCACCAATGATAAAGAGCCTGGAGGGAACTATTTTCTCGGCATGCAAAAGCTCATGAACGGTATAAAGCGGTCGTTCATTGGTCTCATCAATCATAGATCGCACCGCTGCTGTAATAGCTTGAACAGCTTTGTCTATGGCTTCCCTGGCTATTTCTCCCGAAGAGCTTCCTGCTTTCAGTGCAAGATCTGAGATCCCCCGGCGCGATGCCTCTACATCACCAAATGCCGTCTCACCTGCGATGTTAAGTGCATCGAGCAGTGCCGGGCGATTACCGCCGGCTGCCATGCATGGTCCGGAACGGTCCGGTCCGACCGTGACTTTGCCGCTACTGATGCGAAGAATTGAATCGCCCCCGACGGCGATAGATTCAGTTTTAAGGGAACGTACGAGTGTAGGCCTGCTATGAAGCGAGATGCCTTCTCGCTCGATGAGCGGCGACCCCGCGGCAAAAACAGCTATGTCCGTTGATGTCCCGCCAATATCGAGGACAACTGCGTCACGGTCGATCTCGCACAATGCAGCAATTCCCATAATGCTGGCGGCCGGTCCAGAAAGGATCGATTGCACTGGGACATTGCGGGAAGCAGCGAACGTCATCGTTCCCCCGTCCGCCTTGAGAACATTGATAGGCGCGTCGAGCCCCAGTTCGCAGATGCCCTCCGCGACAGCGTATGCAAATTCGTTAAATATGCGCCAGACAGCGGAATTAAAATAAGCAGTGTTGATACGCCTCGGAAAGTTGAGCCCACCCGAAAGACGATTTCCGGCTGTTATTACATCAGCATCCCTGTCGATAATGGATTCCATGCGGAGTTCATGGCTGGGATTACGTGTCGAAAACTTCGTTGCCACGGCATAAGCCCTTATCCCCTGCTCTCTACAGCTCGCCACAGCCTCTTCAAGCTGCTGCCTGTCGAGGGGCTTGCGTTCCTCGCCGCGGTGATCGATCGATCCGTCGACCACGAAATACGCATCGCCTATCCGATGATATGCCGGATCGACTCCTGGGCCGGATGAGACTATGACCCCGACCCGGTCGGCCTTTTCTTCAAGCAGGGCATTAGTCGTTAGGGTCGTGCTCAGAGTGATAGCCTCGATGCGCTTTGGATCGACGTTTCCGAGGATTTCGCGCAATGCGGAAAGAACGGACTTCAGAAGGTCATCGTGCTCGGTCACCACCTTCGACGATGAGACGATCCCTTCCTTACCGATGAGTACAGCGTCAGTATGTGTGCCTCCAACATCAAGCCCGATCCTCATGACCATATAATAAATGCGCCGACAGTTTATATCAAATTCACAGAGAAGGCGAAGCCCGAAGGGTTAGACCGTAGAAAAAGGATTTGCTTAATATCATCCGCTTCAAGCGCCCGCTTGAGAAGGCACCGGCTTACCCGAAAGGCAGTCTGTAATTGCATTAACGACCGTATCCTCCCGATGTATCCTTGATGCGACATCGCTTTGCACGGATCTACATGCTGCCTGCCGTGCCGTTTGGAAAGAAGGAGAACTACACGCCGGTTTCATTTAAGACACCGTTACGTATAAGTGGTTTTGGGATTTCGTCAACCCCTAACCCGAAAATTTTTTACAAAAAGACGCTATCATCCCGGATATGAATAACCGGGAATTCCCGCTTCAGTTCTTAAAGGGTACACCCGGCCGCGTGCGATGATGTCGGTCTCAACGTCAATCAGATGTGCATCAATGCCGATGACATACGCACCTAGAGCCTTGGACGGCATTCCGTTTTTCGAACTTCGCTTCTATGTCACGGATAATCTGGTGCCTAGTCCTGCCCCACTGGGGCGCGATGAGTATTTCATCCGGTGCTGTCGCAAAGAGCCGCTGAAGCACGATGTCGGGAGAAAGTCTCTCAATGAAGTCGACGAGAAAATCCAGGTACTCCTGGTATTCGAACGTGTGGAAAGTCTGATTAGCATACTGTTCGGCTAACACTGTGTCCTTGATGACCTGGAGCTGATGGATCTTTAGAAACTCGATCGGCAGCTTCGAAATCTCATCAGCCATGGCGAGCATTTCTTCGCGCGACTCTGTCGGGATTCCCACAATGATATGGGCGCCTATATGGATGCCCCTGCCGGCGGTAAGCTTCAGCGCGTCGAGAAACGTCCTGTAATCGTGCCCCCTTAAGATGTAGTCGAGGCTCTTGTCGTAAATCGACTGGAGACCGTATTCGATAAGGATGAAGTGGTCTTTCGCAAGAGCTTCGAGGAGGGCGATCTTTTCCCCGTCTATACAGTCGGGGCGTGTACCGATGGCAAGCCCAACAACCGACGGCTCAGCAAGAGCCTCGCGGTAAAGCCGCTCCAGTTCGGCTGTTGGCGCATATGTATTTGTAAATGGCTGGAAATAAACCAGAAATTTTCCGACTTTGTAGCGCGTAGACAGATAACTTATTCCCTGCCTGATCTGGTCTTTAAGTGAGGTCTCCGGCCTGCACTGCGACGGCCTGAAGCTGTTGTTGTTGCAATAGATGCAGCCCGTGGTGCCCACTGTTCCATCCCTGTTGGGGCATGTGAATCCGGCGTCGACATTGACTTTGTAAACGGTAGTGCAGAATATCTTCTTGAGATAAGGCCCGAAGGCATTGATTCTAGAGCTCATTTTTAATTATCATTTTTTGGAATCTTTAATGTCAAATGTCCAATGTTCTGATATACTATATGAAAAATTCAATAAGTCCGGAGGTTTTCATGGCTTTATATGATTTGAAAAAGGTTGTCGAAGTCAAAGACGGCTCCATTTCCGTCACGGACAAAAAGGGCCTCAGGGACATGATGGATAGCCTCATCTACAGCGCTGTGTTCGAGCCCGATGACACAAAGAGAAAATCGCTCTTCATTCTCGTCAAAGAGATCGCAAAGGCGGCCGGCGCTATACCGGCATCCATTCAGGAACTATACGAAGAGATGGGTAGGAACTATCCCGGCTTTACGGTGCCTGCGATCAATATAAGGGGCCTCACGTATGATGTTGCACGGGTCATATTCAAGAAGGCCCTCGAACTGAAGGTCGGGCCGGTTATTTTCGAGATCGCCCGGTCCGAAATCGGTTATACGAAGCAACGACCTCTCGAATATTCTACAGTCATCCTTGCCGCGGCGGTGAGGGAAGGGTATGAAGGGCCGGTCTTTATCCAGGGAGACCATTTCCAGATCGTAAGAAGAAATTTCCTGAACGACCCCGAGCCGGAGATGAACTATCTAAAAGGACTGATCGCCGAGGCCATCGAAGCTGAATTTTATAATATCGATATCGATACCTCTACCCTTGTAGACCTTGACCAGCTTTCGATCAAGGATCAGCAGAGACCGAACTTCGAGACGACGGCGAAGCTTGCGGAGCATGTAAGGCGATTACAGCCTGCGGGTGTCGAGGTATCCATCGGAGGTGAGATAGGAGAGATCGGAAGCAAAAACAGCACCCCTGATGAGGCGCGGGCATACCTCGACGGCATCCGGGAGACCTTCAAGGCCGGCAAGGCATTGAGCAAGCTGAGCGTCCAGACCGGCACGAGTCATGGCGGCGTAGTACTTCCTGACGGCACTCTTGCCAAGGTAAAGATCGATTTCGATACCCTAAAGATCCTTTCGGACCTTGCACGGAGAGAGTTCGCGCTGTCCGGATGTGTGCAGCACGGGGCATCGACTCTGCCAGATGATGCCTTCAATATGTTCCCCGAAACCGGCACATCTGAGGTTCATCTGGCAACCGGGTTCCAGAACATGATGTACGATAGCGCCAATCTCCCTACGGAGTTTAGGGAAGAGGTATACGCTTTCATTAAGGCCGAATTCTCCAAAGAAAAAAAGGAGGGCCAGACCGAGGAGCAGTTTATTTATGCCACCCGCAAAAAGGGTTTCGGTGCCATAAAGAAGAAATGGTGGGATCTGCCTGCTGCTGCGAAGGCGAATATCATGAAGGAGCTTGAAGGAAAGTTCGGGTTCCTCTTCAATAAACTGCGTGTGGTTAATTCTGTCGACATCGTGGTGCGGACCGTAAAGCCGCTCGCCGTTAAGAAGGATTTCGACGCGTCGTTGCTGGGGTAGCCGGTGGCAGGAAAAGCGAAGGAACTCGTTGGCATTATCGTGGGGGGCGGCCCTGCACCTGGAATAAACGGTGTCATCAGCGCAGCGACCATTGAAGCCATCAACGAGGGCAGGCAAGTGGTGGGGATCGTCGGCGGTTTTAAATGTCTCTTCGAAGGCGACAAGAACTGCATTATCCCTCTGACTATCTCCGATGTGTCGAGGATTCATTCCGAGGGAGGATCGATCCTACGGACATCCCGCGACTATCCCGACAAGGTCAAGGACAAGTTCAAGGTCCTGATGTCGACGCTGAAGCAGAGCGGAATCAAATACCTTATCACCATAGGCGGAGAGGGGACCCTCTTCATGGCGAACTGGATCGAGAGAGAAGCTCGGGGCACGATGAGCGTTGTCCATGTGCCGAAGACCATCGACAATGACGTCCCTCTTCCAGGCGGGCAGTCTACCTTCGGGTTTCAGACGGCCCGGCACTGGGGCGTTGAGATCGTAAAGAACATTATGGAGGATGCCAAGACCACAGGCAGGTGGTATTTCATCACGACTATGGGCCGCACATCCGGATCACTCGCTCTCGGTATCGGAAAATCGTCAGGCGCAACAATCACTCTTATCGCGGAGGAATTCCGTAATGTGGATCGCCCTCTTCAAAAGGCCGCCGACATTCTGACCGGGGCGATAATCAAGCGTCTCTCGATGGGCAAGGATCACGGTGTAGCAATACTCGCCGAGGGCATTTGCACGGTCTGTCCTACGGAAGAGCTGACACAGTATGAGCATTGCGAACTCGATGAGACCGGTCGGCTCAGGTTATCGGACATTCAGCTCGGCAGGATGCTCAAGAATTCTGTCCGGAATAACCTCTGCGAACTTGGAATATCGGTTACAATCGTCGATAAGAACGTCGGCTACGAACTGAGGGCGGCCGATCCCATCCCTTTCGATGTCGAATACACGCGGGACCTTGGATACGGCGCCGTCCGGTATCTTCTCAAAGGAGGATCGGGCTCGATGATCGTCTTTGATGAGGGATACCTTAGACCGATACCCTTTGTTGAACTTTTCGATTTCGCTTCTGGACGGGTAAAGGTGAAGACTGTCGATATGACTTCCGAGGCCTACGAGGTTGCGAGGAAATACATGATACGCCTCGAAAAAGAGGATTTCGCTGGAGAAAGCCTCAAGAAGTTGACGAAGGTGACGAACCTCGCTCCAAAGGATTTTGTGAAGCGGTTTTCATATGTAGCTTAGTAGTGGCGAACCTGTGCGTTCGCTCGCAGGTGATGTTTTGCAGGCGCGTGATTTATCACGCCCTTATCGCTTCAATAACCTCGAAGAGTTCATGAATACGAGCACGTCTGGCATGATATGAGCGACAGCCGCTGTTGTCGGCGACAGGACACCCGTAGAGGCTAACCCTATGCCGACCAGATTGAAGACTATACCGAGCGCGAGATTTTGCCTGATCACTGCGAAGGTGTTTCTTCCTATCTCGATTGCCTGAGGCACCTGCTTCCACTCGTCACGCATAAGCGCAACATCGGACGCCTCGATCGCAACATCCGATCCCGCAGCGCCCATAGAAACGCCTACATGCGACAGAGCGAGGGCGGGCGCATCGTTGATACCGTCTCCAACCATTACCACACGCTTACCCTCAGAGACCAGCTGCCGTATTTTCTCGACTTTGTCCTGCGGAAGCAGCCCAGCCATCACTTTCGTAATCCCAAGGTGCGAAGCCACAATGCCGGCTGTCCTCGGGTTGTCGCCGGTCAGCATGACTGGTTCTCTGAAACCCAATTCCCTGAGACTGTCCATGGCCTCGATAGTGCCTTCCCTGATAATGTCCGCAACACAGATGACCCCCGTTATCTTTTCTGCGTCCGCAAGCATAAGCGCTGTCTTGCCCTCGTCTTCCCGCCTGCGGCAGTAAGTCTCTACTTCGTCTGAAATCTCGATACCCCTTTGCGCCATTAGTTCACGATTGCCGAGCGCCGTCATCTGCTTATTGACCGATGCTACAACCCCCATTCCGGTGAGCACTCGGCTTTCATCGGGCTCAGGCACCTTCATTGCGGTGGACGACGCTTCTTTCAGGATCGCGCCTGCAAGCGGATGTTCTGAATATTTCTCGATGGATGCGGCAAGCGCGAGCACCTCTTCCTTGCTTGTGATCCCGAATCCCTTTATGTCTGTCACCACGGGATTTCCTAGCGTAAGGGTACCTGTCTTGTCCACAACAAGAGTATCAACCTTTGCGAGTGCTTCAAGATAGCGCCCGCCCTTGATAATGATGCCCTTCCGCGCGGCAGTTCCCATGCTCGCCACTACCGCAAGTGGCGTTGCGATTGCGACACTGCAAGGGCAGGCCACAACCATGACCGCTATCGCGTTCCTGATTTCTCCTGTTATTACATACGTTGCCGCCGCGATCAGGATTATAGCCGGGGTAAAGTAAGTTGCGAACTTGTCGGCTACCTTCTGCACAGGGGCCTTTGCTGCCTCGGCCTCTTCGACGAGCCTGATGATCCTGGCATAGGTCGTATCCTTCCCGGTATGTAGCACTCTGACAAAGAGCAATCCCATCTGATTGATGGTCGCGGCATAGACTGCATCTCCCTCTTTCTTTTCAACGGGGAAAGACTCTCCCGTGATGGGTGCTTCGCTTACCGCTCCCCGGCCTGAAATGACAACACCTTCGACCGGGACCTTCTCTCCCGGTCTGACAACAACGATCTCTCCCATCTTCACCTCTTCGACCGGTACTTCGATCTCGTCGTCTCCCCTTCGCACACGCGCAGTCTTGGGGGCAAGGTCGATCAGTTCCTTTATAGCGCGTCTCGATTTCTCCATGGTAAATGAATCTATATATTCGGAGATCAGCATAAAGAATGCGATGATGGCCGCCGACCTGAATTCTCCTATGGCCGTCGCAGTAGCGACGCCCAGGGCCATGAACACTTCGGCTGTAATGTTCTTATTCAGGATATCGCGGGCCGCATGCCTGAACAGAGGGTAGGCTCCGAGAATAATTGCAGCAATCGAAAAGATATCGAACGATACTATCCGGCTACCGAGACCCGTAAAGCTCAACACAATCAGAAAAAGTACAAACCCCATCCGCCAGAAAGCAGAAATGTCGGGACCTGCCGGCGAACCATTCCGAACAACCTCGTATCCCAGTGCCTCAATCGATCTTTCGATGCGCTTTTGTGATATAGACGACGAGTCAAAAGCAACCTCGACTTTTTCAGAACCGATATGGACGCTTACGGACTCGATACCCTTCTCCCTGAGAAGGGTTTTCTCTATTTTCTCTGCGCATGACGCGCAGTCGAGCCCCTTAATTTTTATAGTTGTCTGTTGCATTCGTGTATCCCATGTAGTGGCATACCCTACCGATCTTCGTTCACATGCCTCAGGCATTCGCCTATGAGGTTTGTTATATGTTCGTCATCCAGGGAATAAAAGACCATCTTCCCTTCTTTGCGGTACTTTACCAGTCGCATATTCCTCAGGACCCTTAATTGGTGAGATACTGCCGATTTAGTTGTATTAAGCAGGGCAGCAATATCACAAACGCAAAGCTCTTCTATGGAAAGAGCTGAGATAATCTTGGTCCTCGTCAGATCGCCGAGCGCGCTGAAGGTCTCTGCAACTTTCATCAACGCTTCAGCCGGCTCCATCTCCTTCATGACCGATGATACCTTCTTGGGATTGATCGCCGAAACCTCGCATATAGGATCGCCTTTTGTCGATGATCTTCGGAGTGCCGATGCTCTCTTTGACATAAGTCACCTCAATAGTTGAATGATTGAGCAACTGTCTAATTAATGATATAAAGGATTGCCAGGAAGAGTCAAGCTGCCAAAAACTTGCTGGAGTTTCCTGAGTTTTTATCCGAACTCAAAGAGGAGTTGGAAGTCATCACTACCGGCGGCCGATAATCCCCGTAGTGCCGTTTTGTCTGGGAACAGTAGATTGTAGATTCCATCAGCTATAGCGTAATTGAAAAAACTCGGTACTCCAAAG
>Ga0182010_10000797_pt1 | contig 17759 bp, 11 predicted proteins | sample 611E1MmetaG_FD_120488 | JGI IMG/M metagenome (GOLD analysis project Ga0182010, IMG submission 120488) | Permafrost microbial communities from Stordalen Mire, Sweden - 611E1M metaG | ecosystem: Environmental > Terrestrial > Soil > Wetlands > Permafrost | place: Sweden: Stordalen | collected...
GAACTAAAACCTGGTCAGGCTGAGAGGGAATTTATCTAGTGCAAGAAGAATTAGACCTTGTCCAGCGGGCACGGCAAGGCGAACAAGAGGCATTTGCCCAATTATATGAAAATCACTTTGATAAAATATTCCGTTATGTGGTTCTGAAGATCAGGAATCAGGCTGAGGCAGAAGATATGACCCAGCAGGTTTTTATCAAAGCGTATGAGTCAATCGGCTCTTACCAGTCGCAGGGTGTACCCTTTACTGCCTGGCTGTTCCGCATTGCGCATAACCAGATGGTGGATTACGTGAGAAAACAGAGTAAAAGACAGACTGTGCCGCTGGATGAATCGTTACAGATCATGGACGATTGCGATGTGGAACATGAAGTGGAAACAAAAATAGAGATGGAAAAAGTAGTTTTAGCTACCGCAAAGTTGACGAAAGCGCAGCGCGAGGTTATCAGCCTGCGTTTTGCCGGCGGGCTATCGATTACCGAGGCGGCAAAGACAATGAGGAAGAGCGAGGGCGCGATCAAAGCATTACAGCACAGCGCGATCCTGGCGCTGCGGAAAACACTGGTGGGGGGAGTGAACGGTGGGAACTAATAAACAATTCGACAACATATTGAATGAATGCCTGGAAAAACTGATTACCGGACAGGAAACGGTTGAACAGTGTCTGCAGCGTTATCCTCAATACGCAGCGGAACTGGAACCCCTCCTGCGTACCGCGACGATGGTGAATAAAGCGGTTGATGTGAAACCCTCCGCGGAATTCCGGGCTAAAGCCCGTTATGAAATGCAATTAAAGATGGCGCAATCCAAAGCTCCCGCCAGAGCGCCCACCCGTACTGCCAGATTCGTACCGCGCTGGGCAATTGCGGTAGGCGCCGTGATGCTGGTTTTTGTGCTTGGCGGCGGTAGTGTTTTGGCTTCCAATAACGTCATGCCGGGAAATATTTTATATGGTGTTAAACTGGCGAAAGAAACGGTACAGGTGAAATTAGCCGGTTCCACAGAAAAGAAGACCGAATTATACGTGACGATGGCCGCGAACCGGGTTAACGAAATGACCTGGATGGCCAGCAATAATAAAACCCAGAATATCGAAGCGGCGGCTTTGCGGCTGGATAATTACTATACACAGATCGGTAAATTAGCATCGGTGGGAAATAACGCAATGGTTTTCACCCCCTATAATTCATCCAACCAATCGAACACTTTTAGTTGGGGAGCAACGACGACTGAAACCCAATCCGGGACCACGATGACACAAGCTGCCACTACCCAGCTTGCAGGCGCTGGAAAAAGCGCTCCGCCGAATCCTGCAACAACCACTACTGCCGCGGCGACAATTACTCCCACGGTGACTAGCACCGTTGTCGCACCCGTGACGACGCCTACCCTGTCAGCAGTTGCGCCATACACGCCTGCTCCGACGACGGCTGTAACGACAACAAATGTTAATATTTTACCTATAACAATACCCCCCGAGACCAGTACTGTAATTACTGTCACGCAACCGGCCACCACTTTTGTAATAACTCAACCCGCTGCCTCATCTCGCAGCGGTATCCATGATAATAATGTCTCCGGCGGTAATAGCAACCAGGTAGCCACCAATAACGGCCTGTCGCTCAGTGCCAGTAATTATTCCAGTCTGATGAATATTCTGCTTTACAACTCGGTAACCCAGCCGGAGGAAATTCAGAAGCTGCTGGATTCTAACCAAGTCCCGGAGAGCGTTAAACCAACCCTGCGCAGGGCGCTGGCAGCATCGCAAATCAACTATCAAAATGCCATCAATAATTTCAGCTCTTCGAACAATAATTCCACCGCTCCTGGCAATCCTTAAGCCCTGAATTCTGCCTGCTAACGCCCTGGTTGTTGACGCATGTTAACTCTGCGTAAAATAAACGTGAAGGGCACCTGCAGAGCCTGAATTATTTATCGGATAATCATTTTAGCTGCTATCCCGTCGAAGATATCAACGTTATAATTGTTAGACAACACAATATATAAGGAGCGTGTGAAATGAAAAAAAGATTTCTTTTATTATTCGCAGGGATTGCGATTCTCGTACTAATGGCAGGGCTTGCGACCAGCTGCCAACCGTCCGTATCCGCAGCGGCGGGTGCGAATCAGCAAACAGGCATTTCCGTATCTGGTGATGGGAAGGTCACCGTCACGCCTGATGTGGCAAATATTCAACTCGGCATCCAGGCACAGGCAAAAACAGTCGCGGATGCGCAGAGTCAAGCCGTGAAAGCCATGAACGATGTGATGGCCGCTCTCACCAATAATGGCGTTGCGCAGAAGGATATTCAAACTCAGTATTATAATATCCAGCAGACCACCACCTACGACAACGTCAAACAGCAGCAAATCGTCACCGGCTATGAAGTCAGCAACGTCGTCAATGCCAAAGTCAGAGATGTGACCAAAGCCGGATCCGTCATTGACGCGGTAACCGCGGCAGGCGGCGATCTTACACGTGTGAACAGCATTCAATTCTCTCTGAATGACCCGACGGCTGCCACTGACAAAGCCCGAGAAATGGCAATGGCCGATGCCAAAGATACAGCCACCCAGTTAGCAAAACTGGCTGGGGTAACCCTTGGCAAACCGATTTCGATCTCAGAGAATAATACTTCCGTGCCGCTGTATGCGCCGGTATACGCTAAAGCGGCAGACTCTGTATCATCCACACCGATAAGCCCCGGGGAACTGGATATCACACTCTCGGTGCAAGTAGTATATGCGATCCAGTAAAAACTGATATTTCGGAGACCGGCGTCTTCAGGAAATTTAGTGCCAAAGACGGGATCAGGGGAAGTGAGTGAATTGAGGTGGGGTTAAAAAGTCCCGGCAAATACCACTGACGCTAAACTCAAAAACCGAAGCCGGTTAAAAAATGGCGGACGTTCATTTATGAGCGTCCGCTCTTTTTATCTTTACAGGATTACATCGCAGCGCAGGATAGCGTACATTTCCACATCCTCAAATTTGTCCCACTTTTTCCACGCTTGCCGCAGGTGCCCCTCATGCTGCAGGCCGATTTTCTGCATGACTTTGCCGGAACGGGGATTGCGTGTCATGTGTCTGGCGCAGATACGGTTCAATGCCAAAACTTCAAATCCATATTTCATTACAGCCGCGCCTGCTTCCGAACAATAGCCTTTGTGCCAATATGGTTTGCCGATCCAGTATCCAAGTTCCGCATTTTCGTCTTCTTTGGAGATAGTTAAGCCAATCCCGCCGATGAGAAATCCATTCGGTTTGTCAGTAATGAGAAACTGTACCGATTTACCTTCATCAAAACTTTTCTGTCTCATACTTATCCATTCTTCAGCCATTCCAACAGAATAAGGATGAGGGATTGAGTGCATAGTGTCCGATATCCGGCGATCTCCGATAAGTGTCTGCAGTTCTTTGGCATCTGCAAGAGAATATGGACGCAGAATCAAGCGTTCGGTTGTCAGAGTAGGCTGTTCTTTCATAGAAGTACCTCTGTTTTTACAACAGGCCGGGTTGGGCGTTTTTCTCTTTGTTGTAGGGTATACCAAGGTGCTGGTAGGCTAGTGGTGTTGCTACTCTGCCGCGCGGTGTACGGTCCAGGAAGCCCAGCTGCAGCAAATAGGGCTCGTAAACATCCATGATAGTATCTGCTTCTTCGCTGATGGAAGCAGCGATCGTTTCCAGCCCTACGGGGCCGCCGCCGAATTTTTCAATTATCGTATGTAATACCTTGCGGTCGAGGTCATCCAGACCGATCGGGTCGACTTCAAGTTTGGAGAGCGCTGTCACGGCGACTTCTTTTGTGATAACCCCATTCGCCCTGACCTGCGCGTAATCCCGGACACGTTTCAATAATCTGTTAGCCACACGCGGCGTGCCGCGGGCACGGCTGGCAATTTCGTCCAGTCCATCCGATTCCGCTTTGATCTGTAGAATCTGCGCCGAGCGTTTGACGATCGTTTTGATCGCTTCCTGGTCGTAGAAATCGAGGTGATAGACGCTGCCGAAGCGGTCCCTTAACGGGGCGCCGAGCAAGGCGTAGCGAGTGGTCGCGCCGATCAATGTAAAGGGCTGTAAATCCAGGCGCAGGCTGCGCGCACCGGGCCCTTTGCCGATCATCAGGTCGATTGCGGAATCTTCCATCGCGGGATAAAGTACTTCTTCCACGGCTTTATTGATGCGGTGGATCTCATCGATAAATAACACGTCCATTTTTTTTAGATTGGTGAGTATCGCTGCCAGGTCGCCGGTGCGCTCGATGGCGGGACCGGAGGTAATCCGGATTTGTACGCCTAGTTCCGCCGCCACGATATTCGCCAGGGTGGTTTTTCCCAGGCCGGGCGGACCGTAGAGCAGCATATGGTCAAGAGCTTCGCCGCGTTTTTTCGCCGCGGCGATCGCGATCATCAAATTATCTTTGACCTTATTCTGCCCGATGAATTCCGACATCTGCTTTGGGCGCAGGCTGGATTCGATGGGGCTATCTTCAACGACGGGTTTCCCCGAAACAATGCGTCCGATATTTGTATCCTTTTCGTGATAATCTTCTGGCGGTATTATACCATACCGGGGGTGAGGAATTACCAGTGCGTTTATTATTCGCCATTTGAATCTTGGTTCTTGGAAATTTTTTGATTATTTATTGCGCAAAACTGAAGCGCCCTGTGAGTATCTATTTCACAGGGCGCTTAAAAACAGTTGCTTTGGGGGATGAGTCTAATTAATCTGCATCGTCCGCAGCGTCATCGACGTCGACATCCTCTTCTGTGTCTGTATCATCATCCGATTCATCTTCGTCGATGGACATATCTATTTTCTCGGGCTCTTCGCCTTCGACCGAGATTTCTTCGTCCATCTTGTCCAGTACTTCTTCGAGGGCAGCGACAGGCGCCGGTACCATTTCCTCGAGCGGCTTGTAGCGGGCCGGAATCAGACGTCCGATGATGACGTTTTCCTTCAGACCGATAAGTCTATCCGTCGCCCGTTTAATCGAGGCTTCGGTCAGGATCTTGGTCGTCTCCTGGAAAGATGCAGCAGCCAACCAGCTGCTGGTGCTCAACGCGGCTCTTGTAATACCTAACAGCACCGGATGCGCTGTGGCAGGCTCGCCGCCTTCAGCCAGCACTTTCGCGTTGATATCTTCATAGTTGAAGCGGTTGGCCAGTTCGCCCGGGATCAGTTCGGTGTCGCCGGAAGAATCTGTGCGTACCTTGGATAACATCTGGCGCACGATGGTTTCAATATGTTTGTCGTTGATAGTTACACCCTGAGAACGGTAAACCTTCAGTACTTCATCTACCAGGTAACGCTGCACGGCTTCTTTTCCGGAGATGTTCAGGATATCCTGCGGGTTCAGTTGACCTTCGGTCAGCTGCTGTCCGGCGACGACTTTCGCGCCATTTTGCAAGCGCAGTCTGGTAGCCGATGAGACATGATAAACACGCTCGTCTTTTTCCTCGTAAGAGATCGAGATCTTGCCGCTCTCAATGGATATTTTGCCTGAAACCGGGGAGATCAGCGCCTGTGTTTCATCGGGTGCTGTAACAGCTTTCGCTTCTTTGTCTGCCTTGGCTTTTGCCTTATCTACAGGCGGGGCGGCCAGTATTGTGCCGATTTCCACCTGTTGTCCGTTCTTGACTGCCAGTTTCCAGCCGGCTGGGACCTGACGCTCATCGCTGAAGGTCTCGCTGCTGGTTACCTTGATCACCTGTCCGTCATCGGTCTCGGTGACTTCGGCTTCGCCGTTTATCTCGGATAAAACAGCCTGGTTCTTCGGGTTTCTGGCTTCGAACAACTCTTCGATTCTGGGTAAACCGGTGGTAATATCCAGACCGACAACACCGCCGGTGTGGAATGTTCTCAATGTCAGCTGTGTTCCAGGCTCACCGATACTCTGCGCCGCGATGATACCGACAGCGGTATTCATGCCGATGATGTTACCGCGCGCTAAGTCACGGCCGTAGCATTTCTGGCAAACACCCTGTTTTGCCTGACAGGTGAGCGGAGAACGGATATTGACACTCTTAATACCGGCCGCGGCAATCTGTGCAGCCTTTTTATCGTCAACTTCCTGATTACGTTCGACGATAATTTCGCCGGTCCTGGGGTCAACGATGTTGCTGGCGGCTAACCGGCCAATAATACGCTCGCTGAGACTAGGCAGTAGGCCTTTTTCCTGCGTTTCGTATATCCAAAGTCCGTCGATAGTGCCGCAGTCTTCTTCCAGCACGATGCAATCGTGGGCGACATCAACCAGACGTCTGGTCAGGTAGCCGGATTCCGATGTTCTTAAAGCGGTATCGGCCAGACCTTTACGTGCACCATGTGTCGAAATGAAGTATTCCAGCACGCTTAAGCCTTCGCTAAAGCTGGCCTTGATCGGGAAATCAATGATTCTGCCGGAAGGGTTGGTCATCAGACCGCGCATGCCGGCCATCTGTCTGATCTGTGTCATATTACCTTTGGCTCCGGAGGTGGCCATCATATAAATACCACTTAAGGGGTCCAGACTTTTCTGGGTAGCTTCGGTGACTTTGTCCGTGGTCTCCATCCAGACACGCACGACTTCATCGTATCTTTCATCTTCTGTGATGAGACCGTTCTCGAACTGGCTTTCGATCAGGATTGTCTTTTCTTCAGCCTCTGCAATCAGCTTGGGCTTGGATTTCGGCACTTCTATGTCGCTCATAGCGATCGTGGTTCCGGATTTAGTAGCGAACTTGAAGCCCATATCCTTGATTCTGTCCATCACATCGGCCATATCTTCGTCGCTCATGATCTTGGCGCAGTCCGCCACGATCTTTTTAATCGTCGATTTATCGAATGTAGTATTGCGGAAACCAATTGACTTCGGGAAAGCATCGTTGAAGATAATTCTGCCGACACTGGTCTTGATCCGTTTGCCTTCAGCATCTCTGACTTCGATCTCAGCCTTCAGATCGATAACACCCAGGTCGTAGGCCAGTTTCGCTTCATCAAAACTGCCGAATAGTTTACCTTCGCCTTTGATACCGGGCCGGATACTGGTCAGATAATAGCAGCCCAACACCATGTCGAGGGTGGGGGTAACGACCGGGTCACCGGAAGACGGTAATAACATGTTATGGATACTGAGCATTTGTTCCCGCGCGCCTTTAACGGCCGCTTTGGACAGAGGCAAATGGACAGCCATCTGATCGCCATCGAAGTCCGCGTTAAAGGCGGAGCAAACCAGCGGATGGATCTGAATGGCGGCGCCGTCAATTAGTACGATTTCAAATGCCTGGATACTAAGGCGGTGCAGGGTCGGAGCGCGGTTGAGCAGGACAGGTCTCTCTTTGACCACTTCTTCCAGAATGTCATAGACTTCCGGTTTCGCTCTTTCCACCTGACGGCGGGCGCTCTTGATATTATGGGTCAGCCCCTGTTCGATCAGGCGGCGCATAACAAAGGGTTTGAACAATTCCAGTGCCATCCGGCGCGGTAGACCGCACTGATGCAGTTTAAGTTCAGGCCCGACGACAATAACGGAACGTCCGCTGTAGTCCACGCGTTTGCCAAGCAGGTTCTGGCGGAAACGCCCTTGTTTGCCGCGTAACATATCGGAAAGTGATTTCAGTTTATGGCTGCCGCTGATGGAAACCGGTTGACCGCGCTTGCCGTTGTCAACCAGGGAATCCACCGATTCCTGCAGCATTCTTTTTTCGTTGCGGATGATAATCTCCGGCGCTCCGATTTCCACGAGGTGGCGGAGACGGTTATTACGGTTAATTACCCGTCTGTATAAATCATTGATATCGCTGATGGCGAAACGTCCGCCGTCGAGCTGCACGGTCGGTCTGAGATCAGGCGGCAATACCGGCAAAACGGTTAAGATCATCCATTCCGGTTTGTTGCCGCTACGGCGGAAGGCCTCGATGACTTGCAACCGCTTGCTGGCTTTGCGCCGTCTTTGCCCGGACGGGGAATGCCCTTCCTGTATCATCTCGATGCGGAGTTTGTCCAGATTGATGGCTTTAACAATTTTTAATATCGCGTCGGCGCCCATACCGGCTTCGAAAATATTGCCGTATTTTGTTTTTAGATCGCGGTATTCGGTATCGGTCAAAAGTTTCTGCACCCGCAGGTTTCTGACTCTTTCCACTTCGCTGGTGGCTTGATCTCCGGCCTCTTCATTTTCCTCGACCAGGTCGCGCCGCATTTGATTGACCTCTTCCACGGTTGCTTCGGTCATAGTCTCAACTTTTGTTTCGAGGGTGGTCTGGCGGTTGGTCGCTTCCTGTACGGTATTCTTCTCCAGCCGGGCGATCAGTTCCTGTTTGGCATTCTCGTCCACCGATGTGACAATGTAGTGTGAGAAATAGAGCACGCGCTCCAGATTCCGCGGTGCCAGATCGAGCAAAAGCCCTAACCGGCTGGGTATACCTTTCGCGAACCAGATATGACTAACCGATGAGGCCAGTTCAATATGCCCCATACGCTCTCTTCTCACCTTGGAACGGGCTACTTCCACTCCGCACTTGTCGCAAATAATACCCTTAAAACGCACCTTTTTGTACTTACCGCAGAAACATTCGTAGTCTTTGGTTGGACCAAAGATCCTCTCGCAGAAAAGTCCGTCTCTTTCCGGTTTTAACGTACGGTAGTTAATTGTTTCCGGTTTGGTCACTTCACCGTAAGACCAGCTTCTGATTTGTTCCGGCGAAGCTAACGAAATACGTACTGCATCAAAATCATTTACTTCAAGCATCCTAATTTACCTCTTCCGTTTTCGTTTCGTTTTCCGACTTAACTTCATCGATTATTGCGTTGACAGGGACTTCTCCAGGTGCTCCATCAGGTGATTCCAGCATGGGCGGTTCGGGGGATTCCATGACTGCCGGAGCTTTTTCTTCCTCACCCTCATTGATGACTTCAATGGCCAGACCCAGACTCTGTAACTCTTTGACCAGAACTTTGAAAGATTCCGGTACGCTGGGCTGCAGAATATCCTCATTTTTCAGGATTGCTTCATAGGCCTTAGTACGTCCTGTGACATCATCGGATTTGATCGTCAACATCTCCTGCAGAATGTGCGCCACGCCGTAAGCTTCCAGCGTCCACACTTCCATTTCACCGAAGCGCTGGCCGCCGAATTGCGCTTTACCGCCTAGAGGCTGTTGACTGATGAGAGAGTATGGGCCCGTGGAGCGGGCATGCACTTTATCTTCAACCAGATGGTTGAGCTTCATAATATAGACGTTACCAACAGTTACCGGCTGGTCAAAAGGTTCGCCGGTGTGTCCGTCACGCAGTATAAACTTTCCGGTGGTGGGCGGTACAAGGTTCAGGTCCGCTTTAAGTTTTTGAATCGCGTCTGCCAATGCCTGCGGCTTCAACTCTTTCGCTGCGGCAATGCCGTTGTCTTCTAACCAGATACGCTGACAGATATCAGTCGCCTGGCCGTGGTGTTTTTCATTAAATACCTTGTCGCTGCTGTAGCCGCGGCTGTCCACCCATTTTTTCGCCACTTCCAAATTCATTGGAGTATGTATCTTGCCCGGTTCCAGTTCCACCGCGCCGGACCGCTGAGCTAACCATGCTCTGGCCAGACCATCTTCGATAGCAATATCATCCGCACCGTCAAAAACAGGTGTTAAAACCTTGAAACCAAGCACCTGGGCTACCCAGCCGAGGTGAGTTTCCAGAACCTGCCCGATGTTCATACGGGAAGGCACGCCGATGGGATTCAGAACCACATCAACCGGGGTTCCATCCGGTAAGAACGGCATATCTTCTGCCGGGGCGATAATAGAGACCACGCCTTTGTTACCGTGGCGTCCTGCCATTTTATCCCCGACCGAGACCGGTCGTTTCTGGGCAATCCAGACCTGGACTTTTGTATTGACGCCAGCGGATAATTCATCTCCGGTGAAAACCCGGACATTAACAACTTTACCCCATTCGCCGTGCGGTACTCTCAGTGAAGTATCTTTCACTTCTCTGGCTTTTTCTCCGAAGATCGCGCGCAGAAGTTTTTCTTCGGCAGATAATTCGGTTTCACCCTTGGGAGTGATCTTACCGACAAGGATATCATCCGGCCCGACTTTGGCGCCGACGCGGATAATGCCCTCTTCGTCCAGTTCCCGCAGACTTTCTTCACCGACATTCGGGATATCTCTGGTGATCTCTTCCGGCCCGAGTTTGGTATCGCGGGCTTCTACTTCATACTTTTCAATATGTATCGATGTAAAAGAATCGCTTTCTACCAGACGGCTACTGATGATGATGGCGTCTTCATAGTTGTAGCCGCGCCAGCTCATGAATGCGCAGACTACGTTCTGTCCGAGCGCCAGTTCGCCTTGTTCCGATGAGGAACTGTCGACGAGTACCTGACCTTTTTCCACGCGGTCCCCTTTATTCACAATGGGACGCTGATTAATGCAGGTTCCCTGGTTGGTGCGGACAAATTTCAACAATATATATGTATCAATTTCTCCGTCATCTCTGGCGACCAGGATTTCAGAGCTAGTCACGGAAGTGACAACACCCGGATTATCGGCCACTAATACCTGTCCGCTGTTACGGGCAGCTTCCAGTTCCATGCCGGTCGCGACGATAGGCGCGGAAGGATGCAGTAAAGGAACTGCCTGGCGTTGCATGTTACTGCCCATCAAGGCGCGGTTGGCGTCATCATGCTCAAGGAATGGGATCAACGCAGCGGCCACACTAAAGATCTGTTTCGGTGAAACATCCATGTAATCTATTCTTTCCGGGGGTTCATGGATATAACTGCCGCCAATTCGGGCTTCTACGCGGTCATCCAGGAATTGGTTCTTATCATCGAGGCGCGCATTAGCCTGCGCGATGGGATATTTTTCGTCCATATCAGCGGACATGTATTCAATTTCATCCGACACAAAAGGAACGATCTGAATATTGCGCGTGATACCGCTCAGTTTATTCAGCACTTCCTGTGTCACAACTGTCCCGGCTTCAACAATCACCTTTTTCTTGGTGTCTACCACTGCTTCGCGGATCGTTCTGCCGAGCAACTGCTTGGTGCGGTTCTTCATTTCTTTAGTTTCTTTGATGACCTTGCGGTAAGGAGTTTCAATGAAACCGTATTTGTTAACTTTGCCGTAAATAGCCAGCGAACCGATCAGCCCCACGTTCGGGCCTTCCGGTGTCTCGATCGGGCAGATCCGTCCGTAATGAGAATAGTGGACATCACGCGCTTCAAAACCGGCCCGCTCACGGGACAAGCCGCCGGGACCCATTGCGGACAGACGTCGTTTGTGCGTCAATTCTGCCAGCGGGTTCGGCTGGTCCATGAATTGTGACAGCTGAGAGCTGCTGAAAAATTCGCGGATAGAAGCAACGACCGGTCTGGTATTCACCAGTACGCTCGGCGTGGCTACTTCAATAGGCAGGGTACTCATGCGCTCCTTGGCCACTCTTTCCAGACGTAGCAGGCCGATACGGAATTGATTTTGAATCAATTCACCGACAGTGCGGATACGCCGGTTGCCCAGGTGGTCGATATCGTCTTCATTATCTTTACCGTTATTAATTAAAATCATGTGGCGGATAATTTCCACGATATCTTCTTTTGTCAGCGAGCGCTGGCTTTCGGGGATATTCAGGCCCAACCGTTTGTTTAGTTTATAACGCCCGACGATGCCGAGATCATAATGCTGCGCGTTGAAAAGTTGCGCTTCGATTAATTTCTTGGCGTTGTCGATGCTGGGCGGGTCGCCGGGACGCAGTTTGCGGTAGATATCCAGCAAGGCTTCAGATTCATCCTTAATCGATGGGTCGCGCTCCAGGGTAGCTTTAATATAATGATGGTTGGGTGAAATATCTTCTTTGGTAAACATGGTGGTGATTGCATTGGTGCTGTATCCAAGCGCACGCAGCAATGTGGTAATGGCAATCTTACGCTTGCCGTTGATCTTCACCGACATCACATCCGAGGTGCTGGTATCAAATTCCAGCCAGGCACCGCGGTTCGAAATCAGTTTGGCATGGCATAAATTTAACCCGCCCGGGTTTTCCTCGATAGTAAAATAGGCGCCGGGGCTGCGTAACAACTGGCTGACGACGACGCGTTCTGCACCACTCGTGATAAAAGTGCCTTTGGCGGTCATTAAGGGGACATCGCCAAGGAAAATGTCCTGCTCTTTGATTTCTCCGGTCGCTTTGATCAGTAATCTCGCTCTGACATACAATGGTGTAGCATAGGTTAAATCATGCTGGCGGCTTTCATACTCGGACTGCCGCGGTTCCCGGAATTCGTAATTCACGAAGGTAAGTTCCAGCTTGTTTCCGGTAAAATCACTGATCGGGGATATTTCTTCGAGTACCTGCTTAAGTCCTTCTTCCTGAAACCAGCGGAACGAATCCAGCTGTATTTCGATCAGGTCAGGAACTTCCAAAATCTGGGGTAGCCGGGTATAAGATTTGCGGATAACGGATGATTTGGCGGACACAGTGGGTACTAATGACATAAAATCACCTCTAAAATTAGCTGTTTACTTTGTTCGCAAAAAAGATATGTTTACGTTGAATGGACACCAATAAAAATAGTGGTGCTATTTGGAAAATGTTGCGCAGAGAAAAAAATATTGTGAGGCATATTTGACAAATTTTAATAATAACACTAATACATCGCACTGTCAAGTATGTTTTTTCGGACTACAAATATAATCATAGCATGCATTTGACAAATCTTCAAAGTCGTGTTATCTTTGAGTAATTAAAATTAAATAAGTTAAAGGCTGAGAACAGGAATAGTACGTTACCAGCGAGGTTCAGAGAGTCGGGTAAGGTGTGAGCCGATACCAGCGCAGAAACCGAATGGTCCTGGGAGCCGCAGGCCGAAAGTCCTTTGATTGGAAAAGTAGGTTTTGACGCAGGGGGAAGCGTTACTGTCCCAGGGTATATAATATGTACCTGTAAATGAGGGTTGGTCTTCTATCTATAAGTTGATCGACCGAATTAGGGTGGTATAGCGAAAGCCCTTCGCCCCTTATAAGGCGGAGGGCTTTTTTATTTTTCGCGTACTTACTCTGAAAATGACATAGGAGGGCAAAAGTGACTGAAAAAACAAAATATTGGCCCGGCGGGGCCAATATATATTGAATAACCAATAGCGTTTTTAAATCATGTTTCAAGATAAAAAATATTATTAAGGAGAAAATAACATGGACAAGAACCAGACTAAATTCGTTCTCGATGAAAAAGATATGGCTACCGCCTGGTACAATGTTGTGGCGGATTTACCGGAACCTCTGCCGCCTCTTCTGCATCCGGGAACAAAGGAACCCACGCAATTACCACCTCCCCTGTTTTGTGATGAGATCAATAAACAGGAATTCAGTAAAGAACGCTGGATTGATATCCCGGAAGAAGTGCAGTCCGTCTATCGTTTGTGGAGACCGACCACGCTGTACCGTGCGCATAAACTGGAAAAAGCTCTGGATACACCGGCAAAAATCTACTATAAATTTGAAGACAGCAGCCCGGCTGGCAGTCACAAACCAAATACCGCGGTTCCGCAGGCTTACTATAATAAAAAAGCGGGCGTCAAGCGGATTACCACTGAAACCGGCGCCGGACAGTGGGGCAGTGCCATGGCCATGGCCTGTCAATATTTCGGCATCGAGCTCAAAGTCTACATGGTTAGAGTCAGTTATCAGCAGAAACCCTACCGCCGCAATCTGATGGAAGTCTGGGGCGCCAAATGCGTTCCCAGCCCCAGTCCTGATACGCAAATCGGTCAGAAAATGCTGGCAGAAGATCCCAATCATCCCGGCAGTCTCGGCATCGCTATCAGCGAAGCTTGCGAAGATGCTTTTGCTCATGAAGATACCCGTTATGCGTTAGGCAGTGTCTTGAATCACGTTATTCTACACCAGACCGTTATTGGCCTGGAGACCAAAAAACTGATGGAAAAGATCGGCGATTACCCGGATGTTGTCGTAGCCTGCGTCGGCGGCGGCTCCAACGCCGGCGGTATGATGATGCCTTTTGTCCAGGATAAGATCAAAGGCCAGAAAAAGAATCTCAGACTCGTTTGTGTAGAACCGACCGGTTCTCCCTCCATCACCAAGGGTATGCTCGCCTTCGATTACGGCGATGTGGCCGGTATGGCGCCGATCGCCTTTATGTACACTTTAGGCCATGATTTTGTTCCCGCTCCGATTCATGCCGGCGGCTTGCGCTATCACGGCATGTCTCCTTTGATCAGCCACCTGGTCAAGTTGGGTTTCCTGGAGGCCGTAGCGGTCCCGCAATTGGCGACTTTCGAGGCCGGTATTAAATTTGCCCGTACCGAAGGCTATATCAGCGCCCCGGAAACCGACCATGCGATCAAAGTCACCATCGATGAAGCCCTCAAGGCTCGTGAAGAAGGTAAATCCAAAACCATTGTCTTGTGCCACAGCGGTCACGGCCATTTTGACATGGGCGCCTATGATGCTTACCTGGCCGGAAAACTGGAAAACTACGAATATCCGGAAGAGAAAATCAAAGAAGCTCAGACAAAATTACCCCAGGTAAATCTCAAAAAGTAGTTACAGTCATTTTATCGTTTTTTAGCAGGCCGGGAATAACCCGGCCTGCTTCTTTTTTCAGAACCGATGTCACAACCGCGAGACGATAGAGATTTTTAATCTTGTTGTTTTTCATCTTGTGTTCATGATTTTTGTATATAATATAAAATACATCATGATTTCGAGGTACAGCAATGAAGATTAAAAATTTACTTTTTCCCGCTTTTTTAGTTTTGTTAACAGCAACCCTGACGCTAACATCCGGGTGTCAGCTAATCACCGGAACCAATACTACTACGTCGACAGCGCATGGAAGCACGCCGATAATCTCGCTCACTCATACCCAAATTACCACGGTAAGTGGAATTGCGCAGCCTTTGCCCAGTATCGCCGATGTGGTTGCCATGGTAAAACCTTCCGTAGTCGCTATCAATGTCAAGGCGACAGTCACAGTAACCGATTTCTTCGGCAGAGCCTTGCAACAGGAACAGGACGGTGCCGGTTCAGGTTGGATAATCAGTTCAGACGGTCTGATTGTTACCAATAATCACGTTGTAGACGGCGCGACCAGCATCATGATCACCTTTGATGACGGCAGCAGTTTGCCTGTAGATCTGAAAACAGTCAGAACCGACTCGCTGACCGACCTGGCGGTCATGAAAGTCGATGCCACCGGGCTGCCGGCTGTGAAAATCGGCGATTCCTCAAAATTACGCGAAGGCGATTGGGTAGTGGCGATCGGCAATTCGCTAGGCGAAGGAATTCGAGTCACCCAGGGAGTCGTCAGCCGTAAAAATGTTTCCATGCAGGATGAAAATGGTAATACATTAGAAGGATTGATCGAAACTGATGCGACGATCAATCCCGGCAACAGCGGCGGCCCGCTGTTAAATCTGGCAGGCCAGGTTATCGGCATCACTAACGCTAAGCGGGTTCAGACTGGTGTGGAGGGCGTAGGTTATGCCATCAGCAGCAATGAAGCTTCTCCCATTATTCAGGATCTAATAAATGTAGGTTATATTGTGCGTCCTTTCCTGGGCGTTAGCACCGAAACAATAGAAAATAATTCTTATGCCCGTTGGTACGGTTTAAGCGTCAATTCAGGCGCGCGGGTGATTAATGTCGGCGCAGGCAGTCCCGCAGATAAAGCAGGGATCAAAGTTAACGATGTTATCGTCAAGTTCAATGGAGAAGACATCGCTGATTCACAGGGTTTGGTCACTTCCATCAATCATGCCAAGGTGGGGCAGACAGTAGAAATGGTTTACTGGCACGGTTCCACTAAACAGACAATCAACATTACGCTGGCAGAAACACCTAAACCTTTGCAATGACGTGTAATAACTGTAGAAATATTTAGAAATTATTGAGTAATTACTTGTTTTTAGTATAATTCCGGTCGCGATTATGTTACTCTTGAAATAAGCCGTTAAAACCTGGCGAGACTGGTTGTTGACAGCCCGCTATTTGCTGTGATACTATAACTATTTGTGCTCACCTTTCGGTCAAAACAATAGCACAATGTAACGATAAGTTCAATCGCGACGTTTATGTTGAAGGATGAGCTGAGGCTCATCTTTTCGGTTGTTAAGGATAACAGGAGGACATACTTGCCAACGATTAACCAGTTAGTCCGCAAGGGACGCAAACCGGGTGTGGACAAGACAAAAGCCCCGGCATTGCATTACAACTATAACGCTTCAAAAAATAAAAGCAGCTGGAGTGGTGGTTCACCCCAGAAGCGTGGAGTTTGTATCCAGGTCAAGACCATGACTCCTAAGAAACCTAACTCCGCGCTACGGAAGATTGCCAGAGTCCGTTTGAGCAACATGATGGAAGTAACCGCATATATCCCGGGTGAAGGCCATGAACTTCAGGAGCACTCGGTAGTACTGGTTCGCGGTGGCAGGGTCAAGGATCTGCCTGGCGTGCGTTACCACATTATACGCGGCGCACTGGACACGACCGGTGTCGGCAAACGGCGCAGGGGCCGCAGCAAGTATGGTAACAAACGGCCGAAACCCGGAGCGGAGGCTTAGGAGGAAACATGTCACGACGCGCTCATGTAATTAGAAGAGCTGAAGTAATGCCTGATGCCAAATATCAGAGCTTAACAGTCTCTAAATTAATGAATAGAATAATGAAACGCGGTAAGAAAAGCCGCGCCGAAGAAATTGTATACGGCGCGATGGATTTAATGGGAAAAGGGGGTTCGAAAGACCCCGTTACCGATATGGAATTAGCGATCAAGAACATCACCCCTCAATTAAAAGTAAAATCACGCAGAGTGGGTGGCGCAACTTATCAGGTTCCGGTAGAGGTTCCGCCTCAGGTCGGAATGTCTCTGGCGCTACGGTGGCTAGTTGATTCCGCCAGATCCAGAAGCGGTAAATCAATGGCGGAAAAATTGGCGGCCGAATTAACTGATGCCGTTAAAGGGCAAGGTAACGCGGCGAAAAAGCGTGAAGACACTCACAAGATGGCTGAAGCCAACAGGGCATTTGCTCATTACCGGTGGTAAATTAAGGAGAGTCTAACATTAATCCGGCTTTAACTGCAAAGGAATCTACTATGTCCCGAACTTTTCCTCTCGAAAGATTGAGAAATATAGGTATAATCGCGCATATCGATGCGGGGAAAACCACCCTCACCGAGAGCGTCTTATATTATACTGGCATCACCTATAAAAAAGGTGGTGTTGATGAAGGTACAACCGTCACCGACTGGATGGAAGAAGAGCGTGCACGCGGTATCACAATTACCTCAGCAGCTATCACCTGCCAGTGGACTGATTACCGTATTAATATTATCGATACTCCCGGTCATGTCGATTTTACCGCGGAAGTAGAACGATGTCTGCGTGTGCTGGACGGCGGTGTTGTATTATTCGATGCTGTTCAGGGTGTGGAAGCACAATCCGAAACTGTTTGGCGCCAAGCCGATAAATATCATGTTCCGCGTATTTGCTTCGTCAATAAAATGGAACGGATAGGCGCCAGTTACGAGCACACTGTAGAGATGATCGAAGGACGTTTACACGCCAGGGCTTTGCCGATTCAATTACCGGTTGGCAGCGAAACTTCTTTCCAGGGTGTTGTGGATTTAATTGAAAACAAAGCCCACGCCAAAGATGGTGATCGTGATAAACCCGTAGAAGAGATGCCGATCCCTGCTGAACTGATGGCTAATGTAAAAGCAGCCCGTCATAATATGATTGAAAGAGTGGCCGAATCAGATGACCAGA
>Ga0182010_10000798_pt1 | contig 17757 bp, 18 predicted proteins | sample 611E1MmetaG_FD_120488 | JGI IMG/M metagenome (GOLD analysis project Ga0182010, IMG submission 120488) | Permafrost microbial communities from Stordalen Mire, Sweden - 611E1M metaG | ecosystem: Environmental > Terrestrial > Soil > Wetlands > Permafrost | place: Sweden: Stordalen | collected...
CTCGCCGTCGCCTTTCCTGACGACCCTCACGACCTCGGGCATTTTAATGAACGCTTCATGAACTTTGCGCGGATCTTTAGCCGTCACCAGAATATCGATATCGCCGATCGTCTCTTGCCGGCGGCGAACCGAGCCGGCGGTGGTTGCTCGCGTTACGCCGGGAATTTTCTTGATCCGTTCTTCCAGCCGGCGCGAAAGCGGCAACGCTTCGCCCAAGAGGTGTCGTCCGGTGGATGACTTAAGGTGTTCGATCGATTTTAATATCTTCTGTTCCGATTTTTCGCCGAAGTGCGGCAAGCGATCGATCCGGTGCGCCAAGCAAGCGGCTTCGAGCGTTTTAATATCTTTAACTTTAAGTTCCGCCCAAAGCGTTTTGATTGAGCGGGGGCCAATGCCCTCGATCTGCATGAGTTCGCCGATATTAACCGGCGTTCTTTTTCTTTCGGCCTTAAGTTCGGCAAAGGTGCCGGTTTTAACCATTGAGGCGATGTGAGCGGCTATCCCGGGACCAATGCCACGCACCTCTTTGATGATTTGTTTTTCTCCGCCATGGCGATAAATTTCTTCCAGCGGCTCGGCAAATCCTTCCGCCGCCTGCGCCGCCCGTTCGTAAGCGCGCGGCTTAAAGCGAATGGTATCATTCGCCTTGGTCGCCGACGATATCTTCATCTCATAATACGCCGCCATTTCCATGAGTTGTCTCGCGATCTCGGAGTTGGTCATGTCTATATGATAGCAGGTTGACAATCGCGATGGAATCGAATATATAAAAGGCACGGATCGTTCTTCTTCAACAACCAACAACGAGGTGAATAATGGAAAAGACAGCAACGCCGAATTCTCTAGCCACCGTTATCCAAGGCAGTTTGACCAGCCCCATTGTTTACAACGATCTGCTCTATGGCACTTTTGTCGCGAGCTTCAACCTCAAGGGCAACGACGCCAGGAACATCTCCGCCCTCCGCACCTGCACCGTGGAGTTGGCTATCGACGGCAAAACTAACATTGGGTCGAAGTTGTATGATGCTCAATTCATTTGCAACTTCGCCCGCAGCGCCATGGTGAAGGCGTTCGAGTATTTTGATCGCAGCAGTGCAAAAGGCTCGACCGATGTCGCGACCATTCGGAGCACCTGCCGGTGCCAGATTACCCTGCATACCGACATCCACGCGGCGCTTCTGGATATCGCAAGGTTGGTCGCGGATTTCTACCGCGACCTCTTCCAGAAGGCGGTCGAAACCGCAAGGCTGGCTGGCACCCCCATCGAATTCGATGCGCCGAACTACGGTGCAACTTCGCAATCGGATGCCGCGCCCGTGGTCTAGCTAACGCCCGAACCTCGTTCGAAATTACAGGAAGGCCCTCGCGCCTTCCTTTTTCATTAATATAGACAGCCCCGCATTGTCTTGACAGGATCGGTAAAATATCTTATGTTATGGTGTTCCCCAAGAAAAAGGAGACTTCAATGGGACAACGCGACCAGTACGATTTTTTGCCAGATAGCGAAACTATTCACCGGTGGGACGGAGACGAACAGGAATGTCCGGTGATCGGTCCGAAAATTGATGTGCACAAGCACTTCATGCTCTGCACCAGATGCGGCACACGGCGCCATGGTGCCTTTGCGGAGCAAGGGTGTTATCATTATTTCACCCACGACCACCCGAACTTCGATCACGAAGCCGTTCCGCCACCCCGGCTCAATTTTTATGGATGTTTTTACCCATATAAGTAGGTTGTCCAGTTGGTTATCATGACGATTTCCATTGATCTGGTCAAGCTTTGATGAACTGGAAGGGGTCGCCCGAGCAGTAATGCGCCTCTTTTTTATTGCGAAGTACGTACAGTACACAGGCGCTTATTTTTTAGAGGATGGAAACCTGCTATAATGACCTTCGGGTAAGAACCAACAACTAAGAACTAAATTCCAAAGACGACTTACGTTTTTGAGATTTGATCATTGATGGTTGGAACTTTCCTTGGAATTTAGTTGTTAGTTGTTAGTATTTACCGCAGTAAGGTATGCAATACTTTATCGGAGTGTTGGGGACGGTGGCCGGATTCATGCTAATATGGAAGACGTCGGCGGTGTTGAGCTTTACCGGCCAGATCGATTTTGCCGAAAAATATTTGGGCACCGAGGGGGGGACCCGGCTATTTATCAAAATCATCGGCGTCATTGTTATTTTTATCGCATGGCTTTACATGTTTAATTTGGGCGGATGGATATTATACCGGCTGTTTTTACCAACCACCCCCACCCCATCCTAGGAAATATGGCAATCCCTTCAAACAGCATTTTACTTGACGCGCCCTCGGTTCTTGAGAAAGTCGGCATCAGATCCGGCATGATCGTCGCCGACCTTGGTTGCGGCACGAGCGGGCATTTTGTAGTTCCCGCCTCGCGCATGGTCGGCCCCATTGGACACGTTTATGCCGTTGATATTTTGAAGTCGGCCTTGGCCGGCGTTGAAAGCCGCGCCAAACTCGAAGGCGTGACTTCGATTGAAACGATCTGGGGAAATTGTGAAATGTTGCGGGGCGTTAAGATCGATGACAGCGCCGTCGATATCACCCTCGTCGTCAACAATTTGTACATGGCCAAGAAGCGCCAGATTTTTTTGCGCGAAGCCGCCAGGCTTACCAAGGTCGGAGGCAGGGTCGCCGTCATCGATTGGAAAACGGTGGCCAGCCCCTTGGGTCCGCCGGCCGAAAGCCGCGTCGCTTCGGAAGCGGTCAGAGTCGATGCGGATGCCGTCGGTCTAAAGTTCGTTGAGGCTTGGGATCCGGCGCCGTATTTTTGGGGCTTGCTCTTCACCAAGTAGGAAAAACAATGCCCCGTTTTCCGGGGCATTTTTCGTTGCATAATTTTTAAATATCGGGTAAGCTCGGGAAAATGGAACATGGAACATGAACCATGAAACATTTCATCGGATTTGGTCGAATATAAATGTTCCGTGCTTCATGTTTTATGCTTCATGCAAATATGTCATACCTCAAACCTCTCATCACTCTAAACTTTTGGTTCAACACCAACCCGCCGCCGTTTGTCGCGCCGGTTTTTATCGGTCTGGGAATATTTCTAGCCGTTGTTTTTGTCGCAGGCATCGTCGTCAAATGGTTCGCCTACGCGAAGCGCGGCAATCCGCCCCTGCACCGCGTGCTTTCGCGGCTTGGTCGGGCGCTCATCTCAGTTTCGCTTGTCGGCGCTTTCTTTTACTTTGTTTCATACGAACAGACGCCGGTCGTTTCGGCGCGTTTTTGGTGGCTCATTTTGCTCGCCGCCGCGATCGTTTGGAAAGTATTTATCATCCTCGATATCATAAAGCGCTATCCGATCGAGAAGAAGGCGCGCGTCGAGCGTTTGGCTCGGGAAAAATATTTGCCCAAGTAACTTGGGTAAAAACCAAGAATCAAGAACCAAGCTCCAAAGAAGAACCAAGAATCAAACTTCCAACTTCCAATCTACAATATTTGGAAATTGGTTCTTGGCCCTTGGTTCTTACCCGCAGGTGTCTATGTCCAATCAATCGTTCGGCAAGATCGGCGAAGCGGCGGCGACGGAATATTTAAAAAATCTCGGCTATAAAATTTTGGCGCGGAATTTTCGCACCCGTTGGGGGGAGATCGACATTATCGCGCGCGATGGTGATTGTTTGGTGTTTGCCGAAGTGAAAACGCGCGCCGACGAACGCTATGGCGCGCCGGAAGAAGCGGTGACGCGAACCAAGCAACAGCATTTGGTGAAAGCCGGCCAAATATATTTATCGCAAACCAAGCAAGCGCACGCCCTTTGGCGAATCGATGTGCTGGCTTTGCTAAAACAAAATGACGGATTTTTGGTCCGTCATTTGAAGAACGCGGTGACCGGTTAGGCCGCGGCGGCCGGACGTAAATTTATATTTTTCGGACTGCGGAACTCGCTGTAAGGAAGGCGTCAGGTTTTTTAACGCTCAAACAGTCCTCGTCTCGAAAAATATAAATTTACGTCTGGCCTAATTTTGTGTAAAAATTTTTCTTGCCAACGCTACGGCGGCGGCGGTGGTTTCCTCGATCGGGCGCTCGCAGTCGATGTAATGGAGCTGGGTGCCGCGCTCGGTCCACATTTTTTTAAACCAATCCGCTTCGTACTCGGCCGCGGCGCGGGCGAGGAAGTCTTCTTTTTCGAAAATGGCGTTGTCGTCTTTTCCGGTTCGCCCGCCGAGCCGCGCCATGGCGGTCTTGGCCGAAAGCTTGGCAATGACGAGGTGGCCGGGCGCGTTCTCGATCGCGATTTTGTTTCCCGGAATGGCGCTGACTTCTTCGACCGACATCGGGTTTTTCTGCAACGGTTGATAGACGAGCGACGAGGGAACGCCGCGCTCTTGAATAACGAATTTGCCGGCTTCGAGCGCCGGAACGACCAAGCGCTTGTAGAGGATCATGCGGTCAAGCGCGTAGCCGTGAGCGATGGAAAAAGCGTCGTGCTCCTGGCCTTTTCTAATAAGCTCTTGGCGGATGGCGATGCCAATCCAAGCCCAAGTCGGTTCGGTGGTCATGAGAATATCCTCGGCCACTTCTTCGGAAAGGGGAAGGCGCTTTTCTTTGGTGCACCAGTGCACAAGGTTAAAAACGCCGAGCCCGCGGCTTGCGAGCTCATTGGCAAAAGCGTTCGCCAGCGTGCGCTTGCCGCTGCCGTCGATCCCTTCAAACATGATGAAATTCGGATATGCGGGCATGGTTTTCTCCTGCTGATAACCTGCGTTCACTATAACAAATTATCCCCCTGGCGCAACGTTGCGCATCGGCATGGGCTTGTGTTAAGGTCAACGCAATATGGAAAACACCACGCAAACGCATACCTTTGACCATGCCGACGATCGCGCGGCGGTCATCGTCGATCAGGCCACCGGCGAACGCTTTGTCACTTACGGCGACGGCGTTACTTTGCCATACGGCGCCTTTATCAAGGAAGAACTTTTCAAACTGGCGGCGGGTTATCTCACCTCGCCCAATTCGAACGTGACGGCGGTGGACGGCAAACAGCTCGCCGGATTGGTCGGCGCGCTCCTTGCCCGCCAGAGCCGCGCGGCCGGGTCGGTCATTGACATTTTGGCCAAAGAATTTTTGCGACCCGACGGCACCGTCGATCGAGCAAAAGCCGAAGCGCTCATCGGCCGCGTGCTGTTGCAGTTCGGCGACGATTCGGTTCAGGAGCTTGAATACGCCACCGCGCTCGTGACTTCGATCTCGAACCTCGCCACCAAAAAGATCGAGGATCGCCGCTTGGGGAGCTACATGGAACAGTCGAGCCGCTATGTGATTTACACCCAGCGCGATCCGGTGACGGGAGCTTGGCGTTACTATCGTGAGCCTAGAATAATGGCGAGCATTTTTGGAAGCCGCTACATTGCACTCATGGACAAGTGCTTTGCCACCTACGCCAAACTGGTCGAGGCGCTGTCGTCATACTATGGGCAGATGAAACCCAAGGATGCGGCCGAGTATGCCATCCGCCCCGACGACAAAAAGAAATATCGCTACGCCGAACTCACCACGGACGACGAGCGCCGCGAATTCGATCGCGTCTATAAGATGGACTTGAAGACCCGCGCCTGCGACACGGCGCGCATCGTGCTTCCGGCTTCGACCCTCACCAACATGGCGATGGTCGCGAACGGCCGCACCTTTGAATATCTCTTGAAGGTATTGTATTCATCCGACGTGCCCGAATTCATCGATGTCGCGACGCGCCTGCACGAAACCCTGGGCAAGGTCATTCCGCAATATGTGAAGCGCGCGCTTCCCGAGGGCGATGCGTTCATCCGCGAGACGCGCCGGCGCGGGCAAGAGATCGCCCGCACTTTTCCCGACGCGTTTGTTCCCGACGCCGCCGCTGAAGTCGATTTTCTCGACCTGCCAAAGCTCATCGCCAACACCCACGAGGCCAAAGCGCATTTGCTCGCCGGCGTTCTGTATCCGCATGTCCGCTGTTCGTATCGAAAATTGATCGAAACGATCAATGAAGCAAAGGAACGGAATCTCGCCGGACTCGTCGGCTACCTGGCCGGCGACCGCAAGTGGCGCCGCGACCGCAGTCCGCGCGGCTTTGAGCACGGCTATGACATTACAGTCGATGTTACGGGTAACTTTGGAATTTTTCGCGACTTGCATCGGCACCGCATGATGACGCTCGACCGCCAAACGCTGAATCCGTACCTTGGCTTCGCTATTCCCGCCGACGTCGTTGCCGTCGGCATGGGGGAGACGGTGCGCGCGCTGGCCACTGAAATTATGGCGCTCTACGGCGACCTTGAAGACAACCTTGGCGCCGACGCGGCCGAGTACTGCGTGCTCTTCGGGCACAACCTGCGCTTTAAGATGGGCATGAATTTGCGCGAAGCCCAGCACTTGCTGGAACTGCGCACCATTCCCCAAGGCCACCCGGACTATCGCCGCGTTTGCCAAAAGATTCATGACGAAATTTTAAAGCGCGCCCCATGGCTCGCCGAGACCGGACTGCTTAAATTCGTCGATCACAACAGCTACTCATGGGCTCGCGCCGGCTCCGAAGCCTTCCAAAGCCAAGAAGCCCTGAAGCGGGGGATTAGGTTGGAATAGTTGACCTGCATAAGGATATCTGTTACAGTGAATAACTGGACATGTTGATACTCAACATGTCCTTTTTTATACCTTTAACTATCAACTAATAACTCGACGCTCATAACTCGTATGTCCAACCCCATTGTTCAAGCGATCAAACAAATTTGCGACGAAAAGCAGCTTTCGGCCGAGGCGGTTCTTGAGACGGTTGAAGCGGCGCTCGCGGCTGCTTACCGCAAAGATTTCGGCGAAAAGAATCAGAACGTGAAGATCGTGTTCGATCCCGAGACGGGGAACATGCGCGCTTTTGACGTTAAGACGGTTGTTGAGGATGAGCTTTACGAAGCCTACGCCAAGGAAGAGGAAGAACGGAAAAAGGCGGCCGAGGCCGAGCTCAGCTCGGTTAATGCGGGCATCAAGACCGATGAGAAGAAAGAGGAGCGGAAAATTGAGGCGCCGAAACTCAACGAGGACGGCACACCCGTTCCCGAAGAGCCGGTTTTTAATCCGAAGTTGAACCTCTCGCTTTCGCAAGCGCGCGAGATCAAGAAAGATGCCGAGCTGGCCGAGGAGTTGAAGCTGGAATTGGAAATCCCGGCCGCGTTCGGGCGCATGGCTGCGATGACGGCAAAGCAGGTCATCACCCAGCGCTTGCGCGAAGCGGAACGCAACATGGTTTATAACGAGATGAAGGGGAACGAAGGCCAGCTGGTCATGGGCGTGGTTCAGCGCCGCGACGGCCGCTTGGTCTTGGTTGACCTTGGCCGCATTGCCGCCATCATGCCGCCGGAAGAACAGTCGCCGCAAGAAAATTACGAGCCGGGTTCGCGCATCAAGGTTTTCATTAAGTCGGTAACCCTCGGCATCCGCGGGCCGCAAGTGGTTGTTTCGCGCGCTTCCGAAGAAATGGTGAAAAAACTTTTTACGCTGGAAATTCCCGAAGTGTCGTCCGGCACGGTTGTAATCCACAACGTCGCCCGCGAAGCCGGCTCGCGCTCCAAGGTGTCGGTTTCCTCGGCGCAGGCGAACATTGATCCGATCGGTTCATGCATCGGCCAGCGCGGCACGCGCATTCAGACGATCATTTCGGAATTGGGCGGGGAGAAGATCGACATTATTCAATACTCGGAGGATGCGGCCAAATATATCGGCATGGCGCTCGCGCCGGCCAAGGTCGCGCTTGTCGAGTTGAACGATGCCGAGAAAATTGCGACCGTCACCGTCCCGGCCGACCAGCTCTCGCTCGCAATCGGCCGCGGCGGACAGAACGTGCGCCTCGCCTCCTCGCTTACCGGCTGGAAAATTAACATCCTCGACTCCGGCGCGCCCGCGGTCGAGGTTGCTCCGATCGCGTCCGAAGCTGCGTCTGAAGAAGCTGTTAAAGAAAAGGTCGCCGAAGAAACGAAAGAATAGGACTGCCCGTCGCCGGAATTCGACATTCGACATTAGTCATTAGACATTCGGTAAAATATTCGTTATGAAAGCTTTTTTCACCACCATTCTCTTCCAGCCGATGCTGAACGCCCTTATATGGATATACGGCATCATTCCCGGGCACGACATCGGGCTCGCGATCATCGTCCTTACCATCGTAATCCGCCTCATTCTTTGGCCGTTTCAGCAGTCGGCGCTCAAATCGCAACGCGCTCTGCAAACAATCCAGCCGAAACTCAAAGCGCTTCAAGCGCAATATGGCGATGACAAGGCCGCTCTTAACAAGGCGATGATGGAACTTTATGCCAAAGAAAAAGTTTCGCCGTTCTCGTCGTGCTTGCCGCTTTTAGTACAGTTGCCGTTTTTGATCGCCCTTTACCAGGTCTTGCGCGCCGGACTCACTTCGGCCAATTTTGATCTGCTTTATCCGTTCGTCCACAATCCGGGCACGATCAATTCGGTGTCTTTCGGCTTTTTGAATTTGGCCACAAAATCGATTCCGCTCGCGGTGCTGGCCGGTCTCGCGCAGTTGGTTCAAACCAAAATGCTGCCCATGAACCGACCGCCGGCCGGCGCGGGCGCGGGGTCGAAGGACGAGGATCAGCTTGCGAAAGTTAATAAGCAGATGCTCTACATCATGCCGGCCTTCACCGTCTTCATCGGTATTTCATTGCCCGCCGGCCTGACGCTTTATTGGGTCATCACGACGCTGGTCGCGGTTTTGCAACAGTGGTTGTTCTTGCGAATACACAAAGACAAGAACGATCAAGTGCTCGAAATTGTGAAACCATAATTTCTTATGGACCTCCGCGAAGCGATCATCCGGACGGTCTGCTACTTTGACCTTTTTGACTTTCCGCTCACGCGCGATGAAGTTCATGATTGGCTTTGCGGCGCCTCCGCCGGAGTCGGCGAGATTGAGGCAACAATCTCATCGCTTGTCGCTTCCTGCGTCTTAAAAAGCGATAACGGTTTTATTTCGCTTTTCGATCGCGATGGTTTGGAAAAAGTCCGCGCCGAGCGAAAGATATTTTCCGATCGAAAATGGAAGCGCGCGCGCCGCTGGGCGCGTGTCTTTGCCGCGCTTCCCGGCGTTGAGTTCGTCGGCGTGGGCAATACGTTAGCTTACGATAATGCTCGCGACGATTCGGACATTGATTTTTTTATTGTCACGGCACCAAACGTGATTTGGCGGACGCGCTTTTTTTGCGCGGCCTTCGCCGCCATGCTCGATCTTCGACCAAAAGACGGCGACAATCGCGACAAGTTGTGCTTGTCGTTTTTTGTTACGACCGAGGCGCTTGAGATGCGCGCCCTCGCATTTCGCGCCGACGATGTTTATATGCATTATTGGACGCGGCAAATGAAGCCGCTCGCGGGCAATTCGTCGGCCTTTGAGCTTTTTCGCGCCGTCAATCCCGAGATTCAATCTCGGGGAATGGCCGACCGGTCGCGTTTCTTGCGCACTGTATTTTATCCGCTCGCGCTTTTTCCCGGCGCGTTCATGCGCAATTGGCAAAAGCACCATTTCCCAAAATTGCTCATTGCCTCTGAAGAACGGCATGACGGATCGGTCGTTGTTTCCGACTCTGTTTTGAAGTTTCATGTTAATGACCGGCGCGCCGATATTTACGGCCGCTGGCAAAAGAGAGTACAGTCAATATTGCATGAAAACGCCCAAGATCATCGAACAAATTGACCGGTGGGGGACAATCCTCCTCATTTATTTAATCCCTTGGCAAGCGCGCCTTATCTTTAGCCAAGGTTATTTGGCGGGCGTCCCAAGCGAACCGCAGACGCGGTCGCTTTTCGCCGTTGAGCTCCTGATCGCGGCCCTGCTTATTGTCAGGTTCGCGGCCATGGCCGCCGAAAAGGACAAGATCGTCAGGGGCCGCTGTTACACGCTTGCCGCAAGCGGCCGCATTCTGATCGCCTTGGGAGCGCTTGCGGCGCTAACGGTGCTCTCGGTTATCGTCTCGACCGACCAGACAACGACGATTACCGCCGCTTTGCACCTGGTCGAAGGGTTCGCGATATTCCTTTTGATCATGACCGCGCCGTCGGAACGCGAAGCGCGTTTGGCGATTGTCGCGAGCGCCATGGTGCAGTCGGCGATCGCGCTCGCGCAAATTTTTTTCCAGCGCATTTATTCCGATACGTGGCTCGGGATCGCCGCCCATTTTCCCGAACTCCCCGGCACGAGCGTCGTCGAGGCGGCGGGGGAGAGATTTTTGCGCGCCTACGGCACCTTGCCGCATCCGAACATTTTGGGCGGCTTTATCATTGTCGCGATCCTCTCGTCGCGGCCGTTGTGGCGCCGTTTCTCCGTTTACAGCCTGTTCGCCTATTTGCTGCTCGCCGCCGGATTGTTCTTTTCTTTTTCCCGACTGGCTTGGCTCGCGCTCGCCGTCGGACTGATCGCGCAGTGGTTTTATGCGCGGCGCGATCGCGTCTTTGCGAAGAACGCGGCGGTCGTTATCGCGACCATGGCCGTTTTGTCGATCTTGTTCGCGCCGCTCGTTATTGCGCGCGCCACTTCAACCGGGCGGCTTGAGGCCTTGTCGATTACGACGCGCCTTTCGACCTTTGGCGACGCATGGCAGCTTATTCAAAAGCATCCATTCGCGGGCGTTGGCGCCGGAAATTTCACCGCCGCGGTTCTCTCCGAGGTGGACCCGGGGCGGAACGGTTATGCGCTCGAACCGGTCCACAGCGCCTTTGCCGATGTTTTTAGCGAGATCGGATTTTTCGGCTTCCTGCTCTTTGTCTGGATCGTTTATCTGCTCACGGTTAGCGCTTGGCGCAGCGGCAAGATCGGTTTGGCGTGTGCGCTAATAATTTTGGCGCTGGGTGATCATTGGGCATGGACGACGTTCGCCGGGGTGCTTATTTTTTGGGTCGGCTGGGGTTTCACGCGGCGCGGGTGTTGCGACGAAGGCGTCGTGCAAAAAGCCGGCGCGATAATTTTGTCGCACGACGATCCAAACAAAATTCTTTTGCTTTACAGGGCCGGCTCCAATTACAATGATTGGACGTTTTCCAAAGGCCATGAAGAACCCGGTGAATCGCGCGAAGACACGGCGCGCCGCGAGGTCAAGGAAGAGACGGGATTGGACATCGACTTGATCGCGCCGCTTCCGGATAGGCGTTATACGACCGGGAACGGCCATCCGGCCTTGGTGCATTTTTTCTTGGCGCGTTCGCGCGACGACTCGAAGATTCGTCCGGAACCGGGTTTTCCCGACAATAAACTCAAATGGGTCGCCATCGACGAGGTTGAAGCAATCCTGTCGTTCGATAACATGAAAGAATATTTCAGAAGCGTTTTGCCGATCATCAAAAAATCCACAAGCCCTTGACGCAAACGGCTTGTTTCCATAAGATAAATTCACAAGATTAGCACTCTAAGAGGAAGTCTGCTAATCTATTTTATTCATATTAATCGACCTATTTATATGGCCTTAATGCCTCTTAACGATCATATTGTTGTCAAAGCCGTAACCGAACAGAAGACGGTTGGCGGCATTATTTTGCCGGAGACGGCGGACAAGGAAAAGCCGGAAAAGGGCGAAGTTATTGCCGTTGGTCCGGGCAAGCTCTTGGAGAACGGCAGCCGCGCGGCGCTTTCGGTCAAAGTCGGGGATATCGTCGTTTTTAAAAAATACAGCCCCGACGAGGTCAAGGTCGGCAAAGATGAATATTTAGTAATTCGCGAAGACGACGTTCTGGCCATTATTAAATAATCTCTCTTACGAATATACGAATCGGTTACGAAATTACGAATATAGAGCATTGATCGTTGTTTCGATAAGATTCGTAAATTGGCAAGTAATCCGATATTCGTAAAAGATTCGTAAGAAGTTTTATTCGTAATTTCGTAAAAAATTCGTAAATACGTAAGAACATGATTATGCCCAAACAAATTTTATACGCCGAACATTGCCGCCATGCGCTCCGACGCGGCGTTGATAAACTTGCGAATGCCGTTAAGGTTACGTTGGGCCCCAAGGGGCGCAATGTGGTGATCGACAAAGGCTACGGCGCGCCGACCATCACGAAGGACGGCGTTACCGTTGCCAAAGAAATCACCCTTGAAGACAAGTTTGAGAATTTGGGCGCCGAGCTGGTCAAAGAAGTCGCTTCCAAAACCAACGAAGTGGCCGGCGACGGCACCACCACCGCCACCTTGCTTGCGCAATCAATTGTTGACGAGGGCATGAAAGCGGTCGCCGCCGGCGTTAATCCGGTTGCGCTTAAGCGCGGCATCGATCGCGCCGTGATCGCGGTCGTCGAAGGCCTGAAGGTTATCTCTAAAGAGATCAAGACCCATGCCGAAATCGAGCAGGTCGCGTCAATTTCGGCGAACGACAAAGAAATTGGCAAACAAATTGCCGAAGCGATGAAAGAAGTTTCCAAGGAAGTGAAGGACATTAAGGAGATCGTCATCACCGTCGAGGAAGCGCAGACCTTCGGACTCTCCCGCGAGGTTGTTAAGGGCATGCGCTTTGACCGCGGTTATGTCGCGCCATACATGGTGACGGACGCGGCGCGCATGGAAGCGGAATATTCCGATCCGTACATTTTGCTCACCGACCGCAAGGTCTCGTCGGTCGAAGAAATTTTGCCGATCTTGGAAAAATTGATCGCCGCCGGCCGCAAAGACCTCGTCATCATCGCCGAGGATATCGATGGGCAGGCGCTTACGACCCTAGTGCTCAATAAATTGCGCGGCACCTTTAACACGCTTGCGGTCAAAGCCCCGGGCTTTGGCGATCGGCGCAAAGAAATGCTCGAGGACATTGCGGTCTTAACCGGCGGCCGCGTTATTTCGGAAGACGTCGGCTTGAAGCTTGAAAATGTCGAGCTGGCCGATTTGGGCCGCAGCCGCAAGGTCGTTTCGACCAAGGATGCGACGACAATCATCGAAGGCAAAGGCGCCGAGGCCAAGGTTAAGGAACGCGTGTTGCAGTTGAAGTCGCTTATGGCTTCTTCCGAATCGGAATTCGACAAGGAAAAATTGCAAGAGCGCTTGGCGAAGCTCGCGGGCGGGGTCGCCGTCATCAAGGTCGGCGCCGCCACGGAAACGGAAATGAAAGAAGTGAAACAGCGCATTGAGGATGCGGTCTCCGCGACCAAGGCCGCGGTTGAAGAGGGAATCGTGGTGGGCGGCGGCGTGGCCTTTGTGCGCGTTCTGCCGGTTCTCGACAAGCTCGTCGTCGAAGGCGACGAGAAGGTTGGCGTGAATATTTTGCGCAAGGCTTTGACCGCGCCGGTTCGTCAGATCGCGGAAAACGCCGGCAAGGACGGCTCGGTCATTTTGGAAGAATTGAAAAAAGTGAGCGGCAATACCGGTTACAACGCGGCCGAGGATCGCTATGAAGACCTGGTCGCGGCCGGAATCATCGATCCGACCAAAGTGACGCGTACCGCGCTTCAGAATGCCGCTTCAATCGCCGCGTTGCTCTTGACCACCGAAGCGGCCATCGCCGACGCGCCGAAGAAGGAAGAAAAAAGTTCCGAAGGCGGCGTGCACGATCATGGGATGGACGGGATGTACTAATGGTTGCTCGGTATTTTTGAGATAAATATTTTGATGTTCAACCCTCTTGGCTTATCCATAGGGGGTTGACCATTTAGCGACAATACGATAAGAGAAGATTAGAGCACCTTGACAAAGGAGGATTCATGGAAACGCACGATGCTTCTTCTCGCAAGCACTTAGATATATATGCGGACAAGGCTTATAACATAAGCCGTATTCGCGGCGGTTGGCTTACAGTGAACCGCGCATGCAACCTGCGTTGCGGTTGGTGTTATCAGAAAGACACTGAGTTCGATTTAGAGCGAACAATGCCGTTACCGCTTGCTCTAGACCTTGCTTCCTTTTTCGGAGATTTGGGAGTAAAGAATCTCTGCTTGATCGGCGGTGAACCAACTATCTACCCCCACCTGCTACCGGTACTTGAGAAGTTATCCGTGTTGGATATCAGGGATATACGATCTATTTAACAATCCCGTTCTGCATCATCGATAAGAAGATTCTTGCGAGTCTGAAAGAGAGCGGTAGAATAGTCAGTTCTTGTCATGTTCCGCACGGTTATGCGCTTATCTTTGATGAAAAAGGAAATGTTCTACCGTGTAATCACATGTCAGAACACCCCCTCATGACGTTCGGTTCAGATTTTAAGACGGTTGACGAGTTTTGGGGGTTGTGGAATGCGCAAACAATTAGGGGTTTTCGTGAATTGTGCAGTAGCTACCCGTCAAAACATTGTCAAAATTGTAAGGATTGGCTAGATTGTGGTGGAAAACCATACCGCCCAATTTTTAAAAATATGATCACATTCAAATACAGTTTTTACTATGACCTTTTATGGATTTTTAGGACTTGGGAAAATAAGAATTTCCTCAGCCAAAAAAAATTAGTAGTATTTCCTCCTTCAATAAAAAATATTATAAAAATTTGGTTTGACCGTCCCGATCCGGTTTTAATAGATTCACCTTTCGACATCACGTGTTATTGGATATCTGCCGGCACATGGGGTTCGTTTATGGTTCCAAATAAAATTTTTATTTGTCCTTGGAATAACAAGGGGGGGTATTGGATCATGACAACTTAAACAAATTAATCGTTCATGAGATTGCGCATCTTGAATATTATGAGCATACAAAAATGATGAATTTTGAAGAACGGGAAAAGTTTGTTCATGGTCACCAAAAACGAGGTTGATTTTTATAAGGCTAATAATACGTTTCAAAATGGAAACCCCAGCCCAGCTGCCACATTAAGATGATTGGCGCGATTTAGGATATAAATGTTATACTGAAAAACCATGGAAAACATCGTCACCACAAAGGAAAAGATCATTGCGGCCATCGCGTATGTGCCATTTCCGCCGCTGTTTTTGGTTCCGCTTTTGGCCGGGCGCAACGACTCGTTCATCGAGTTCCACGGCAAGCAAGGGCTTATTGTTTTTTTGGTGTGGTTCGCGCTTTGGATATTGAGCAACATTCCGATCGTCGCCATTGCGGCCTATATCGGTTTTGTCGTCTTGATCGTCGCGGCAATCGTGGCGATCGTTCAAACCTGCATGGGCAAGCGCTGGGAATTGCCGCTTCTGGGCAGGTGGGCGAAGAAAATAAAATTATAATATGAGCGATATTTTTAAAGACACGCAAGGCCTCCTCGTCCGGATCGCGGATACGAGGAGGTTGCTTTGACCACGATAAAAAGCGTTCGGAACTTTTAGCGATTGAAAAGGAAATGGCCGATGCCGCTTTTTGGAAAGACGCGGCCGCGGCAACAATAACGTCGAAGCGGGCGGGGGAGTTGCGCGCCGAACTTTTGGAGTGGGACGCGCTCGAACGCGACGCCAAAGACCTCGAAGGGCTTTTGGAGATGGCCGAAAAAGAAAAGGACGAGGAAATGGTCGCCGAAGCGCAAGTAACGCTCGCCGGACTTCGCGAGCGGTTTGAAAAATTGGAATTCTTTGTTTTGCTTTCGGGCAAATACGACCACGCCAACGCGATTTTGGCGATTCATGCGGGAACCGGCGGCACCGAGGCGCAGGATTGGGCCGAGATGCTTTGCCGCATGTATTTGCGCTACGCCGAACGGCGAGGGCTCAAGGCGCGCATTGTTGATGAGAACCGCGGCAATGAGGCCGGCATAAAATCCGTCACCATCTCGATTGAAGGGCCGTACGCCTACGGCTACATGAAAAGCGAGCACGGCGTGCACCGGCTCGTGCGCATTTCGCCGTTTGACGCGGAAAAAATGCGCCACACTTCCTTCGCGCTTGTTGAGGTCTTGCCCGAGGCACCCGAAGACGTTGACTTGCAGATCGACCCCAAAGACATTCGGATCGATACGTATTTGTCGAGCGGCCATGGCGGACAGAGCGTGCAAACGACCTATTCGGCCGTGCGCATCGTGCACATTCCGACCGGCATCACCGTCACCTGCCAGAACGAGCGCTCGCAGTCGCAGAATAAAGAAACGGCCATGAAAGTTTTGCGTAGCCGTCTCGCGGTTTTGCGCGAGAACGAGCGCGCGGCCGAGCGCGCGGAATTGCGCGGCGAATATCACGAAGCCGAGTGGGGCAACCAGATTCGCTCTTATGTCCTTCAGCCGTACAGAATGGTTAAAGACCATCGAACCGAGTACGAGACGAGCGACACGGTTGGAGTTTTAGACGGCAAGCTTGAACCATTTGCTGAAGCGTTTTTGAAATGGAGCCGGGAGAGGAAAAAAGGATAGTATAGCGTCATTGCGAGGAGGCCGATGCCGACGAAGCAATCTCATGAATATTGCAACCATGGTGATATTCCACAGGGATTGCCGCGCTCGCCTGCGGGCTCGCTCGCAATGACGGAAATTTATGCTCATCATCAAAAAACCGAACAAAAAAATTCTCAAAAAAGTCGCCAAGCAACTCCGTGCCGGCGCCGTGGTTGTTTATCCGACCGACACCGCTTACGCGCTCGGCTGCGACGCGACGAATGCGAAAGCTGCCGCCAAAATTTTCAAGATCAAAGGCCGCGACCCAAGCAAGGCTCTGCCGATCATCGTCGCCGATATGGAAATGGCAAAAAAGTTTTTTGTTCTACTCCCTACTCCCTACTCCTTACTCACTAAAAAACACTGGCCCGGTCCGCTATCGGTCGTTATCAATGCAAAAAGGGAAATAGTGCGGCGCGCGCTCAAACAGGGCACCGCCGCCGTGCGCGTTCCCGATTCATTGATCGCGCGGGCGCTGTCAAAATATGCCGACCGTCCGCTTATCGCGACCTCGGCGAATATTTCGTATCAGCCGACCTGCTATTCGGTCAAAGCATATTTGCGCCAAATAAACGTCATTGCGAGGAGTCCCTCGACACGGCTCAAGACGACGAAACAATCCCGTGGGGATCGCCGCGCTCGCTACGGCTCGCTCGCGATGACAATAGAACCCGATATCGTCCTCGACGCCGGAGCGTTGCGTCGGCGCGCTCCTTCGACTATTGTTAAGGTAAACGACAACGGCGAAGTCGAGGTGTTGAGGAAGGGGCCGGTAAGGTTAGATATTCGGCATTAGTCATTCGACATTCATCCAATGAATCTCCGCGAAACTGTTAAAAAATTTTTCCCGACGCATATTAATCAGCAAATGCGCGAGTTTTTCGTTTCGAGCGCGATCTTTGATTTTGGCTCGGCGATGGCCGCCATCTTCGAGCCCATCTATCTCTGGTCGCTGGGCTGGCGTCTTCCGTCGATCATAATTTTTTACATGATTGCTTACGCCTTTTATTTTTTGATCGCCCCCTTGGGCGCCTCTTTCGCCCGTTCGCGCGGCTACGAACATTCCATCGCCCTTTCTACTCCGTTTCTCGTCCTGTATTACTTCGCGCTTTTTTCGGTCCAGCGCGGACCCATTTTTGTCGCGCTGGCGGTCGCGTCCTTCGCCGCCTTTCGCATGTTTTACTGGCCGGGCGCGCGTTCGATCGTGGCTAACTACACGGTCGATGGCGAAAGCGGTCGCACGCTCTCCGGGTTGAACGCCCTTTCCGTCGCCGCCGCCGTTTTGGGACCGGTCGCGGGCGGCATCATCGTTCAGCAATTCGGTTTCGCCGTTCTTTTTATGATCGTCTCGGCGATTATTCTGCTTTCGAACGTTCCCATGCTCATGACGCCGGAAAAATTTTTGCCGCACACCCTTAATTATTTTGAAGCTTACAAAAGACTGTTGCAACCCGAATTCA
>Ga0182010_10000803_pt1 | contig 17669 bp, 18 predicted proteins | sample 611E1MmetaG_FD_120488 | JGI IMG/M metagenome (GOLD analysis project Ga0182010, IMG submission 120488) | Permafrost microbial communities from Stordalen Mire, Sweden - 611E1M metaG | ecosystem: Environmental > Terrestrial > Soil > Wetlands > Permafrost | place: Sweden: Stordalen | collected...
GACAAAGTATGGTCAAGAAGCAGACTCGCTGCAAGAACCAGATCAAGTCCATCTTGCATTTCTACGGAATCCAGATACCGGAAGAACTGGCAAACGGTAGCTGGTCCAAACGCTTCATTAATTGGATTGAAGATATCCGGATGGAACGTGCAAGCGGTAATTTTGCATTGAAAGTTCACTTGGAAGAGCTCAATAATATTCGGAAGATAATTTCGGATATTACCCGTGGTATCCGTACCCTTGCCAAATCGGAGGAGTATCGGCAAAACGTCCGTCTGCTAAAGACGGTGCCGGGAATTAGTACTCTGACGGCCATGATACTACTGACGGAACTTTACGATATCAGTCGCTTCAAGAATTTCGACAAGCTATGCAGCTACGTCGGCCTTATTCCCGATACGGATTCCAGCGGAGACACAGACTTTAAAAAAGGCATAACCAGCAGACGCAATGCACAACTGCGTGGCATATTAATCGAGTGTTGCTGGGTGGCGGTGCGCAAAGACCCGGCTCTGCTGATGAGCTTTAATGAACTGAGCAAGAAGATGCCAAAGAACAATGCGATCATACGAATCGCCAGGAAAATGTTAAACCAGATCCGGTACGTCCTAAAGAATCAACAGGAATATGTATCTGCTGTTGTTCAATAGAGTGCAATGATAAAGCATGGCAGAATATCTTCGAACCGACGTGTACCGTGGGTATCGTATTATGATTACTACAGCGGCTCAAAAGATGCCGACTGTCTTCGTGCAGACTACGAACCCACATTTTCAAACACATGAACAAGGTTATGCAGCGCCTTTATAAATAAAGGATGTCTGCTTATAGAAGGTTGGGTTTGATGATAACACCTGCAATGCGATACTGCAGAAACTGAGCGGGGGATAACGGTCTTGCTTTTTTAACATAGAAGTAATCATTCATCAAGCAATATCGGGATGCACACCCACATGCCCACAGTAATCTTTGAAAGGGCGGATTCTGAAGACACTGATGGGTAGAAGCGGGAATCATTGGCGCGCGTCTCAAAACTCCGCCAATAAAGTTCACAGTAAGGCTCTAACGCGTCGATCATTTCCCTTACTAGTTAAAAACGACATCACAATGGAAATGCTAAAAATATCGGAAGGTAATCTCGCTTAACGATGAGATACAGCTTTATCGAGGTGAGCAATACACCCCAACCCTGTCTAAGCTGCTTGCACGGATCCAGTCCAGAGTGTCTCGGGTGCAATATCGATATTACCAGGCCATACCACAGTACCATATTGTACGGACGCCTTGAAGAAAAGCGGGGAATTTAGAAGTTTGACAAAAGGCTTTCTATCGAAAAAGGGGTTCATGTCAAATAAACGCTTTTCTCCATTTTCAAAAACGAGTTCTAATGTGTGGTTGTCACGAGTTTTTACGCTGATGACATCAAGTAGTATATCCATGATACCCTCCTTATTGAAGCGGGGCGATACGAAATGGTTCATCCCCGTTAACAGCAAGTTCCCAGTCCGCCATCAACTCATCCCTGTGAATATCGATCCAAACCTGCACCATCCTAAGTTGACGAGCAGGAAATTCTCCGGCAAGGAGTCGGCCATCTTCAATCGCTACCGACGCTTTTTCCCCTTGGTATCGTACATGAATGTGTGGCGCGTGGTGCTGTGCAACATCTCCATAGAAAATTGAAACTATAATTCCGAAGAACATCGATATTGTCGGCATATATGCTCTCCCCTTTAAAGAAATTATACCATTTTTACCTATAGTGGGAGTCTTTGCAATTGTTACTTTCTTTGAAAACAGGTTTAACTACTTCTTGACCCCAAATCTTCTTCCCAGCCCGTTTTGGTCTTTCCAAAAAAGCCTGATTGCACTCGAAAAAATACCTATTTATCGCAAGCTTGCACTCGTCCACTGATTGGTAGTTGCTATTGTGAATAATAGCCTTGGCCATTCCACTAAAAACAGATTCTATTACATTAAGAAATTGGGCGCTCGATGGAAGCGGAGCAGGCTCTACGTATGGTGTATTATGCTTATATCTATACTCAGGGGCATTCACTTCTTGAACCTTATCATAAAGTTTCCTAGAAGCATGCCAAGATGCCCCATCCCATGAGAAGAATATGCGCGCTTCATCCTTAGTATTGCTTAAGCAAGATATCAAGCAACGCTATCATTTCAGTGGTATTCTTTTTTGCCGAATAGAAATGAGTAATTTGATTAGTAGATAACTCAAGGGCGGCTGTCACGATCAAGCTCCCTTTGCTTTGTTGCCATTGAGAAAATATTTTATGATCTTCTGGGGGCGTCCATGACCTACCGCCACGTATTTTGATAGCAAGTGGGCCAAACTCATCTATCGAGAAAAACTTTTCATTTGGTTTCAAGTTCGAAAGAATGGTAGTGATCTCTTGCAACTTTTCTCGGTACAGAGGGTCGTTACTGGTTAAGACTTTTTTTGCTTTGATAAATTTATATCCGGCATTCTTTATAATTTTGGTAATATTAGCTTTGGACAACGGAAACCCTTCTGTCTTCATAGTCTGATAAAGATCCTCCAACCGCCATGCCGTCCGATTAAATTTAAAATACGATGGTGGCGAATGCAGTATTTGGAAAACCTTATCTTTGTATTCAGCCGCTTCATATTTCTTTGTTTCTTTTCTGCTGAAATCGAATAGTTCTGAGGTTCCACCTGATTCAAACTGTTTAATATAGTCTCTAACAGTATGGCGGTCAATTCCTACTATCTCGGAAATTGATTTCTTAGAGAGTTTATTTGAATAAGAGAAAATTGTGACCGCACGATTTCTATATCTGAGAGAGTTTTCGAGCATATATTTATACAATGTATTTATACTTTTGATATCCAATTGCTTTTCAAATAGTTCTTCAAGTTCATTGATGCTAATCTTCCCTTGCAGCAGGCTAAGCACCCATGCAACCTCCTTTTCTTTCCTATTCCCATTTGTGGGTCTGTTTTTTCTTAAGGTTCGTTTGTTTTGTTCTGCGAGACTACATACATAGCGGTAAACGGTTAAATAAGATCCATCATAGCCATTTATCTTAATTTCATCATAAATCTGCTGTACGGTAAACGACCCAATCCCGCAATATTCTTTTACAGTATCTTTATAGTCATCAATTATATGCGGCCTAGAATATGCTTTGGGCGGAGGCGGCACTTTGACCCGTATAACTCTACGTATGGTCTTACGCGCATGACCGGTTCGTTTCTTGATATTGCGTATTGAGTGCCCTTGATTGTGAAGTGCAATAATTTTTTTGTACTGTGTCAATTGTAACATTAAATGTTCCCTTTCGTAGGCTCAAAAAACCAAACACAGCTTTGCCAACTCCTGCTGCTACAACTTTGTACACAAAACCGTATTATCACGCAACTTTCCGATTTTCAGAGCTAACTTCAACGCCTGTCGCTTTTGTTGATAATGAACTTTGAACTAAGGATCTTCGGTCTTTTCGCTCAATCTGCTTCTGAAAGTGCGAAATTTACATTCTTCATATTTCACCTCCAGTCGGAAGACACCGGAGCCAGTCGGCCATGCGGTTTTTCTCCACCGCAATGTCCTTCACTTTAAGTTACTGAGTTTTCTTTGCAAGAAACATATCGATATCAGTATCCCCGGATATTAGAAACTTCAAGAAGCTTGCATTCTTAAGGTGCAATGTTTCGCAGATACTCAGCAGAACAAGATATTCCTGAATACCTTTCGCTGTTGAGGAACCACCAATTGCCCTCCGTAGTTTCACGAATCGTTTAATCGCGTGTTCAGCGTTATTGTTATTCCATGGAACGCCGTCATAATCTAAAAATGTAAACAATTTATCACTGTATTTTGTAAAGCGTCGCTTGAAATTATTAGCACTATCGGATGTGTATTCCTCATTTTTAACTTTCCTAAAAAAAACAGCCACTTGATGCTTATGCTTACTGAAATGATGCCGCTTCAAACCATATTTATCAATAGTCTTCACAATTGGCGATAAAATCATCGTAAATTCTTTACCGAGCGCTTTCATTTCCTCATCAAACGGATTTTTTAATATATCTTCGTTCATATCTCTGATCAGATGGATAAGGCATTTTTGCTGCGGACAGGTTATGGAATCATAGGCCGTGTAGAAATCGGAAACGAGAACTCCTTTGAAGCCACGCAGTTTCTCTTTAATCATATCGCTTTCGCGGGTCGTATTGTAAAGATAAACAATATTCTCCATATTGGTGATGGCCCACACATAATTATTTGCTCCCTTTGCGCTGATTTTTGTTTCATCAATGTGAATTAAGTTTCCAGTGATTATTTTGAGTAGTAATTTATCAGTTGTTTTCTGATACTCACGCGCAGCTTTTATTTTCATTTCTTGAACCATAGACTCTGAAAACCGATAGCCGAATGTTTCTTCTAAATCTTCGACAATTGCATTCTGTGAGGCTAGCCGGCCAATATTTTGATATATGACCCAGGCAAAGAGATTATGTCCATATTTTGAAGTCGATATATTTTCATATGCTGGAGGAAAGAACGTTCTTTTGCACTTTTTACAGAGGCACCCGGGACTCTTATATTTGATTACCCATCGCTTAATTCCATAGTTGAACATTTTTAGGTCGTACAACAATCCTTGAAGCTTTCAAGTGCTTAATCGGCGTCCCTGTCTTGCACAATGGACACCGCTTTGGAACGTCAAACGAGATCTCATTGTTTATTTTATAACCCACTTGCTTGATTAGTTTTATTTTCCTTGTAATAGATTTCTTTACTTCCAGACTCGTTCTCAAAAATACTTTGGATCTCTGATAATCGAAATATGCTCGCTTATTGATTTGCTCTAACTCGGGATAGTAGAACTGGTTGCGTTTGAATATCCAAAGTGGCTTTTGGGCTTTTAGCTCATCAGTGTGCTTCGCAGGATAATTTTTATGCGCGGCATTATCATTGGTGGAAATGCTTCGAAGGCACGCATCCACGGCCCTTACTGCCAAGCAGTCGTCATTATTGTATTCAATTACTTTTTGTTTCCATGACTCGTCATGGCTTTTATCCCATTGTTTTCTACATAGAACGCTTGTGAGACCAGAAGCATTTGGCTCGGACCACTTGAATCCCAGAAATGATGCAACACTTTTCAGGTCATTGGAATATGTCGGGAAATAGATATGCCCATATATTGCTGACAATACATTGAAGGCCCCTGATTCTATTTTTGCAAGCAATTCGCTGTTGCCGCCATATTGCACCCCCATACGTTTGAGAAACTTGGTCTCATAACTGCCATAGTGAAACAATACAAAATCCTCCAAATCTGCCATCTTTTCGAGAAATACACTCCAGATTTCTTTTTCTTCAGTCTTATCGCTAGCCCAGAAGGAGTGTGTTGTGATATTTGCCCCATCATCGATAACAAGGCCGATACAATAATATAAGTTCTCGTCGGGGATTCCTTCAACATCAAGGTATACCCGTTTTGGTGCATCAGGAAGTTCAGGCTTCCTCGCAATGTAAATAGTCTGTGTCCTGATAGCCAAGGCATTAAGAGAATGATGATGTTTATTGATTTGTTTGTACGCAATTTTGTGCGGCCGCCGCGGACGAAAGGTGTACGAGTATTGTGTTACTGTAAATATTCCTCTTTTGTTCAACATATCGATTTCTTTTCCGCTAAGACCTTTCAGGAGGCTCAAATCATCTTTTGCCCTTGCAGTCGCGGAACATATCTCCTGAAATTCACATATTTTACAATGATTGTTGAGTCTTAAAGGCGGAGCTGTTTGCTTGTCAATCATATCGGTAATTTCTTTTTCGACTTTGCCGGCCGTATTAATCAGCGAGGCGAGCTGAACCTTTGTGGAAAAGAGATCCTTACCAAAAATAATCCGTCCACTCAAAGGTATTTTTTTCTGTTCGTTTCCCAAAGCCAACCCATAGAACGCCAGTAGAAGCTTATGCTCTTTGTTTATCTTTTGATGCGGTAAAAATATGATTGGGCTATAAACTGGTTTAAGACGGGTAGATTGTAAGGCTAACTCTGCTGCATCGAGCATTATAGAATGTTTATCATTTAAAATCGAGATACCGAAAGCGGCCGAAATATGGTGCTCTCTAATTTCCTTGAATGAACGGTTTGCGGTCGATATTGCTGCGTTATCACCAGTTATAATGCGATCCCTTGCTAGTTTGAAATATTCCACAATATTCTCATCTTGATATTTATCGAAATCGGTTTTAACGCCGTTTTTCCCGGTGAGCTTGAGAAATGCTTTCTGCTTGCATTGAAGAAAGTCTAAGAATAACTTGCCAGATATCCGGATTTGCATAGAGAGCTCCCATGTACCCGTTTTTAGCATCTCAGCAAGAGATTTGGATCCGTTCCAATATATTCTAAATCAACTGTCAGTTGAACCACCACTAAATCTATACCCAGAGAGACTTCCTTGCAGATGCGAAACCGGGATTGAGATAAGACCCCTAATGATTAGCGGAGTGAGACGAAGCAAGTTTATCGTGTCGGTTTCACTCTCAATTGTTATAGTACGCGGTGACTCGGTTGCGATAATTATTTTCGGCAATCATCGATCCGGGCCTACTGCGTGACCTCGCGATTAATCAGTAGCACCAGTCAGAAGCATCGATATGGCTGTCGCGATGACTTCGACATGCTTATCAAGATCGTCAAAGGTTCCGGCAATGATGAATAGTACAAGCGTCAATCATCGATTTTGCGACACCCGTGGCGGTAAAGATTTTCAGTGAAAGGCATTTTTAGTCAGATCCTCACAAAACGCATTTCTCACAAATGCCTCTTACGTGCAGCGCTTATAAGTCTCCAAAGCAAAACAGTGAGCTTGTTGACGATAGGTGCTAATAGTGCTTATCGCTCGGAATAGGATTGGTTTCTAGCTGCAATGCTCTTTCAGAAGTATACTAAAACAATAGGCGGTGTGGCAAAAATATGAGCACTCCAAGAAAATAGTTTGGCAATAGATAGTGAAAGGAGAAACTATGAAGCTAACTAAACGCCGCACGCTAGGATCAGGGAAAAGCAGCCTGCAAGTGTCAGCACTCGGATTGGGCTGCATGGGAATGAGTTACCATCGCGGCCCCGCCCCCGACAGAAAAACAATGATAGCGCTAATCCGCAATGCGGTGGAGCTTGGCGTTACCTTATTCGATACCGCAGAAGTATACGGCCCGTTCATCAACGAAGAACTTATTGGCGAAGCGCTTTTCCCTTTTCGTAAGGAAGTGGTCATTGCCACGAAGTTCGGGTTTAGTTTTGATAAGGGCAAGTTGACGGGACTGAACAGCCGACCGGAGCATATCCGCCAAGTTGTCGAAGAATCGCTCAGACGGCTCAAGTCCGAAAGCATCGACCTCTTCTACCAGCATCGCGCTGATCCCAATGTGCCGATTGAGGAGGTCGCGGAGACCGTGAAAGATTTGATTCGGCAAGGTAAGGTGAAGCATTTTGGTCTTTGTGAAGTGGGCGCACAGACAATCCGCCGCGCACATTCTGTTCAGCCCCTTACCGCTGTTCAAAGCGAATATTCTATCATGTGGAAGCAACCGAAAGAGGAAGTCCTCCCGACACTTGAAGAACTCGGCATCGGTTTTGTTCCTTACAGCCCGCTTGGCAGAGCTTATCTAACGGGCAGTTTGAATGAGCACACGAAGTTTGACAGCAGCAACGATAATCGTGCCACCTTGCCTCGCTTCACAGAAGAGGCTATGAAAACGAACAGGATTTTGGTGGATCTACTCAATGAAGTCGGTAAAAAAAAAGGAGCGACATCTGCACAAGTCGCGTTAGCTTGGCTGCTGTCTCAACAACCTTCGATCGTTCCCATTCCTGGCACAACCAAGCTGGAACGTTTGGAAGAGAACCTGAGATCCGCAGACTTGGAATTTACTCCGGAAGAATTGCATGATCTCGATCAGGCCGTATCGAAGATTAAGTTACAGGGTGATCGATATCCCCTGGATCAGGAGAAACAGGTCGGACACTGAAAACATTATCTGGATATAATCCGTTTAGACAAAGGAAGGGAGATAAATCATGCGAGGAACTATTCTTTACGGTCCACGAGATATACGATTCGAGGAGCGCGCCGATCTGAAGATCATCAAACCCACCGATGCTATAATCAGAATATCCGCCACGTGTGTGTGCGGATCCGACCTGTGGCCCTACAGAGGCATCAGTCCGGTTGTCGAGCCGACTCCGATGGGCCACGAATACTGCGGCATCGTCGAGGAGGTCGGCAGTGCAGTCACCTCTATCAAGTCAGGCCAGTTCGTAATTGGTTCTTTTTTCGCATCCGACAACACCTGTCATCACTGCCAAGCCGGCTATCCGACATCCTGCCAGCACAAGGAGTTCATCAGCACCGCGCAGGCGCCGGTGTTGCGCGTCCCTCTTGCGGACGGCACTCTCGTGCCCACCCCGGAAGTTCCCTCTGATGACCTGATCCCGAGCCTGCTGGCTGTCTCCGACGTTATGGGTACCGGGTGGTTCGCCGCCTACGCAGCCCACGTAAAGCTGGGCAAGACGGTTGTGGTCGTCGGCGACGGCGCGGTCGGCCTACTCGGCGTGCTCTCCGCCAAGCAAATGGGTGCTGAGCGCATCATCGCGATGAGCCGTCACGAGTCGCGGCAGAAGCTTGCCCGCGAGTTCGGCGCCACGGATATCGTTACTGAACGCGGCGACAAGGGCGTTGAACGCATCAAGGAGTTGACCAAGGGCATCGGTGCTGACGCGGTGTTGGAGTGCGTAGGCACCCAGGAATCGATGATGCAGGCGATCCGTTCCACCGCCCGGGCGGGTATGTAGGCTACGTTGGCGTCCCACACGGAGTCCAGCTTAACGGCGAGGAGCTGTTCTTCGCTCACGTACATCTCCATGGTGGCCCCGCGCCAGTGCGGCGCTTCCTGCCCGAGCTGATCGACCTGGTATGGAACGGGAAGATCAACCCGGCAAGGTCTTCGATCTAACGTTGCCTCTGGACCAGGTGGCGGAGGGCTATCGCGCCATGGACGAACGTCGCGCGATCAAAACGCTGCTGCGCCCGTAAGTCAAGGAGGACAACAATGGCCACATGGGAGAAAGACGAATTGCGCAAGATCGCTAAGGCCGATGATCTGCACATTTCGCCGTTGCGGGAGGACAGCGTAACATACGGCACCCCGACGTGAATTTGGTCCGTTGCGGTCGACGACGCTCTCTACGTGCGGGCCTACAACGGGAGAACCTCTCGTTGGTATCGAGCTGCGGTGCGGCAGAAGGTAGGGCGGATCATAGTCGCCGGCATTACGAAGGAAGTCACCTTCGAGCCGGTCGAAGGGCCGATCAACGACCTCATCGACGGTGCCTACGGGGCGAAGTACGATGGTGGCCCGCATCTCAGCTGGATGCTCGGCGCTGCTCCCCGCTCCGCGACAGTTAAGGTCATGCCGCGCAAGAAGGAGAGACGATGAAGAAACGTCAATTGGAAAATCGAAAGCATCGACCTGTTCCGCCAGTATTGCCTTGCACTCAAGAAACAGTCACAAGGAGAGAAAAATGAAATATTCAGTGATGATTTTATCCCTATCTCTTCTCGCTTCAGTGAGCGCTTTTAATAGCCAGGCTCTGGCCGCAGAAGAAATCAAAGAGTCGCAAACTATATATCGGGCCGGTTCTCAGTCTTCCATTAAAGGGTCTACCGAATATTTTACCGGGAATGTCCGTATCGACCCTCTGTTTCCTGCTACTGATTCGGCCCCTTTTTCCGGTGCATATGTCACCTTTGAGCCAGGTGCTAGGTCCGCGTGGCTCACCCACCCAACAGGTCAGCACCTGCTTGTCACCGCTGGCGTTGGTAGGACACAAGTATGGGGAGGACCGATAGTGGAGATCAAAGCGGGAGACGTGATCTGGTGCCCGGCAAAGGTAAAACATTGGCACGGAGCCTCACCCACTACCTCAATGACCCATATCGCTATTACGGGTACACTCAACGGTAAGAATGTTGAATGGATGGAAAAGGTCACAGATGAGCAATATAACGGCACGACAGGGCGGTAAGCATAAATATGAAAAAAACCGTATTTTTAGCTTTCATATTTATCTTTGTGCTTAGCTTTGTAGCCATTTTGGAGGCAATAAATATGGACGCAAATCAGGCTCTAAGCCCCAAACAGCAAAGTATAATCACCATTGCGGCTTTCACCGCCAATGGCGACCAGCAGAAACTGAAAACGGCCCTGAACGAAGGGCTGAATGCCGGTTTGACCATTAATGAAATCAAGGAAATCCTCGTGCAGATGTACGCCTATGCCGGATTTCCCCGCAGCCTGAATGGCATCAATACTTTCATGGGCGCCCTAAACGAGCGGCAAGCAAAAGGGATCAAGGATGAGATGGGCAAAGAGGCCAGTCCTGTGCCCGCTGACATCAACAAGGATGAATATGGCGCAAAGGTCCGTGCAAGGCTTGCTGGGCAGGAAGTAATTCCACCTCCAAGCGGGTATCAACTGTTCGCGCCCGTAATTGACACGTTCCTGAAGCAACATCTTTTTGCCGACATCTTCGCACGCGACATCTTGGATTACCAGAACAGGGAACTCGCAACTATTTCGGCCCTTGCCAGCATGACAGGCACAGGCGGCCAACTCGAGTTCCATCTGGGTGCTACGATGAATACTGGATTGACCGAAACTCAGATGAAGCAATTCATTTCTGTACTCGAATACAAGGTAGGCAAGAAGGAAGCCGAGAGGGTCAGTGAAATACTACGTACAGCTTTAAGCACCAGGCATGCAGAGCAGCCCGCCACACCAAGTGTAAGTGTATCGGTGCCGGAGACATATCTGCGTGGGCCTGCCCATGCCGAGGAGATGGGAGGCAGATACGTGCGCCTGGCAGAAATCGAAATCGATCCCTCTCAGCTGGAAGGCTATAAAGCAGCAGTTAAGGAGGAACTCGAAACCTCTGTCCGCGTGGAGGCAGGAGTTCTGGCCTTATATGCCGTGTCGGAAAAAGATAATCCCGCCCACATAATCGTCTTTGAAATATATACTGATGCGAATGCGTACAAAGCACATCTGGAAACGCCTCATTTTAAGAAATATAAGGCCACAACACAGGAAATGGTTAAGTCCCTGAAACTTGTCGAGACTGTACCAATTATGCTGAGTGCGAAGGTGAAGTGAAGATGAAAGGTACGGAATTTAAAGGAACCGGCATTGGATTGGCAACTGCTCGTAGAATCATTTCCTATCATGGAGGAAGGACCTGGGCTGAAGGTGCCGTGGTACAAGGAGCAACATTTTACTGTACACTTCCAAAGACAAAGGAGGCATGAACATGCCGATCCTATTGGGCGGTTATTTTTGAACCAACACGGTTCGACAAGTGCAATATAAAATACAACCGGTTGACAGGTCTCCACATTTCTTTTGAAAATCATCGACGTTCGGCTGCTGGCGACAGGAATAATTTTGAGTAGCGCCAATTCAGAAGCCTCGGTGTAGCTACGGCGAAGATTACGACATGAACACAACAAATGCAATAATAGCCTTGGTGTGAGGGTTAGAAACGGTAATTATTACTGTGGCAGGATGTCCACAGTGTTGGTAGGGTGAAGCCCGCGTCTCAGGTCAGGCCAGAACTGTTTTCATCGGAGACATGTTTCCCGGCTAGACTCTCGCCTTCGACGGCATGACGACCATTATGACAATAATCGATAGAAACAAACGCCCTATGTACGCAACCTCCTTACCTTATGAGTTCATCACTCATTAAATAATCCGTCCATGACCGGGAGAAGATAAAGAAACCTATCGAACGACATGTATGAGATGTACGAGAGGCATTAAGCACCCCCAGTCTGAGCGTTTCCCTTTATTATTTTCACAGCGACCTTTTTATCAAAAGTGCGAAGTAGCAGTAGGATGCTGCCGGATATGCGTTCTCACAGTAGACAGCGGCAGCAGAATTTCGAATAATTCTAAAGAGTACAAGTGGAATTTTTTGAGCGCTGTATGAAGCATTAGTTAGAAATGTCAATAAGTAAGTCTGACCCTGTAACCCTGCCCTGCGGGTTGACGGCATATGCAAGAAGACTTGCATTACTGCAGGAAAGGAGTAATCTGTATTCAGTGCAAGTATAGTTGCATTAACGGCCAGTGGTCGGATGGGAGGCAAGAATGACCTCATCAGGAAATGAGCATCGCATATGATCACCATCCTCGGGGCCGGCGGCGTTATCAGCAACGAAGTTGTTAAGATCCTATCCGCAAGAAAGCAGTCTTTTAGAATCGTGAGCCGCCATCCACATCCTGTGCATGGTGCAACTGAAGTTTTATCCGCAGACCTCTCCGACAAAGAGCAAACAGTACGCGCCGTGGCAGGCTCCGCTATCGTATATCTTCTCGTCGGCCTGAAGTACGATCACAAACTCTGGGCGGAACAATGGCCGAAAATCATGGCCAACGCTATCGAAGCTTGCAAGCGCGCAAGTGCAAAGCTGATCGTCTTGGACAACGTTTATATGTACGGTAAGGTAAGCGGCACAATGACTGAAGAGACGCCGTTTAATCCATGCAGCAAAAAGGGAGAGGTCCGCGTAGGGATTGCCAATTCGCTCATCAACGAGTGGAAAGCGGGCAGCCTCTCTGGGATGATCGCGCGTGCTGCCGATTTCTATGGACCGAACGCCGGCAACGGCATACCTAACATTTTAGTTTTCGAGCCTCTTAGCAAGAACCGTAAGGCGTCGTGGCTCGCAAACGATTCCGTGCCACACTCCTACACGTACACTGTGGACATCGCGCAAGGTCTCGTCATGTTGGGCGAACGTGAATCCGCATGGAATCAGACTTGGCACCTTCCGACCATACCGAAACCACCAACCGGTAAGGAGTTCATTGCTATGGTTGCAAAGGAAATGGGCGTCCCGGAGAAATACAGGATACTGAGCAGGCCGATGGTGCGTTTCATCGGATGGTTCAATCCGTTAGTCGGAGAAGTATATGAAATGTTATACCAGAACGACTCGCCGTATCTTTTCGATTCTTCCAAATTCGTGAAAGCCTTCGGCTTTTCAGGAACTCTCTATGATGAAGGGATTCGTGCTACGGCCGCCTCTTTTAAAAAAGCTGCTTCGACGAATTGATTTTATTGACGCATGACATATATTCAACAAAATAATTCACCTCTCTATGGCAAATTATTTCGAAAACCATCACATATCTGATACTGGCGGGACTGATTGTTTTCAGTATCAGTGCGCAGGCTGCTAAGCGTTGTTCTGTTTCGGCCCGATAAATTTGTTTCTACTAAAAAGATTTAAGCATTTCACCATCAAGCTTGACAGGTCACATTTTAACTGTCTTTTTCCAATGATTTTGGAACAATTTTGGAACGGCTTGTTTTGGTTTTTTGAGGCTCGACATAACAGTCTGTTTTATAATATAAAAACAAAGCCACCTGCCGGAATCGAACCGGCGACCTACTGATTACGAATCAATTGCTCTACCAGCTGAGCTAAGGTGGCATCAATGAACGTCTATTTTATCAAATTCGTGCCTAAAATGTGCAAGTGTTTCTTCATCGAAGATGCAAAATTCTATGATCTGCAAGGAAGTTTCCTGATTCTTTTGAAGAAAATTTAATGTCTCACTGACCAGAATCTTAGCACACCGGTCCTTTGGAAATCCGAAAATGCCAGAACTGATAGCCGGCATCGATACGCTTCTAAACTTGTGCTCCGAGGCAAGCAGCAGGGTCTGCTGAAGGGCACGCCTAAGCTTCATGTCTTCGTCCCCTTCGCCCATGCGAGGCCCGACGGTATGAATTACACCCTTTGCCTTCAGCATACCGGCTGAAGTCAAAGCCGCGTTTCCGGTGGGAACGTAACCTATACGATCACTCTCTTCCTGGATGATACTGCCGCCCTTCCTCACGATAGCGCCTGCAACTCCTCCGCCGTGCTTGAGATGTTTATTGGCGGCGTTGACAATTGCGTCTACATCACGCATAGTTATGTCACCGAAAACCAGTCTGAGGGTACGGTCTCCAATCTTCTTCTCTGAAATGATTTGCATGATAATTAAAAGTATATGCCGACGCTGCTAAAAGTCAACGAAGACAGCGCAAGGCGTAGCTTAGATCTATCTACTTCCTGGTGTTTGCTGTAAAATAGATGGATGAAAACAGCCTATTTAGATTGTGCGGCGGGAATCAGCGGGGACATGTGTCTGGGTGCACTTGTTGATGCAGGGGCAAGTCTGAATAAAATAAAGCGTTCCTTGAAGGGAATTGCCTTGACCGGCTACGCACTTACGGCAAGACGTGTCACGCGATCCGGAATAGCAGCTACCAAGGTAGATGTCGTGTTGCAAAAATCAAAGAACCATGATGCTCATGCCCGAAAATGGCGAGACATAAATAAACTGATACGGTCTGCCTCTCTTGATGATTCCTTAAAACAAAAAGGACTCAATATCTTTAGAACGCTCTTTGAAGCCGAAGGCCTGGTTCACGGAGATCCGTTCGATACGGTTCATCTTCATGAATTAGGCGCAACGGATTGTATCGTCGATATCTTCGGAACCATAATAGGTCTTGACCTGCTGGGGATAGGGAAGGTTTTTTCATCTCCGGTCAACCTTGGGCAGGGTACTGTTCGGACTTCTCACGGCCTACTGCCGGTCCCCGCACCGGCTACTATCGAACTATTAAAGGGTCATCCTGTCTACGCCTCCGAAATCCCATTTGAGCTGACAACCCCTACGGGCGCAGTGCTGCTGAAATCGATATCTTCACATTCTCAATTACTGCCACTCATGACTATTGCAGGCGTCGGATATGGGGCTGGCAATAAGGATATATCCGGGCTGCCCAATGTGCTCAGGATCATGATCGGTGAAGAACTGCCGTCCGGCTTAACAGCACCTCCTGATGATACTGTTGTCGTTATGGAAGCGAATATCGACGATATGAGCCCGCAATACTATGAAAGCGTGATGAGCCGGCTGTTGGAGGCGGGAGCTCTGGATGTTTTCCTTGAAAATATCATCATGAAGAAGGGCCGTCCCGCGATAAAACTCACATCGATCACCAGAGAGAGCGATGTCGATAAAATGGCGGATATATTTTTCAGGGAGACTACTACTATCGGACTCCGTTTTTACAGGACCGAGAGAAGGACCCTCGAAAGGGAAATCAGGAAGATCCACACACAGTACGGAATCGTCAGGGTTAAGATATCGCGGCACGCCGGGAAGATCGTAACTGCAACTCCTGAGTACGATGACCTCAGGGCCATATCAGAGAGGACGTCGATCCCAATTAGAGAACTGGCCGCCGAACTCGCAGCTAAACCCGGCACGCGCCTGGGTTAGCCTCAACATCTCCGGCCAGTCATTTGAGAAATTACGGCGCTTTCTGTTATCTTTTGACTCTCATAATAACTAAACACTACATGTAGGAGCTGAACTATGGTAAAGACCGAAATTGCAAACAAGGTATTACTGTCCGGCAACGAGGCTATTGGCAGAGGAGCTATCGAGGCAGGAATTTCGCTTGCAATCAGTTATCCGGGCACGCCGGCCACTGAAATTCTTCAGTACCTGGCTGATAATTTTTCAGGCGCCGCCGAATGGGCTATAAACGAAAAAATAGCACTCGAAACGGCCATTGGGGTCTCTTATGCAGGTAGGAGGTCCATCTGCTCGATGAAGCATGTCGGACTGAACGTCGCGGCAGATCCACTGATGACTGCCGCTTATCTCGGGATGAAGGGCGGTCTCGTGCTCGTTATCGCCGATGATCCCGGCGCCTACTCCTCACAGAACGAACAGGATTCGCGCATTTACGCCAGGTTTGCTAATATCCCGTGCCTGGAGCCTGCAGATGCCCAGGAGGCAAAGGAGATGGTCATTGCTGCTTTCGATCTCTCTGAAAAGATGGAACTGCCTGTAATGATACGGACGCTGACAAGGGTCTCACACGCATCCTCACCTGTAACAATTTCTGAACCGAGAAATCAAAATCCTCTTTCGATCGAAAAGAATCCTGAGCGTCTGCTGGCCGTCCCGAGCAACGTTGTGAGATTGCACAAAGCCCTCAATCTGAAACAGACGAAGTTGGTTGAATGGTCGGGCAACTCCGGTCTGAATAAAATATTCAGAAACGGACAGAAAAAAGGGATAGTTGCATGCGGTGTCGCTTCTATGTATGCACTGGAATATGGGGATGAATTTGCACTCCTCAAAATATCCTCCTATCCCTTTCCGGAAAATATCGTTAAGGAATTTGCAGAGGGTCTTGAAGAGGTCTGGGTGCTTGAGGAAGGTGAACCCATTGTGGAAGAAATTGTCCGAAAATATTTCCCTTCCGCAAAGGGAAAGCTCTCGGGCGATCTGGCCCGCGAAGGTGAGCTTGGACCGGATGCCCTCGCCTCCTATATTTGGGGGATTCCTCCTTTGAAACTCGACACACCGGATCTGCTCAAACGACCGCCTGTCATGTGTCCCGGCTGCCCCCACAGGGAATTCTATAGAGCACTGGTCGCGGCCGGTCCTTCTTTCACAGCCGGAGATATCGGCTGTTACACACTCGGCTCCGCACCTCCCCTAAGGGCCATGGATTCATGCCTCTGTATGGGTGCAAGCATCAGCAAGGCTGCAGGCATTGCCAAGCAGGGAGTTAAACGAGTTGCTGCGGTGATCGGAGATTCGACTTTTCTCCATTCGGGAATATCCGCACTGATAAGCGCCGTTTATAACAAAGCGAATATATTGGTTGTCATCATGGATAACGCATCCACGGCAATGACCGGACACCAGCCCACTCCTCTCACTGGAATAACTGCCAAGGGGGAAGAAGGAGGAAAGGTCTCTCTCGAAGCAATATGCAAAGCCTGCGGTGTAACATCACTGGAAGTCGTAGACCCCTTTAACCACGAGCTCACCGAGCGGATGATTCGGGGGAAGCTCGATTTAGAAGGCGTCAACGTTATAATTTCCCGCAGGCCCTGCGCGCTTATCGTCGGAAAAACAAAGAAGAAGTGCTGATTAATTTATTTAGTGAACAGCCCGGTCCTCTCTGCAGGCAACCGGGCTGCCTCACGGAACTTTGTGCGATACTATAAAGCGTAGACCTGTTCTGCCAAAAGAATAGCAATTCCGGCTGTTTTTAGTGCCTTGATACCTGCATCGGTATTTTCAGTTCGAAGCACAACGACCGCTTTTTCTCCGCTCTTCTCGACAAAGGCATATAGGTATTCGACATTTATATCGGCATCGCTCAGCACTTTAAGGACTTCAGCAAGCCCTCCCGGCTTGTCGGCGACTTCAACGGCGACCACATTATTCTCTTTGACTGTAAAGTTCCCTTTTTCAAGTACCTTCTTAGCCATGTCGGGGTCAGGAACGATTAGCCGCAGTATGCCAAACTCTGATGTGTCAGCTATCGAAAGCGCCCGAATATTGATCTTTGCATTGGCAAGTGCATCGAGTGCCTCCCAAAGCCTGCCCTTTCTATTTTCCAGAAAGACCGAAATCTGTTTCAGTTTCATAGCAATCTCCTATTTCAGTTCGCGTTTGTCGAAGACTCTTTTGGCCTTTCCTTCGCTGCGTGGAAGGCTCTTCGGCTCAACAAGGGTC
>Ga0182010_10000804_pt1 | contig 17657 bp, 9 predicted proteins | sample 611E1MmetaG_FD_120488 | JGI IMG/M metagenome (GOLD analysis project Ga0182010, IMG submission 120488) | Permafrost microbial communities from Stordalen Mire, Sweden - 611E1M metaG | ecosystem: Environmental > Terrestrial > Soil > Wetlands > Permafrost | place: Sweden: Stordalen | collected...
ATAGCTATCGGGACTCTGCGATTTTCTCTGTGGATCTCTGTGGTAATTGGATTTTAACTTTATCAACTCCGAGTTAACTGCATACCATGAGTCAGGTGGAGATTCGCCTATTCTGTCTTTAATGATCTTGCCGGATTCATTGTCGCAGCCTGATACGCTTTATAGCTTATTGTTGCAAATGTTATAACTATTGTCAGTAATGCCGCCATCAATATTAAGGGAGCCCCTATAGTTGTGCGGTACACATAATTCTGAAGCCAGTGGTGCATAAAATAATATGATACAGGAACTGCAATGAAAATGCCAATGGAGACAAGCAGGAGAAAATCCTTTGAAATTAATCCGAGTATTGTGTTCTCGTTAGCTCCGAATACCTTCCTGATCCCAATCTCCTTCGTCCTCTGTTCAACCATGTAAGAAGCCAATCCGAACAACCCAAGACATGCAATCAGTATTGCCAGAAGAGTAAAGATTGTGAATATCAATCCGCGTTTTTCGTCAGCTTCAAACTGCCGGTTAAATCTCTCAGTGAGATAAGTATAAGCAAAAGGCTGATCGGGAAATATTTCTTTCCATTTATTCTCGATGTAGCTTAGCGTTGATTTGGTTTCAGTACCGCTTAACTTTATATAAACTACCTCGTTCAGAGGACGATATGCCAGGAGAAGCGACTCGATACCATTATACATCCCGGTCTGATGATAATCCTTCATAACCCCGATTACTCTTGCTCTCAAAGTGTTGGCATCTCCTGCTTCAATTTTTTTCCCTATAGGTTCTTTCCATCCCATACGGTTTACAAATGTTTCATTAACAATGACAGAAGTGAGTGTGTCCGATGGCATGTCCTTCTGAAAATTACGTCCGCTGGCCATTTTTATTCCGAGAGCATCAATAAAATCGTAATCAACCACTGCAAAGTTTATACCTTTTTGAGTCATCCCCTGATCGGTCTCCACACTGAAAATGAGTTTACCGGAACCTTCCCCAACTGCGCTGTTTGTTGATGTGACATACTTAATATTAGGGTTGTCATGAAGAACCTGTTTAAGCACAGGATACTTCCTTGTCATAGGTCCGTTGAGCTGAAGGCTGATAACGTTTTCCTGGTCAAACCCCTGAGGCATAGTCTTCATATAGTTTAACTGTTTGAATACTATTAAGGTACAAATAATCATAATTACGGAAACCCCAAACTGTATTACAACCAGTACTTTACGAAATAAACTTCCTGCAGACCCCTGGGTAATGGTCCCTTTCAGCACCGTAACCGGACTAAACCGCGAAAGAAAGAAGGCAGGATAACTTCCGCCAAAAATTCCGACTATGATCACTACAGCAAGCAAACTCAGCATCACAACCGGACTATATAAAACATGAAGATCAAACATTTTGCCAGTGAGCTGGTTGAATTTTGGCAATAGTATTATTATTAATATTATGCTTATTATCAGCGAAATAACTGTAAAAACTAAAGATTCGGATAAGAACTGAAGGATAAGTGGAGTTCGGCGTGAACCTACCACCTTCCTCAAACCGACTTCACGAGCCCGTCTGGTTGAACGGGCCGTAGCCAGGTTCATGTAGTTCATAGCGGCAATGAGAACCAGGAATATGGCAATAATTCCAAAAATATAGACATAGGTAATGCTGCCTGTTGGCTTTGGTTCATTTGCATTTGTAGAATACAGATGGATTCTGGTCAGCGGTTCGAGAATATATTCGATTTTTATTTTCATCGATTCGAAAATCGTCTTCATATATGCATCGTACATCCCCTGCATTTTAGTCTGAAAAGCCTTTACATCGAAATTCTCAGGAAACAGGAGATATGTGTACACTCCGAAGTTCCCCCAGCTTCCAAGATCCTTCGGCATATTATTTCTCGCAGCAACAGCATCAAAACTGAAATGGGAATTTGCAGGAACATCCTGAATCACGCCGGTAACCTCAAAAGTGTTTGTTCCTGTTGTAAGTGTCTTTCCAATCGGATCTGTACTCCCGAAATACCTTTTAGCAATTCTTTCTGTCAGAATGATTTTCTTTGGATCACGCAGCGCGCTTTTTATTTCTCCCTTTATAACTTTATATGTGAAAATGTCAAAAAGTGTTGAATCAACATAGAAGAAGTTCTCCTCATTAAACTCTTTATCCTCATATTTGAAAAGAGAACGGTTCATAGGAATAAATCTTACGTAGGACTGAACTTCCGGATAGTCTTTAACAACCTGAGGTCCAAAGGGTATTTGAGCGACGATCCAGGTAAACTGGTCATCGGGTTCAGTAATCTTGGATGAAACCCTGTATATCCTGTCCGCCTTCTCATTGTAATGGTCATAACTTACTTCATCGGCAACATATATTATCAGAAACAATGCACTTGTGATTCCGAGAGTTAAACCGAGGATGTTCAGAATACTATACCCAAAGTGCTTAAGTATATGTCTGAAAGCTGTTTTAATAAGATTCTTTAACATTGGTAAATTTATTCTGTCAGTTTATAAAACAATAAAATTATATTTTAATATCAGTCCTTAATACTCCTTGAGATGCATTAACAGTATATTAACAATCTTGCTGTCTTGCTGTCTTGCTGTCGACCAGATGACCGCACGACTGCATGACTGCATGACTTTCTCCTCATACCTCACACCTCACACCTCACACCCTTTTCTACTTATCCTCAGTAACAGTAACATTATCGAACCAACCGACACCTTGCCCCGGCATTTTAAGTATAAGATTTGTCTTAAACCGTGCCAGAGTATCCACAGGAATTGTAACAAATGTTATATACTGTCTCCATTTATTATCTGGTACGAACCTGGCTCTTGCAAAGTCGCCAAGTAATATTTCTACATACTGCGGCATATCCTTCTTTTCATAATGACGGAGATTTTCCTGTTTTGATGCAGATAAAAGTCTTTGTTCCGGATCTGATTTTGCCCATAATGAAATTGTATAAGATGATCCTGCTTTCACTGAAATCGGAAAGAATCTGATAGCAAGGCTTTTATTGTCTTCAGGAGTGACAATACGCAGAGAATGGTTACCTTCAAAAAAATCCCGCGAATCGAGAAAATAAGTAGCTCCCCGGTCACCTCCTGGTCTTGCATAACAGGCAGAAGGTAGTCCTGGCCCCGTTAAATCTTCAAAACCGGCATCATTAATCAGATTTCTGTCAGAAGCTTCTGAAATAGGTTTTTCAGGTTTTATGTTCATAAGATATACCTCGGAGCCCAGGGGGGCCAGATGATCTGCAATTGTACCTCCATTAACCGTAATTGTCCGGTTTTCAAATAATACTCTTGCCTGTCCGGCTGAAAGCCTTTTAACTCTGAAAGAGACACCGACAGGTTCATTGACTTTATTTACAGCCATAACTATCAACTTCCCGTTGTGAACCCTGGATGTCGCAATTACATTCCTGGAAGATGATTCCACAGGCAAAGTTTCCTCATCTGATAAGAGCCATGGTGTAATTTCAGCTACTTCTGTTGCCATTCTTCCACATTCACTCCAGGTTGCTGCCGATTTAGGAAAGTAATTAAGACCCTGACGGACAAAGTATTGTATTCCAGTCGCTCCATTAATGATCGATTGCCATGTCATTGACCTGATTTCCTGGATAGTCGGCTCGCGACTCCATATTTCTCCGCCGCCAAAGGCTTGTGGTACAATCCAGACTGGTTTTTTCCCTCTGAATTCAGATATTAACTGATCTGCAACATCGCCTGGTAATGTAGATGGATGATCAGGAATCGGATATGGGTCTGCCATTACAATATCGAGAGCGTCTGAATATTTCTTTGCTGTAATATATGGTGCCATAAAAACTATTGAAACAGGATGCCACGGATCAGCTTCCTTTACAGTCTTGTAGATACTTTCGAGCTGCTGGGGAGTTATTCTTTTAATGCTGGGCTCATCTGAGATATACCATCCGAGTAATGCCGGGTGATCCCTGAAAATGGATATTTCATTTAAAAGCAGTTTCTTTTTTTCTTCATCAGTAAGCCCTTCTATTTTTGATCCCACTCCACCTCCTCCCGATACCGAGAGTAAGTTATAATGTACTTTCATTCCCAACTGTGCACATCGATCCATATAGGCTTTTCTTTCATTAAGAGTCTCATTAATAATTTTTTGATACGGAGACATCATATTGAATCCTTTTACAATCTCCTCCTCTGGGAGAGATGGAAAAACGGGAGAATAGCAATAAAATCCAAAAGGGAAGAATGGAAGTTTATTAACTATCAAGCCCCCGGTTAGTCTGTCGGTTTTTACTTCATTTGTTTTATGCGACAGCACAATAAGTTCAGTTTTTGCAAAAAATATTACACCTGGTTTTGATGCATCTCTAATGATGGCTTCTGCTTTGTACATGGCTGGAGTGAAACCAATGAAAAATGGCAGCCTTAGAATATTTTTTGCAGGGATTCCTTCCCAGGTTACAACTTTGACTTCATCCACTTTAATAATGAGAGTCAAATGATTTTGCTTCAATTCCGGCGGAATGTGAAGAAGAAATTCGCCTTTCGTTTCATAAGAATAAAAGCTTTGCCGGGTTAATATAGTAAAGGTCAATGAATCAACATGTTGACCGTTTAAAAGGGAAGGTATCCAGATCAGGTTGCAGATCAGGAGAAACATTTTTGCGATTCTTTCGTACATACTTAAGGGAAATCACATTTACGACATTCAAAAATAATCAGTTTTCGCAAAGGTAATAACATCGGTGTTTTTATTTAACTATATTTGAATTGATTAAAATTTCAAATTTGAGGGGCCGCTACTTTTCAATACTAATTCTAAATTTTCTTTTCCTCTTGCTATTTTCCGAATCAGGCGTTTCTGGTCAGCCAAAACACCTTAGATTCGTCCAACTGACACCGGATGATGGTCTTTCATCTTCTATTATCACCTGTATCAGTCAGGATTGTAAGGGATTAGTATGGATCGGTACTCCGGCCGGTCTTAATCGTTATGATGGTTTAAAATTTGTATTGTACAAGCATAATATTAATGATTCAACCAGCCTTTCCGATAACGTTGTGCAAACGCTCTTTGAGGATCACAATAAAAATTTATTTGTGGGAACAGAAAATGGTTTGAGCCTTTATGACCGGAAGAGAGATTGTTTTCATAATTATATGCACGATAAATCAAGCCCTCTGAATGGAATAGTTTGTACGGTGGCAAATATTGCAGAGGAAAAGTCAGGCAACTTCTGGCTGGCCACTGATGTCGGACTGATTTATTTTGACAGGATAGAGAATAAGATTAAACAATATATCCACAAGGCTGATAACCCGGAAAGTCTCAGTGATAATAATGTTCAATCAATATTGATAGATAGCCAGAGCAGATTGTGGGTTACAACAAGAAAAGGACTGAACCTCTTTCTTCCTGAAACAGGATTATTCAAACATTTTAAGGTCGGCAGGGCATTTAACAAAGATTTGTCTGACATCGCTTTTAGAAATTTAACCGAAGACCGGGATGGAAATATCTGGATAGGAAGCAGGGAAGGACTATTTTGCCTGTCGTACAAGGGTAATGATAAAGATCCTGATATAATACATTACCAGCATGATAACCTCGATAAATACAGCCTTTCAATAGATCTTGTCAATTCCCTGTTTATCGATGATGCAGACAATCTATGGGTAGGAACTGAGAATGGAGGGATCAATTTATTTGACAGAAATAATAAGAGATTCTGGCATTACAGGAAAGACGATTACGATCCGCAAAGCATAAACAATGAATCAATTGAAGCAATTGACCAGGATAAAGCCGGAAATTTATGGTTTGGCACATATACCGGCGGTATCAATATCGCAATGAAAAACAGGGATGCGATAATTAAGTATCAAAACCTCCCGGGAGCACCATTCAGTCTGAGTCATAATACAGTCACATGTTTCCTCGAAGATCATAAGGATCAGATCTGGGTCGGAACGGACGGAGGTGGATTGAACCTCTTTGATGTACAGACGAACCGTTTCAGAAGATTCAGTATGGATAATACTTCACTGACCAGTAACTCTGTCCTTTGCATGTCCGAGGACTATAAAAGCCAAATATGGTTAGGAACCTGGGCAGGAGGTATGGTCCATCTTGATCCGGGTTCCGGAAAATTCACGGCTTTTACAACAAAAAACAGCGGAATTCAGGATAACAATATTTTAGCAGTCTCGGAAGGTTTTAATGACGATCTGTGGCTGGGAAGTTTTGAACATGGCTTAATTCACTATCAGATCAAACAGGGGAAATTTACTGACTATACTCCTGAAAACAGTGGAGCAGGTAACGAAATGATAGTTAAGATATTAAAATTTTCTGAGGGACGATTATTAATTGGAACAACCGAAAATTTTCAGATTTTTTCTCCGGTCACCGGTCAGTTTACAACCTACGCTTATGATCCTCATATATTAAACAGTCTGAGTCATCCCCGTGTCACAGATATCCTGGCTGAAAATGATTCCAGCATCTGGATAGGTACCCCTGATGGTCTTAACAGGTTTAACCCGGTCACTGGATCCTTCACAAGGTATTATGAGAAAGACGGATTACCGGATAATTTCATAAAAGGCCTGATACTGGATAATTCAGGCATGCTTTGGGTAACTACTAACAACGGTGTTTGCCGGGTTGACCCCAAACATGCAATTTTTAAAAATTTCACCAGGTCCGATGGTTTACAGAGCAACGAATTCAACGATAGAAGTATTTTGAAAATGAAGAATGGTGATCTGTTAATGGGAGGCATAAAAGGTCTGAACATTGTTTATCCCGGGAAAATCAGAGAAAATAAAACAATTCCGGATATATTGATTACCGATCTTAAAGTATTTAATAAGAGCGTAAAGCCGGGTGGAAAAAATTCAGTTTTAAGCCAGAATATTACTGAAACAAAAGATGTGACTTTAACATATAAGAGTTCCGTACTTACTTTTTCTTTCGCTGTAATGGATTTCTCAGCGCCTGAAAAAAATAAGTATGCATACATGATGGAAAATTTTGACAACGACTGGATATTTACCGAAAATAAAGAGGCAACATACACAAATTTAAACCCGGGAAGTTACATATTCCGGGTTAAGGGTTCTAACAATGATGGTTTATGGAATAAAACGGGAACATCAATACGGATCACTATCCTTCCGCCATGGTGGAATACGGTCTGGTTCAGACTGTTGTTTATTTCCTCAATTATTTTGTTTTTTACTCTATTCTACCTTTCACGTGTACGAAGCCTGAAAAATCAAAAGCTACTTCTTGAAAAGACTGTAGCTCTTAAAACAGCAGAATTAAAAGAATTAAATGCCTCAAAAGATAAGTTCTTTTCAATCATTGCGCATGATCTGAAAAATCCGTTTTCCACTATTATTGGATTTAGTGAAATTCTGAAAGAGGATCTGGGCGGACAGCCTGGCGGGAGACCAAAAGAGTATTCAAAGATGATATATACCTCTGCGGTTCAGACATTCAGGTTGCTGGAAAACCTTCTGGAATGGGCAAATTCACAACGTGGCAATATAGTGTTCAAACCTCAGAAAATAAAATTCTGTGATTTGTTGAACGAAGAACTAAATACGTTAAATGAGACAGCAACGGGGAAAAATATTGAAATAACATGTGTCGTGGCGGAAAATTTAACAATTCTTGCCGATAAAAATATGCTCAAAACAATCTTGCGGAATCTGATTTCAAACGCTATAAAATTTACGCCCCGCAATGGAAAGGTGACAGTTAAAGCATCTTCTGACAACAAAAATGCAGAAGTTGAAGTATCAGATAACGGAATTGGTATGGCCCAGGAAACTATTTCAAAACTTTTCAGAATTGATGCTAATCTTACAACTCTGGGGACTGAGAAAGAGAAAGGAACAGGCTTGGGCTTATTCCTCTGTAAAGAATTTGTCGAGAAACACGGAGGAAAAATCTGGGTTACAAGTGAGGAAGGCGCCGGTACCTCATTCTTCTTTACAGTTCCGTTGGACCATTAATGGGTTTGTTTAAAAATCAAGTATTTAAGTAATTAGTATTTCTCTACTTAAACTGTAATCGGATTTTTTCTTTTCAAGATTTTCAAATCCGGTTATAATCTTAGAATTTAATTTATTATACAAAACATTTACAGCTAATTTCCTTTCATTTGAGGGGAGTATTGGCTTAAAATGCTATATCTTTATTTTTCGAAGTTTTAATATTTTCTGCTTAAGCATTATTTGAACTAGTGGTTGTTTTAAGTAATCTAAGATCTAGGGGGACAAACTCTTGCAGGCGCTTTTTAGTTGTATTGTTACTGTGCCTCAGCGTAATTTCTATATCTTATAGCCAGCAAAAGTATTCTAAATTTAATCACCTGGATGTCAATGACGGACTATCCAGTAATCGCATCAGATGTATTTATAAAGACAGTAAGGATTATCTCTGGATGGGGACCGATGTCGGGCTTGACAGATTTGACAGTTATCAGGTAAAAAAATACAGACAGAATAATAAATTTCAAGGATCGATCAGCAGCAATATACTGACATGTATTTATGAAGATCATGATAAAAACCTCTGGTTCGGAACCTATGATGGTTTAAATCTGTATAGTCCTTCAGGTGATAATTTCAAGGTCTTTAAGAACAACAGTCTGGACAATTCAAGTCTAAACAGCAATTGCATTACAGGAATTGTTGAAGATAAAAAAGGAATCCTTTGGGTGGTAACAGATGGCAGTTGTTTGAATAGATGGGACTCTAAGAATCAGACTTTTATCAGATATCAATTTGAATCTAAAAGACATGGATTATCAGTTCGCCCTTCAAGAATGGCTGCTGTAGACTCAAAAGGCTCTATCTGGATTGGTCCAATAACCCAGGGGCTTATAAGTTTTGATCCTGAAACGGGAAAATTCACAAGATATAATGATCCATCAGTAGATTTTCAATCAAACAGTTACAAGAGTTTATATATTGATAATCTGGATAAGATCTGGGTGGCAACAGATGGTATTGGTTTCTTTTCATTTGATCCTGCAAATCTCAAATTTGAACATTTCGGAACCGGAGGTAAAGGGAGAGGCACGAATCTGAATTTTATTCTTGATATTATACCTGAAAACGATCGCTACCTCTTACTTGCCGTAGATCAGGGCGGAATTAACAGGTTCGATAAATTAACAAGGACATTTGAATATATTATGTATGAAAGCACTAATGAAGACGGCCTAAATAACAACGGAATCTTGTGTTTTCACAGAGACAGGGAAGGGATTCTCTGGATCGGAACTTCTGGCGGAGGAATTAATTATTATAATCCTAAAAAAGAAAGATTTAAACTATTTACACATACAGGTAATCCAAATTCGATTTCATATGATTTCATTGGAAGCCTGTTTGAAGATCATGACGGATTAATATGGATTGGAACAGATGGAGGAGGCCTTAATGTTTATGATCCTAAAACCGGCCATTTTGAAGTATTTAAAAATGATCCCTCCAATCCATACAGCATTAGCGGAAACGTTATTCGTGGAATTGCTGAAGATAAGGATCATGACTTATGGATTGGAACCTGGGATGCCGGGCTTAACCGTTATGACAGAAAATCCCGGCGTTTTATCAGGTATATGCATGATGAGAAAAAGCTATCTTCTATTTCGGATAAAACTATCTGGAATCTCTTTATAGATCATAATAATGCATTGTGGATTAGTATTTATAACGTTGGTATTGACCTGTTTGACGTTAAAAAAGGCGAAGTTGTGAGCCGGTATCGTTCTGATCCTGACAACCCACGATCACTCAGCGGCAATAATAGTTGGTTCTTTTATGAAGACAATGAAAAAAAGATGTGGGTTTGTACACAGAATGGGTTGGATCTTTTTGAAAGTTCAACGAATTCCTTTAAAGTATTTAAATTCCCCGATAATGATATAGGGTCATTTTATAAAGATAAATCAGGATATCTGTGGGTAGGGACTAATACAAAAGGCTTGTTTGTATGTAGTCCGGATGGTACAATACTTAAAACATATGATGTCAGCAATATACTTCCGAATAATAGAATTCATGCTATAATTCAGGACAATAAAGGAGACATCTGGATTTCCAGTAATAATGGCATCAGCAGGATCAATCCGGATATTCAGAGTATCAGGAGTTATAATAAGGAAGACGGTTTACAGGGGGATCAGTTCTATCAGCAATCATTTCTGAAAACAAGAAAGGGAGAGTTGTATTTCGGTGGCTATAGTGGTCTCAACTCATTCTTCCCTGATAGTTTAAAAGATAATGATTTTATTCCCCCTGTTTATATCACCGATTTTCAGATTTTCAATAAACCTGTGGTTTACGCGGTTCAGGGTGCCCAGTTTCCGACACATATCAGTGAAGCAAAGGAAATAAGGTTGCATTGGGACCAATCTGTCTTATCCTTCTCGTTTGCCGCAATAAACTATATCCACCCTAAAAAAAATCAGTATGCTTATATAATGGAGGGTTTTGAAAAAGCCTGGAACTATACTGATGCCTCAAGGAGATATGTTACATATACAAATCTTGACCCGGGTGAATATACATTTAAAGTGAAGGCATCAAATAATGACGGTGTCTGGAATGAAAAAGGAACTTCACTAAAAATCATTGTCTTACCACCATTTTGGAAAACTCTGTGGTTCAGGGTTATCGTACTGTCTCTTATCATCTTCATTATTTTTGAAGTCTTCAGGTCCCGGGTCCGGCAATTGAAAAAACAGCAAATGTTACTTGAAGAATCCGTAGCTAAAAAAACCGCTGAATTAAATGAACTCAATGCATCAAAGGATAAATTCTTTTCAATCATTGCTCATGATCTGAAAAACCCTTTTAATACTATAATTGGTTTTAGTGAAATGATGAAAGAATCTGTGAAATTAAATGATTCTTCAACATTTTATGAGTATGCGGTTATGATTAATACTTCTGCAGTCCAGACATTCAAACTGCTTGAAAATCTCCTGGAATGGGCAAATTCACAAAGAGGTAAACTGGAATTTCTTCCCATACCTCTCAACTTAAAGGAGCTTGTGAAAGATGAGTTATTGATGGCTGAAGAAATGGCTATCGGTAAAAACATAGAACTGAAATGTGAAGTTGATGAATCATTGACAATTTTAGCTGATAAAAACATGACCAGAACCATCCTTCGGAATCTGATATCCAATGCTGTCAAGTTCACACGCAGGAACGGAAAAGTAAATATAGTCGCCAGAATTTCACATAAATTTGTGGACATATCTGTTTCAGACAATGGAATTGGAATGTCTCCGGCTTCCATATCTAAACTGTTCCGGCTGGATGCTAACATGTCGACGCGCGGTACTGACAATGAAAAAGGTACCGGCCTCGGGCTGTTCCTTTGTAAAGAGTTTGTTGAAAAACATGGCGGAAAGATATCGGTTGTGAGTGATGCAGAGAAAGGAAGTACCTTTAATTTTACGATGCCATTGGCTTAAGTATCAATGGTAAAGTTATGGACAATGAAAAATTTATTTAACACTTCACCTAGGCTTCCTTTTTATGTTCTGGCAATTGGTATTTATTTGATAATTGTGTGCCAGGATCTGCTTTCAAATGGGATGTTCCTTGATGGATTGATATATTCAACAGTAGCAAAAAACCTGGCGAATGGAATCGGAACCTTCTGGAATCCACATTTTTCTGCGACACTTTTACAAAACTTTCATGAACATCCACCTCTGGCAATGGGGATTCAGAGCATCTTCTATAAAATATTCGGAGAGAGCCGGTTTGCAGACAGGTTTTATTCGCTGCTGACATTGTTAATATCAGGTATTGTTCTGATCAAGATATGGAAAACACTGGGATATAAAAATGGGTGGATACCTTTATTCATTTGGCTTACCACAGCCACGGTTTTCTGGACTTCCTATAATAATCTGCTTGAAAACACACTAACTGTTTTTACCAGTCTTTCCGTTTTGTTTTATCTGAAATATGAGGAGAATAATAAATTCTATCTGATACTACTGTCAGGCATCGCGCTCGCGTTTGGATTTCTCACCAAGGGATTTGTGGCCTTTTTCCCATGGACATTTCCATTCCTGTGGTGGCTTTTACGCAGACATAAGAAATTTGGCAGGCAGGTCTTAGAGAGTACAGGTCTTTTCTTCTTCACGATAACTCCACTATTCCTTTTAGTTATATTTTCCCCTATCGCCCGAGCAAGTCTTCTTGAATATATTAACCACCAGGTAATTGACAGTATAAAAAATAGCATTACCGTTGATTCCCGCCTGGATATTATTAAGAGATTGTTAAATGAAATAGCTCCTGCGGCTGGTATGTTTATCCTTCTTCAAATACTGCGATTGGTCACTAAATCGGGGATAGCCATCGGGAGGGAGAATACCATTAAAGCTCTCGCTTTTATTTTTCTTGGGTTGACGGGGGTTTTTCCTATTATGATAAGTATGAAACAGAGTGGTTTTTATATTCTTCCAACCTACCCCTTGTTTTCAATTGGTGCAGCAATTTTGATGTATTCTTATATTGATAGTTTTACAGAGAGAATAGATTTTAAATCACACGGTTTTTTGTTTTTTAAGTGGATTGCTTACGCAGTGTTTTTTAGTGGAATTTTTTTGTCTTTATCGTATTCTGATGGATACAGCCGTGACCGGGATAAAATCAGGGATGTATATGCTATTATATCAGTTGTCCCTGAAGGAAGCGTTATTAATATTAATCCTGTGATGTACGAAGACTGGAGTCTGCATGCTTATTTTGCCAGATTTAAAAATATCAGTCTGGATCAGGATCTTAACAACAGAAGAGAATACTTATTAATAAAAAATGAAAATTTTTCAGATACGCTGAATTCAACCTATAATATAGTTAAGATTAATACAACAGGTTATAGTTTATTAAGAAATAAATAAAGAAGATCAGGGATGAATGAATACTGGGAATCGCGTTTTATGAATGAAGGAGCGATGTGGAAATTTGAACCTGCTGATTCTGCAATTTATGCTCTCAGCTTGTTTAAAAGTGAAAAGATAAGAGAAATACTGGTTCCGGGATTCGGATATGGAAGAAATGGTAAATTATTCATTGATAATGGGTTCAAGGTTACGGGAATTGAAATTTCACAATCTGCAATTGACCTGGCGAGACAATCCGGCCTTGAATGCACAGTTCATCATGGATCAGTTACATTAATGCCATTCGATAATCAGAAATATGACGGTATCTTTTGCTTTGCATTGATTCACCTGCTAAACCAAAGAGAACGCCGTAATTTTCTAAAGTCTTGTTTTTCTCAGTTAAAACCCTGTGGAATAATGATATTTACTGCCGCTTCAAAAAATACCGGTTTATATGGGCATGGAAGGTGTATCAGCAAGGATAGATATGAAATAGCGAGAGGGTTGAAGGTTTATTTTTATGATAACGATGCCATTTTGAAAGAGTTCTCTGATTTTGGAATAGTTGAATGCAGTGATTTTGTTGAACCGGTAAAGTTTATGGAGGGAGAAGAGCCGGTAAAACTCAAACTGGTTATTTGCAAAAAAGCTTGATATTAAGAAAGTTTAGAAAAAAATGAATAGAATTAACGTTCTCTGTGCAACTCCGAGTAAGTTCCTGTAATTCTATAATTACTGAGAGTACCTCGGCGGAGACACAGAGAACTACAGAGGTTAAGAACTATGATTTGATTTTGGAGAAGAAATTCTCTTTGTAGGTATTACTGACCGGAATTCGTCTGTCAGCAATAACTATAACCCCTCTTTCTATAGATTTTATTTTATCAATGGCCACAATGAACGATTTATGTACTCTGCAGAATTTTTTAGAAGGGAGACTCTCCTCTATCTTCGCAAAACTCTGTAACGTCATAATTTTCTTATCAGTACAAAAAATCCTGAGATAGTCTTTCATGCCCTCTATATAGATGATCTCGTCAATATCAACACGTTCCAGCCTATACTCTGTTTTAATGAAGATATAAGAATCATTTTCTGATGTTAACTGGTGATTTTCAGGCCTTTTAGCGAAGTGTTCCATTACTTTATCAACCGCCTGGAGAAACCGCTGGAATGAAAATGGTTTCAGCAGGTAATCAGTTATATTAAGCTCGTATCCCTTCAGAGCATACTGATCAAAAGCGGTTGTCAGTATTATTCTTGCGTTTGTTTGGGCTGTCTCAATAAACTGAATTCCTGTTAGCTGTTCCATCTGGATATCCAAAAAGATCAGATCAGCGCTGTTTTCTTTGAGCCATCCTATTGCCTCAATTGCATTATCAAATGTCCTGGTAAGCTCAAGAGCATGAACTTTATTGATAAAACCTTCAAGTTTTGACAAAGCCAGAGGTTCATCATCAATTGCTATACATCTGATCAGCATTGGTGTTAATAGTGAGTTTAGTGTGATATAATATTTCGCCAGGCTCAATAAGCAGCTGATACCTGCCGGGGTAAATAAGATCAAGTCTTTTCTTCAGATTAATAATCCCATAGCCCGAATGATCACTGGATGAATCAATGGATTTATTATCACAGAAATTTGATGCTTCAAAAACAATAAGACCGTTAACTGATGATAATCTGATATCTACGCAAGGTTTATTTGTTCTGAAGCTTGCATATTTAAAAGAATTTTCAATCAGTGGGACAAAGAGGGCAGGCGCAATGAGTACATTCTGATCGCCCATAAACTCAAATCTGATATCTTCAGGTGTTTTTATTCTCATCCTGTGCAATTCAATGAAATTACTGATGTACTCAATTTCCCTTTTAAGATCCACCTCATCCGAGGAAGTTTCATAAGTAAGATATCGCATAATTTCTGAAAGTCTGATAAGTGCTGCCGATGCCTCATCAGCGTTCTGATGGATCAGCGAATCAATGTTGTTCAGTGTATTGAAAAGGAAATGAGGATTGAGTTTACTCTTTAGCAGGTCAAGCTCAACAGCCAGTTTCTGTTTATCAAGTTCTGCTTTTTGATTCATAGTTGTAAACCAGCTGATAATTACGCTGAAAAATGATCCGAAGACCGCCGCTGTGAGGACAGGGTAGTATCCGCTCATATGCATCTTCAGCGAATAATCATGATAAAAATGGTAAAAGGTTCCATCAAAATAAGCTCTTGAAAGAAAAAGTATTGTATATCCAAAAAACGGCATTATCAATACAACCAGAAATGAAATTGCAAAAAACTCAGTTATCTTTTTCCTGTTGAGGAAATAAGGGACCATAACGAGATAAAAAAAATAAAATACGCTCATCAGATATAAGAAGCCAATGACATTGGAAACAATAATCTGAGGTGACATCACCTGTTTCAGCGTTGAATAGGGGAGATTTGCAAAAATGGCAAAGAGCCAGATGAAAACATGTATATATTTAATCCTTTTTTTATTCATTTTCTTCTATATCCTACAAACTTACCAAAAAACATAATGTATTTATATTGTTTTTCCCTATGAATCTTTGTACAAAACAATGAATGGATTTGAATTCAAATGTATTGCCCGAATAAGAGAATAGCAAAACAATTAGACGTATGCGACAACATTATCGTCAGGATATGTGTTATAATCTATGTGTTGAAAGTCTCAGAATATGAATATCTGAGAATTTAAGCAATTTATAAAGTGAAACATCAGATTAATTTATATTTGAATTATTAAATGCGGGAACAATAAAGCGCAAAATCATGGAAGACTTAACACATTTTGCTTCTCCGGAAAGAACAACCACAGAACAGATTTTAAAGGAATACGAACTGGTCGGTTCTCAGAAAATATTCACTGAGATATTTGGAACAATTACAGGAATAGGTGGTGTTATCGATAAAAACCGGCAGATAGTTTATGCAAATGATGAATTGCTTACGTTGCTGGGTATCAAAACATTAGAACCTATTCTGGGAAAAAGGCCTGGAGAATTTATTTCGTGCATACATTCTGACGAAGAGGAATCCGGTTGTGGAACATCTCATGCCTGTGCTTATTGCGGAGCAGTTAATGCGATACTCGAGAGTCAGAGGACAGGAATGAAGTCTATGAGAGAAACTCAGGTCTCAACAATAATAGATGGTAAACACAAAAGCTGGGATCTGAATGTAATTTCAACACCCGTTTCATTTAATGGAGAAGTGTTTTATATTTTGGTCCTGCAGGATATAAGTGATGAAAAAAGAAGGGCTGCTCTCGAAAGGATATTTTTTCACGATTTATTGAACAGCATGGGAGCTCTTAACGGACTTCTCTCAATTTTAAGGGAAGAAACAAATCCGGATGAAACTCGTGAGCTTATTAAACTCTCAGAGGATATCAGCCGGAACGTTATTGATGAGATTCTATCACAAAGACAGATCAGAGCCGCAGAAAACGGAGAGCTTAAAGTAAATATTGAATTATGTAATTCGGTTGAACTGCTTGATTCTGCGATTGAGAAAATAAACTTTCATGAAGCAGGCAATGGAAAAAATATTGTCAGGACTGAAGACTCTGTAAACACGTTTTTTGCTATTGATAAGATCCTTCTGCAGAGGGTAATAATTAACTTATTGAAAAATGCACTTGAAGCAACTCAATTGAACGGAACTGTTACATCAGGGATCAGGGAAAATGAGGATAAAATAATCTTCTGGGTTAAGAATGATCAGCTTATTCCAAAAGATGTTCAGATGCAGTTGTTTCTGCGATCTTTCAGTACAAAAGGGACTGGCAGGGGGCTGGGAACCTATAGCATAAGGCTATTGACAGAAAATTATCTCGAAGGGAAAGTCAGCTTTGTAAGCAATGAAGCTGAAGGAACTGTATTTAGTATTGAGCTGAATAAAAAATTCCCGGAAATAGTGTCTGATCCGCAAAAATAGTTCTTGCTAAGTTTTTAAGAACTTGGCCCCTCCGGGGGAAAATTATGACTCCCTCAAAAACTTGTCAATTTCTTTGGCAACTTTTCTGCCTGAAGCAATTGCAGTTACAATCAGACTTGCCCCTTCAATCGAATCACCGGCAGCAAAAACCTTTTGCCGGTTAGTCAGAAGGTTCTGATTAACTTTTATGTTATTTCTCTGATTAAGTTCAAGCTCCAGTTCGGTAAGCAGCCCTTCCAGAACGGGATGGACAAAACCCATTGCAAGCAATACAAGTTCTGCGTCAATTATCCTTTTGGTTCCCGGAACAGGCTGCATGATGTATTGTTTATCAATCATTTTCCATTCCACCTCTTCTACTTCCACTCCGGTTACTTTATTATCGGTCCCATGGAATTTTAAAGTTGACAGGTTCCAGTATCTCTCGCAGCCTTCCTGATGTGAGGTGGATGTTTTAAGAATTTTCCCCCAGTAAGGCCAGGGATTATTCGCAGACCTTGTAAGTGGTGGTTTCGGAAGGATCTCAATCTGAGTTACGCTTACAGCTTTCTGTCGGATAGAAGTGCCGACACAATCTGAACCGGTATCCCCTCCTCCGATTATCAGCACCTTTTTCCCTTCAGCATTTATGTTATTAGCTGATGCAGAGATTTGGCCTGAGTTAACCCTGTTCTGTAAAGGAAGAAAATCCATCGCAAAATGGATTCCGTTGAGATTCCGTCCATCTGCAATTAAATCCCGCGGATGTGATGCACCTATTGA
>Ga0182010_10000805_pt1 | contig 17625 bp, 21 predicted proteins | sample 611E1MmetaG_FD_120488 | JGI IMG/M metagenome (GOLD analysis project Ga0182010, IMG submission 120488) | Permafrost microbial communities from Stordalen Mire, Sweden - 611E1M metaG | ecosystem: Environmental > Terrestrial > Soil > Wetlands > Permafrost | place: Sweden: Stordalen | collected...
GACTGTCCCGGTGGGTAACTGGTAGGCGTTGAGCTTGCCGTCCTTGAACAACCTCCATGCCGTTTGATAGCTGATGCCTAATTGCTTTGCGTAGGTTGATAGCTTCACGATTCATTATACTATATATGATGATAAGTGTCTATATCATTATTGAAGATTAATGATACCTACCGTACTACTAAATATGAGAAAGAGAAGGAGTGTTATGCCTGCACCGAGTAAGGCACCGGCGATTACCTCCGGAGGTGTATGGGCCTTAACCGTTACCCTGCTTTGCGCGATAACCGCAGCAAGCACAAAACCGATAATAGAAACCGAAAAATCTTCGGTCATAATCGTGAGCGCAAGCCAGAGGGAAAATGCAATTGCGCTATGTCCGCTGGGCATTCCTCCACGAAGAGGATGCCCCAGCCCGAAGCGAGCCTTGAGCATCACAACCAGAACTAGAATTATAATGATTGAGATTAAAGCAATCTCGTTGCTGGTATGTTTTGCTATATATACGCCTGTATCGAAGGCTGTGTGGATGTATGGAAAGAGAATTATATACCCGATCACGACAGCGCCGAACGCAGTAATCAGGACCGCCCCCGCAGAGACATCCTTTGCGATTCTGGCTTTCTCGCTGTACTCGGGCGATATCATATCGACAAGAAACTCGATGGCGGTATTCACCATCTCGGCGAGCAGCACAAGAATAACGGTAATTGCTACTATAAGAAAGTCGTGTCGCTGAACTCCCAGAACGTAGCTCAATATAAGAACAGTTACTGCAGTGTAAAGATGATACCTCAGATGCCGCTGGGTCTTGGCGGCATGAAGTATTCCCTCTATCGCATTGTTCGCGCTATCGACCCATCGTCTTAAGGGCATTGAGTAGTTCCTTCTCTTTTTCTTTCATCTTCCCGGCCTGATAACGATTCTTTTCGTGGTCATATCCGATCAGATGGAGCAATCCATGCACCAGCAGAAGTGCGAGTTCCTGATCTAAGCTCACCCCCCTGTCCGCAGCCTGTCGAGCTGCCTGGGCGGGACTGATCACGATGTCTCCGAGGTCAGCGTTTCCACTATTAATTGAAATGCCCTCAAGCTGGGAAAAGGAGAGCACATCGGTCGTCCGGTCGATACCGCGATACGTGAGATTCAATTGACGCATCCTTTTATCCCCGACGAGAAGAACGCTGATGCCCGCTTCCGACGGATCAAAAGAAATGCCCGATGCAAGGTTCAGGCACCTGATCCTTTTGCCCCTGGACAGGTGTTTGAGTGCGCCTGAGAGTATCCGCCTGATACTAGGCGGATCTGCTTTTATCGATCTTTGGGAGTTCCTTACCGCTATTTCCATTATTATGCGGGGTCTTTTCGACAGAATGGTCACCCCTGTTGTGCGAGACCTTCAACTCTATGTCGGGATATTCTATCCTTTTGTGGAATATGCTCGTAAGCACGAAGGTAAAACGCTTTTTGATCTCAGACATATCCTTCAGGGTAAGCTCGCATTCGTCTATCTGCCCGTCAAGAAATATCTCATTGATGATCTTCTCGACTAGGGCACTGATACGCGCCGAAGTCGGATCAGTCAGTGCCCTCGCAGCAGCCTCGACGGCATCCGCCATCATTACAAGCGCAGCAACCCGTGTCTGTGGCTTGGGCCCGGGATAACGGTATTCATCTAAATTGGCTGCACCGCTCTGGTCCTTCGCCTTCTGATAGAAGAAACTCATCAGTCTGGTGCCGTGGTGTTGCTGGAGTATATCGATGACGGATTGCGGCAATTTATATTGTCTGGCCAGCTCGGTCCCCTCCTTGACGTGGGAAACCAGTATCATTGCGCTCATATGCGGGGCAAGCCTTTCGTGCCTGTTTATCGCGCCTTGCTGGTTCTCAACGAAATATTCGGGCATTTTGATCTTTCCGATATCGTGGTAATAAGCAGTGACTCTTGACAAAAGAGGATTGGCTCCAACCGCTTCAGCTGCCGCCTCTGCTAGGTTGCCTACTATGATGCTGTGATGATACGTGCCAGGTGCATTGATCATAAGGCTCCTCATCAGTGGCTGGCCAAGATCGAGGAGTTCCAGCAGGCTTATGTCGGTGCTTATGCTGAAAAAGTATTCGATAACTGGCAGCATAATCGATACCAGTGCCATAATAAAAAACCCCGATGCAACGGCAAAGAAAATCCCGGCCGGCGCCGCCTCTGTAAATAGATTAGATGTCAGAAGGAGTATAATTCCGGTCGTTACTATATTGACCACGCTGACATAAAACCCTCCTCTTATAAGAGCGGACCTTTTTTTGCACCTGATGACACTGAAAGCCGCGGTGAGACTTCCGATGAAAACATAAACCGGGATATAAGGGTTATGGAACCATACACCGGTAATAAGACTGATCACGAGCGAAAACATAAGGGCTGCGTGAAAATCGAAGATAAGTGCTACCAGCATCGCACCGACCGGTATCGGTGTGCCGAACATGGCCGTCATGCCGTCAGGAAAACCGAGCCCCTTACCCATACCGTAGTTCAGATACTCGAATATTCTTCCGGTCAACAGCGTTGCAACAAGCAGGAGCCCGAGAAGAAAGACCATCTTTTGCTCATTTATAAAGGCTGGCTTGTATCTCTTAATGTCTTTGAAAAAAATGAAATACACGACAATAGACATAAAGAAACTGCCCACAAAGAAACTCGGGTTCAGCTCTTCCTGGATAATGAGCGCCGACAGGAATCCAAGGCAACTCAAGAATGATATGCTCGCGGATTGCGCAGCATATTTTTCTTTCAACGCGACAAGCAACGCCCGCACTTCCTTCAATGAGCGCGGTATGCTACTCTTCGGTATCTCGTTTTTCATATCTTTCATAGGCCTGGACAATCTTCTGGACCAGCCTGTGTCGCACCACATCCCTTTCGGTAAAATTGATGATCATGATATCTTCGACACTCTTGAGAATCCTGACAGCCTCCACAAGCCCTGACATTTTTCCTGGCGGAAGGTCTATCTGGGTAATGTCGCCGGTGATGACGGTCTTAGAACCGAATCCCAACCGGGTCAAATACATCTTCATCTGTTCGGTCGTGGTGTTCTGAGCTTCATCGAGGATGATGAACGAGTCGTTGAGGGTCCGTCCCCTCATAAATGCAAGAGGTGCGATCTCTATAGTACCCCGTTCTATCAGCTTGAGCGCCTTGTCGATATCCATCATGTCGAAAAGAGCATCGTAGAGAGGGCGCAGATATGGACTAACCTTCTCCGCAATATCGCCCGGAAGGAAACCAAGCTTTTCACCTGCCTCTACGGCGGGACGCACAAGCACTATGCGCGACACCTGTTTCTGTAGAAATGCGCTTATGGCCATCGCCATTGCCAGATAGGTCTTGCCGGTACCGGCAGGGCCTATGCCGAAGGCGATGTCGTTCTTGCCGATCGCCTCTATATACAGCCTCTGAGTTTCTGTCTTTGGAATGATGAACCGCTTCTTAGACGAGACGGGAATGCTGCTCGCAAAAAGACCCTTGACCGATACGTCTTTACCTTCCGATATCGACCTGACTGCATAAGTAACATCTTCAGGTCTGAGCGTGTAGCCGTTCCTGTTGACCTCCCTGATCTCATCTACAAGCTTCCTGGCCTTTTCGACGCGGTCGTCTTCGCCCTGAACCAGCAGCCTGCTGCCCCTGATGCTTATCGTAACTCCAAGAGATTCTTCGACGGATTTAAGGACCTTGTCGGCGCCTCCGTGAATGAACGGATACTCCTTTTCCTGGTCAAGGTCCAGTTCTATGGTCTTCGTAGATGCCTCCCGCTTAATTGAGAATTATTCTTTTTCGGTGCAGCCGCTATCTGCTGCCGTAGACAACGATGCCTTCAATGCCCCGGCTCTTCAGACCGGAAACCAGCTCTTCCGCTTCTTTCTTTGTAGTATAGTGCCCTATCCTGACACTTGACAAGGTCTTGCCGGACTCTTGCGTAAGAGCTGTGATGAAGGCTTTATAGCCTTTTTCTGAAAGCTGGTCCTTGAGCCGTCTGGCCTTTGACAGTTCAGAGAAGGCGCCAATCTGGACAGCATAGACATGCTCATTCTTCGATGAAACATGCTTATGCACCGAGTTCTTCGACACCGGCGCTGACTGCTTTTCATTCTCTTTAACAACTTTATCTTTCTCGCCGCCTTTACCGGAACCTATATCTTTGCTTTTACTATCAGAAGCATCGGTATCGTGCTGCTTTCCCTCGTGAGTCTTCGGGGCTGATGCGGTCTCCTTATTGCGTTCCGGTATTATTGTCGCATCTTTCGGAATGATACCCGGCGTGGCAGGAGGCGGCACTATGGTCGGCTTCCCATACGAATCGAGGACTGTGCGCTCATCGGAAGGAATGATCTTATGATCGGTTTCGACCTGCTTCACTATGCGGTTCGGCGTTGCTCCTCCGTAACCGAAAAAATAACCCAGTCCGAAGCTGAAAAGAGCGGCCCCGGCGATCCCGGCGATCAGCATCCTCCTGCTGACGATTACCAGTGAAGAGGACGACGACTCGTTGCCCTTTTCCTTCATAAAATCAGCATAGCATCACCATAGGAAAAAAATCTATAACCCCCCGCAATGGCCTCGTCGTAAGCCTCCATGAGCTTCCTGAAGCCGCAGAATGCCGCAGCCAGCATGAGCGGGGTCGAACGGGGAAGATGAAAATTGGTAAGAAGGGCATCGACCACCCTGAATTCATGCCCGGGATGGATGAAGATATCGGTAGTTCCCCTGATAATACCGTCTCCGTTGCCCCACGCTTCATACCTGTCGCTCATGAATCCCTCCAGCGCTCTGGTGGCCGTGGTGCCGACTGTTATCACCCTCTTGCCGGCCTTCTTCGTCCGATCAATCTCGTTCAGCAAAGACGACTCGATCTCGAAATATTCAGACTGCATAGAATGGTCGCACAGGCGGTCGGCTTTGATCGGCTTGAACGTGCCGGGCCCGACATGAAGAGTCAATCCGCGTATGAGGACCCCCTTCTCAGAAAGACTTCGCAGCAGATCGTCGGTGAAATGAAGTCCGGCCGTCGGGGCAGCAATCGAACCGCATTTTTCAGCATAAACGGTCTGGTACCTCTGTATGTCATCTTCATCCGGCGTTCTCTTGATGTATGGCGGCAACGGCATGGACCCGCACTGTTCCAGTATTTCGGAGATATGTCTATCCCCGGCTGAACGAAATCTGAGGCGTCTCGTTTCCCCTTCGACACCCGGAATCTCAAAGAGTTCAGCTTCGACATCGCCCCTGAATGCTACCAGCCCCTGATATCTTCCTTTATAAAGAACTTCCCAAGCCCCGTTTGCATCTTCCCTGACAAGAATCAGGTCGATCCTGCCACCCGACGGCTTCGAACCTATAAGTCTGACCGGCATGACCCTCGTGTTGTTAATGATAAGCAGATCGCCGCCGTCAAGGTAATCCGTAATGTTAATAAAAGACCTGTGCTCGGTAGGACCGTCCCGGCGAAGGATGAGGAGCTTAGATCTGTCGCGCACGGGGGCGGGCCGCAAGGCAATCAGGCCGTCCGGGAGTTCGAAATCAAAGTCAGCGGTTTTCATAAAGCTGTATAGTCGTACCCGGATAAAAATAGGTGAGTATCTGCTTGTAGGTCATCCCTTCTTTCGCCATTTGGAGGCAGCTCCACTGGCACATGCCCACGCCGTGGCCGTAACCTCTTCCCTCGAAAACCATCAGACTGTTGTTCCTGGATAAGCGGGTTATCAGGGTGCTCGGCAGCCTGTCCCAGCCAATTTTTTTTCTCATCCTGATTGCAGGTATGGTCACTGTTCCAGTTTCAAGTGTTATCTTAATCCCCCTCGCACGGCCCGATACCGTATAGGAATCGATGCTAATATCTTTTATGCCCTGAACATCGAGGGCCTTTTCGATCTCAGATACAGGAATTATTTTTTCCCACATGAAATAAGGCGACAACTCTGAGTTCGTTTTGACCGGTTTCAAGTACGGTAATTCCTTTCCGAAGACCTCTGCCGCGTCCTCAGTCATGCCTCCACTCGTCGAATGATAAAAAGCAGCGATCGGCTTTCCTCCGTATGTCAATATCTCCCCTTTCGTTTCGTCCACCGCCTTTTCGACACTCGAAGATATATTACCCCCCTTATATGCCTGATCCAGGACAGTTGAGGTCAGGTTATATGGGGCACCCGGAGCGGAATTGAGTATCTGATAAATCGCATACGTCCTAGCAGCGACGGCCTGGGCCTTCAGCGCCTCGATGTCCCAGCTGCTCTTCATCTCCGCTGCAACGACACCCTTGATATAGTCTTCAAGCGGGATGTCGTTGATGACATATAACCCGTTGTCGCCTTTCCAGACCTCGATAATACCCGAATACTTCAACCCGCTCAGAAGAACATCGCCAGCAGTGGCTCCCATACGCGTCAGACGTTCTTCTTTGGCCGGGACCTTGAGGTCTTTATTGTCCATTAGCAGAACACGTACGGATGTTCCGGCGGAAGCATCGGTCGGCAGGCAGCCTACCCCAAAATAATTGATGCATGCGAACAAAATGGCGGATGCTATCCACATTCCAGACCATGATCTTTGTCTTATCGTCATTATTTTCTTCCCACGAACCAAAAAACAAGGGTGAGCAGCAAGCTTATGATGATGCTTGTTGCGATCGGGAAATAGACTGTGAAATTCTTTTTCTGCACCACGATGTCGCCGGGCAGGCGTCCGAGCCATGGGAGCTTGCCGGAGATAGTCAAAATAAGTCCGAGGGCTATTATGACTGCGCCTATGATTATGAGTGATTTACCCATTTGTTCCATGTTCGCCAGTAGGGGCGAGGTTGCCTCGCCCTCCCGTAATATTCTGGGACCCCCCGCCACTACATATTTTATTATATCTTTCCATTTCTGAATAGATGCATCCGCAATATTTCTGACTGTAGAGATTCATCTCTTTTGCAATGCGGCGTCCTTCCCTGTACCCGCCGCGGAAATCCTCGAAATGGAATTCGACCCCGTACTTCTCCTGGAGATCGAACCCTATGCTTTTTATCATATCAATATTCTGGTAAGGGCTTACCAAAAGGGAAGTCGTGAATGCATCGGCCTTGCATTCCCTGGCCGTTGAAGCGGTCCTCTCCAGCCTTACCGCATAGCAATAAACACACCGGCCTTTTTCATGGTATACAACATTCCTCAGAAACTCGGTCAACCCGTAGCTGTCGTCATATTCCACATCGAGTTCCCAGAGGTCCTCGAGCTTTCTCAGAGCATCGAGCCTGTTTTTATATTCAATATACGGATGGATATTGGGATTGAACCAGAACCCTTTCACATCAATGCCGCGCTGCTGCAATGTCCGGATGGGGTAGGCGGCACAATTGGAACAACAGATATGCATCAGAAGCTTCATGGGCTACTTCCTTAGAATAACCCCTGAGGCACTATTTTGCAAAGATGCTCATAGGCCCTGCGGGTAGCCAAGCGTCCCCTGGCGGTCCTTTCGAGAAGCCCTTCCTGGAGCAGGAATGGTTCGTAGACGTCTTCGATCGTATCGCGGTCTTCCCTCAGAGTTGCAGCGATAGCTTCTATTCCGGCGGGGCCGCCGTTGAATTTCTCGATAATGGTAAGCAGCAGTTTCCTGTCGATCTCATCTAGTCCCAGCGTATCTACATCAAGGGCTTCCAATGCCTCCCTCGTTATCTTCATGTCGATAATGCCTTCACCCCTAACCTGCGCAAAATCCCTTATCCGTTTCAATATGCGATTGGCAATCCTCGGCGTGCCCCGTGACCTTCGCGCGATCTCATCTGCCGCGTCATCATGCAATTCAATGCCGAGAATCCGCGCCGAACGATGGGCTATCGTTCCCAGATCGGCCGAGTCATAAAATTCAAGCCTGCAGATTACACCGAAACGGTCTCTCAGCGGCGAGGTGAGCAGCCCTGTGCGCGTTGTAGCGCCTACAAGCGTGAACCTCGGGAGATTGAGTTTCAGGGTCCGGGCATTGGGGCCTTGGCCGATGATAATGTCCAGGCTGTAATCCTCCATCGCCGGATAAAGGACCTCTTCAACAACTCTCGACATCCTGTGTATCTCATCCACAAAAAGTATGTCTCGGTCTGAGAGATTTGTCAGGATGGCGGCGAGGTCGCCAGCCCTTTCCAGTACAGGACCTGAGGTAGTCTTGATATTTACTCCGAGTTCGTTGGCAATGATAGTAGCGAGGGTCGTTTTGCCGAGACCGGGCGGCCCGAAGAAAAGAACGTGATCGAGAGGCTCTTTCCTCATGAGCGCGGCCTCGATAAAGACCTTTAGATTTTCCTTGATCTTCGCCTGACCGACAAAATCGGCAAGAGCACGCGGCCTCAGGTTTATCTCGTAGGAGACTTCCTCCTGCAGGACTTCCGGGGTGAGTGGCACGATTCCGCCGTCTTCAATTTTCATTTCCGTTGCCTATTTGCGTTCGAAGAAGGGCAGCCACATAGGTCTGCCCCTACAATCTATTCCTTGGTAAGGTATTTTAACGTCTCTTTGAGCAAACTCTCAATGTCCCTGGAGCCGCTGTCGTAAGCCCTGTCGAGTGCGTCCTGGGCCACATTCTTCTTGTATCCCAGATTGACGAGAGCGGAGAGCGTGTCGTCGTAGAGCGCATCTTTCTTTTCCTTCATGGCCAGAGCGGGCAGTTTCTCCCTGAGTTCCAGGATAATCCTCTGGGCGGTCTTCTTTCCGAGCCCGGGTACCCGGCAGAGGGCCTCGACATCTTCAGAATGGACAAGGCCGTAAAAGGTATCGGTAGGAATGGTCGAAAGTATGCTCAATGCGATCTTTGGGCCGATGCCGGATACCCCGATAAGTGTCGTAAATATCCTCTTTTCCTCTTCGCTTCGGAATCCGAAAAGCTGTAAAATATCTTCGCGCACATGCATATAAGTAAAGAGGAAAACCTCGGATGCCTCATCGGGAAGAGACGAGAGGATAGAGAGCGGTACACTGACACTATATCCTACACCTCCCACATCGACGACCACGCCGTCCGGCCTCTTGGAGATCAGCTTTCCTCTTAGTGAGGCGATCATCGTTTTACAACCTTCATTTGTTGCAGCTGCCTGTTCAAACCTGAGAGCGGCCCCTGCATGTTCGCATGGCACAGCGCTATGGCCAGCGCGTCGGCGCCGTCGGCGGAAAGCTGGTGGCGTATTTTGAGTATCTCCTTCACCATGCTCTGCACCTGGTTTTTATCGGCCCTGCCATATCCGACCACCGCCTGCTTCACTTCGAGGGGGCTATATTCAAAGATCGGGAATCCGCTGAGCGTCGAAGCGAGCAGGACCACGCCGCGGGTGTGCCCCAGGCTCAAGGCGGCCTTGACCCCTTTAGCAAAAAACATTCTTTCGATCACAATCTCATCCGGAGCCGTTTCAGCGATCACTTCGGATAGTGAGGTATAAAGGTCCTTTAATCTTTCGTGGAGAGGTTTGGATGCCTGCATGACAATGCGGCCGGAGGAGATATAGACAAATCCCTTCAGACAGCGGCCCCCTTCAAATTGCCCGGCAGGAGACTTCGTTTCTTGAGCGCTGATTAGGCCGTACCCGCAATTGAGGCTTCCGGGGTCGATGCCAAGTATCTTCATTATCGGCTTCCGGCCGCACTCCTGGACGAACTATTCCCTCTCGGTGCCTCGAAGAGTATCTCCTCGACAATCTGGCAGATGACATGGCCGAGTGTAATATGCACTTCCTGAACTCTCGGCGTATCTTCGGATGGCACAACAAAAGCGTAATCGCACTTGGAGGCGAACTTCGTACCCTTTGCGCCGGTAAAGGCGATCATCTTCAACCCCTTTTTCTTCCCCACTTCTACGGCTTTGAGAATGTTCTTCGAACCACCGCTGGTACTGATGGCGATGGCTATGTCTCCGGGTTCAGCCAGGGTTTTAAGCTGGCGGGCGAAGATATCGGAAAAGTCATAGTCATTGGCAATGGACGTAAGAACTGCCATGTCTGTATTCAATGCAATCGCGGGGAGTCCTGGCCTGTCTTTCTTAAAACGATTGACGAATTCCGCCACAATGTGTGAGGCATCGCAGGCGCTTCCGCCGTTGCCGAAGAGATACAATTTATTACCCTCGCTGAAGGCGTCGGCGATCATGCTTGACACCTTTGCTATAAGAGACAGATGGGTTTTGACGAATTTTTCCTTAACCGCTGCGCTGTCCGCAAAGGCTTCTAGTATCATTTTTTCCATCGGATTAGTTTACCGTCAAGGCTTATTGTGAGTCAACCTTCGAAGGGACGCTTTGCCACGTTCATCGGGCTTTCCCAGTATGTGTTGTCTTGCGGTAAAAGAAGGAGGCGTAGTCGATTTTGTAGTCGTTGGGATCGAGTGTTTTAGTAATGGTGCGGATATATTTCCCGTTTTCATCCCTCTTGCTGAGAGCAGCGATAAAGGGCCTCACGGGATGTCCCTGAGCATCTGAAATCACCAGTGTCCTCGGTCTTTTCAAGAGAACGGCATGGGGCTCGACGACTATGCCGAGTTCGCAGCTGTCGAGCATAATGAAAGAACCCACCGGGTAGATGCCCATCATCGAAACGAATACCTTTACAAGCACTGGATCCAGTTCTTTGCCGGCCTTTTCGAGCATGGTCTTGATGGCGGTGTCCGGTGACCGGTATCCTTCCTTGTAAGACTTGGCGGCTGTAAGGGCATCATACCATTCGGCGATGACAACCACACGCGTATAGAAATCCTGCTCGGGAATGTGACATACCGCCGGGTAGCCCGAAAGGTCACAATGCAGGTGGTGTTCAAAAGAGACGATAGCCGCCCTCATCAACTGCTCATCCGCATGTGGGATACCGAAAATCGCCTTAAAGCCCTGGACTGTGTGCCTCCGCATAATGCGCCAGTCATTCTGATCATAGACACCCTGCTTATAAAGCACCTCCGGAGGAACAAGAAGCTTGCCGATATCCGATAAAAAGGCTACAAGGCCAAGCTCTGCCAGCTCTTTCTTGCTCAAACCTATTTTGTGCCCAAGCGCCACTGAGAGAATACAGACATTGACCGGATGGCGGTAGCTGTAATCATAACGGCTCTCGCCCAGAGCCATGCCGAGAACCATGGGCTCGTCGTCTGAGATCATTTCTGTAAGGTGCTGTATCAGACGCTTGACGCCCTTTATATCGGCATTTTCCCCCGAAGACATCTGCTCGGGCAGTTCCCTTGCGAGTAGCACGAGACGGCTATAAATGCCGGTTACCCTCGCCCTGACACCCGGGTTGCCGGAATTGCCTGCAATGACTTTCGGTTCAGGCGCCATGCTCAATCTTCCTTATCGCTTCGGCAGCAGTCTGCCTCAGTATTTCGGTCTTGGAATCAACCAGCTCATAGAGGCAGCCTAAAAAGTGCTTATCTCCCAGAAGTCCGACGCTATAGGCTATTGCAGCCTTGCTTTCATCGTTCATCGTCCTACTGAATAAACTCTGTTTGCGAAGCCCCTTTTCCAGGAGTCGACGCACATCCTCCGCATCGTACTTGAGCAAGGCCTGGTAATAAACCCTTTTCTCCTCATAATCCCGCCCGGAGAAAGCGCTGCTTCGAATAACGTCGATAAGCAGAGTCTTTGCCAACGGCTCATCTAGATGCGAGAGTGAGTTCAATGCTGTCTGTCGTATAGTCAAATCCGGATCATCAAGGGCTTGCTTCAGAATGCCTCTTAACTCCGCGCCGCCGATCTTTACAAGGGACTTGATGACCTCCCTGCGGACTCTCGCATCCTTATGGCTTACTAGCTTCAGCAGACGCTGTTTTGCCTCGTTGTCTCCAATATTCCTGAGTGCGATCACAATATTCCTGACAACATACCACCGTTCGTCGCTGAGACCCCGCGTGACTGCAGGTACATCAGTCATTCCTATCTTTCCGAGGATATTGACTATCGTTTTTCGAGCAGAAATAGTATCCAGATAACCAAGTATCGTAATAAGGATTGGGATCGATCTCCTGTCCAGCAGCAGGATGAGCTTGTCGAATGTCTCATCACTCAGTCTTAACCCGCCATCAAGCATGTCCCCCACCTTTGTAAGAAACATCTCAGAACTAAAGAAGGAAAAGATGCGGGAGAGGTTGACCTTGAAACGCGGGTCCATTTCGGCATCCATATAAGTTTTCTTGACATTGATAAAAAAGTCCGCCAGTATGTCGATCTTCATACCGTCGAGTGCTCGCTCCACAGCTTTTTTCATGATATTCTCGATCTCCCTGTATTCCTCCTCCGTTTCAGCGAGCAGAAATAATTCGAGAATTATAGCGAGCAGTTTCCCGGTTTTGTCGATCTGGTTTATTTCGAGCTCTCTTCGCATGGCGATTAGTTCTTCATCGCTGAATTCGATGAGATCGGTTAAATCTTCCCTCTCCGCCTTCTTCAATAGAGCGTCGGCATGGGCCTTTAGCAGTTCGGCAGACAGCTGTTGTTCAGCAGACACGCCACTGCCTAAAATCTCGTCGGCTTCTTCCCAGCAGAACATGTCGGGCTCATATACAATGCACCTTATATATTTTAAATCCTGGTCCCATATCTTCGTTACGACGTCGTCGCCTCTCCCTTCGTGCTCCCAATCGCCGGCAACAACGCGCACGAAGCCTAACACTTCGTCCCTCGTAAGACCCTTCTTGAAAGTAACTTCCCTTACGCCATCCCTGAATAAAAAAAGCGGTACATTGTTTTCCTGGGAGGCCGAATGGAAAATCTCCTCCAGCTCGAACTGAATTGTGTCCCTTGTTATATCGAAAGAAAGTCTATCCTGGATTGCGAGTAGTTTGAGGAGTTCTGAGTAAAGCTCATCGACAGCCTTGTCGGTGACCGGATTGCTGTCAGGATAGATCCTTATGGCCTTGCGGGCGCGCAAAAGGCTCTCGATTACCTTCCGGACCGACGAGAGCCTCTCGCTGTGGGTAAGCATAGACTATATTATATTCTGAAAACGGGGGAAAGTGATATAAAATTTTACATCCCCTCTTTTCCCGGAGATAACAATCAAACATTATGATTAAGTGAATATAATCGCGGTACTATTTGATGCAGAAGGGCAGCTCACTGGCCAAAGATAGGGCATGTTCGTTCTCAAAATGGGTCGCTGTCCAGGAAAGAGCCGTTTTGGGCGACAAGAACGATCAAGAATGGATACGCAATTGCAAGGAAGTGTCCGATAATTTTAATTTACAGGTGCCCCAATACTGAGTAACTTGGGAAATTGCGATTTAATGAGCAGTTACTATAAAGTGTGTAGAGCTAAGTGAATAAGACTACATAATTCTTCGGAGATTGTTTTGATCTCAGAGACCGGTGAAAAGATGCGAATTGTTTCCCGTAATCAAGATCGGCGCTCTTCGTCTGAAAATATAGGTTCCAGCTACAAGTCTTGATTTGGTGTGCCAGAAAGGATATCTATTAGCTCTTTCAACTCAACAGCTCTTGTTTTCTCTATATTAGTATTAGTGATAGATTAGCGTTGAAATTATGCAAACCTTCATATTAATTCTTTCCAAAGCTCTTAGATTTATATGCGCGATAGTGATCATTTTGCACTTCGCATAAACTTGCTATACTGATTGTCGGGGGGAGGATTATCCGAAGATATTGGCTAATGAAGATAAAACGTCCCGAGTCAATGAATACCCCCCCCGTGTCGAAGAGTTTGTTTTCAGATAATGACGACCGCACAAGTGCTCTGGCGATAGCATTATAGACGCTTACGGAATACCCTCACAAGGAGGAAGGATAGTGACCCAGAAACTCACAGGCAAAGTTGCTTTAGTTACCGGCGGCTCTCGCGGTATCGGTGCTGCAACGGCTCGAGCGCTGGCGGATGAGGGCGCTGATGTCGCTATCAGCTTTCTGGCTTCGGCGGACAAGGCTGAGGCCGTAGTACGCGACCTCAATGCAAAAGGTATCCGCGCGGCTGCTTTTAAGTCTGATCAAGGCGATAGACGTGAGGTCGAAGGTCTTATTAACTCGGTCGTGGAGCATTTCGGGCACTTGGACATACTAGTCAACAACGCAGGTTCGGCTAACTTTCGGGCCGCTGACAGCCCCGACGATAACAGTGCACAATTCGACCGGATGTATGCGATCAATCTCTTTGGAGTGATTGCCGGGATTCGCGCAGCGGCGAAGGTCATGGGTGAAGGTGGCCGGATAATTACAATCGGTTCCGGCATCGCGACTCGTGCGGGGTTTCCTGGTGTTTCTGACTTAGCTGCAACCAAGGCTGGTGTCGTTGGCTTCACAAAAGGTGCGGCACGTGACCTTGCCAGGCGCAATATCACTATCAATGTCGTGCAATGCGGCGTCATCGAAACTGACTTGAGCGCAGAAGCCTCCGCTTACAAACCGGCATTCCTCGCGACCATTGCGCAGGGCCGTTACGGCAAGCCAGAAGAAGTCGCGGCCGGAGTCGTATTCCTCGCCAGTCCAGAAGCATCCTACATCACCGGCACAGTGCTGAACATTGACGGCGGTTACGGAGCATGAAAGACGCCTGCGAGGTAGTACAGACTTAATTTGACAAGCTCGTTGAGCTTTCGGTAGTTTGGCACATTCTGGTCCGGCCGAAGGTCGTTGCCAGGAGTGCGAGAGTCCTGAAATCCCGGGACTCATCCCGGGTGAGTGGGTTTATTTCAATAATGTCCTTACAAGCATAGGACTGCCGCTTCCCGACGTGACATGGGTCACGATATATGAATCATCCTGCGAGAAGTGAGGTAAAAACGGAGGCAGCGACTGAGATGCTAGAGCCCGACGCTCTCGGAGACGCCTTTAAATCGTGCCCCATACAGGTTTATCCTTTGCAGGATGTACGGGGGAAAGCGTTATATGGAACTGGTTTCACTGAAGCGCAGGGGTTAAGGTCTAATCATCGTATTCCGCTCATCGCCATTGGCTTCCCTGCCTCAAATATCATAACCATGAGTGGGATGTTGCGGTCCGTGGGCCTTGAAACGAACCGCTTGTAAATATAGAACACCAATTTCATGGTGTCTAACACCAAATACCTAAAATTTAATCTCGGCGCGAAAGCGGGAGACAATTCAGCCATGGAGTGGATTGAAGCATTCAGGCGTGTCGAGGAGATGCTCTTCTGCAATATTTCTTCGATTTTGCAATCGAATCGGGTGGGAGAGTGGTGATGAAGGAATCCTTCTCCTTTCAGAAGATACCCATTTCGACATACAGGATACAGTTCAACTACCTTTTCGGGTTTGTTGACGCCGCGGAGGTAGTCCCGTATCTCCGTGAACTCGGTATCACCGATGTCTATGCCTCCCCTTATTTCAAGGCACGGAGGGGAAGCGTCCACGGATACGACATCATCGACCCAAACATGCTGAACCCCGAAGTCGGGACAGAGGAGGAGTACCATGTATTGACTAAGCGGATGAAAAACTATGGAATGGGATAGATCCTCGACATCGTACCGAACCATATGTGTGCTGAAAGCGAAAACCGTGGCCCATAGATGCGATGAGCAGGTCTGCGTATGAGGTATTCAAAAAGAGAATCAAGGAGTATCTGCTCAAGGTGATAAGGGAGGCGAAGGTCAATACGAACCACCTCAACCCTTGCATCGCTTATGAGAACGCTGTTATGGCCTTTGTTGATGCGATCATGGCCGATGCGCGGTTTCTGAAAGATTTTGAGCCCTTCCAGAAGATGATTTCTTACTGCGGCATGTTCAACTCTCTTTCACAAACGCTACTCAAAATCGCCTCTCCCGGTATCCCGGATTTTTATCAGGGGGACTGAAACATGGGACTTCAGCCTCGTAGATCCCGATAATCGTAGGCCTGTCGACTATGCGGCGGCAATGTCTATGCTTAGTCAATTGAAACAAAGTGAACTGGAAATCGGGCCGCGCGCCTTAGCAAGGGAAGTAAGCGTCGACCGCGCCGACGGAAGAGTAAAGCTTTACCTTGCGTACAAGGCGCTAAACTGGAGAAGGGAAAATAAATTACTGTTCATGACAGGTGCATACATACCTTTGATGAGCATGGGAGATCATAAAGACCATGTATGTTAGTTTGCACGGAGCAGTGAACATGGAACGGTTTTGATTATCGTTCCCCGGTTCATATCCGGGCTCATACAGACCATTGACGGAATGACGCCTTGGAAAATAATATGGGATAAAACATCGATAATTATTACAGATGAAATTGCAGCCGATAACTACCGCAATATTTTTGCTGACGAAAAAATCTCTGTCATTCGACAATCCGTAGAACGATTATTAGCCCTCGGCACTGTATTTTCTAGTTTTCCTGTCGCAATTAGGTGAGAATTGCCGCTGGTGTTGATGTCTCAGAAGAACGATTTGAGTCGCACCAAGCGCATTTCCGTTTATAACTGCGCGATATATTCTGAATACTGACAAATTCGGACTGTCTTCACCCTTTTTGATATGTGCCTGCACTTCATGATAGTATAGGCACCACAACGTGACTGATTTACAAACAAACTCTTAATGCGAGAGTGGCGGAACTGGCAGACGCGCTGGACTTAGAATATCGTCGTCATTAAGGACACGACAGCAAAGAATTAATGCAACACACAACCTTATATTTCTTCCGTACTTTTATACATTCTCGGGGGGAAATAGGCAACAATGTGAGCACAGCGCCGCGCTACATTGGATCGGGCTGGAAAACACAAAGTTACGGTCGCCCTTTTTGGCGACAGTCAGAACACGCCCATCTTCTATCAGCAGGCGGCACATGTTACAGGTAGAGGACCAGCAATCCGAAATGAACAGGAAACTAAAGATTGACTTGTTATGCGAGGAATAAACATACTTTTGTATAAGGTATTCATCGAGGTTAGGGATGATTAAGAAACCAACTGTTTTTATTTTGGGTGCCGGTGCAAGCATTCCGTATGGCTACCCTTCCGGTGAAAACCTTGTTAGAGAAATAGTGAATGATTTGTCGCGCCCTGGCTCACTTTTTTATTCGTTATGCCGAGAGTTGGGGTTTACCGAACCGCATATCCTTGAATTCGTGTCAACTCTTGATCGTTCTCATGATAAATCAATTGATGCTTTCCTTCAACGTAATGAGTCGTTCATTATATTAGGTAAAGTGGCAATCACTCTTAAACTCATCGTGCACGAAGACGAAACTGTTTTGTTTTCCCCCGGTGATGATAAATGGTATAGAGATTTAGTCAGCGAACTAAAGTCACCATCCCTTGATAGTTTTGACAACGCGGTCGCTTTTTTAACATTCAATTATGATAGGTCTTTCGAACACTATCTTTATGTTTCGATACAAAATAGCTACGAAGAACTAAAGCAATCACCTGGTCAATGCGATGAAATAGTAAATAGAATACCTATAATTCATTTGCACGGACAGATAGGCAAATTGCCTTGGCAAGACAATACGGTGACTCGAAGAGATTATGGCAGCAGTTTCAAAGAATTAGATTTATTAAAACGAAGTATTGAATCTCGGAATGACGTATTTTCTGCGGCTACTCTTGATGAAGCGAAGCATTATATATTCAGTCTTAGCGAACAGATTAAAATTATGCATGAAAAAGAATTGGAC
>Ga0182010_10000807_pt1 | contig 17614 bp, 12 predicted proteins | sample 611E1MmetaG_FD_120488 | JGI IMG/M metagenome (GOLD analysis project Ga0182010, IMG submission 120488) | Permafrost microbial communities from Stordalen Mire, Sweden - 611E1M metaG | ecosystem: Environmental > Terrestrial > Soil > Wetlands > Permafrost | place: Sweden: Stordalen | collected...
AAGAACTACACGCCCAACCAACCCAACCGGATCTCATTCGAGGGTGACCTCTGCACCGACGACCCCGCGGCCATCGCGTTCCCGCAAAAGATCTTGGTGGTCATGGATGGAACGGGCGACATGGTCGCGGGCGATCCCGCGGGCCACCGCATCGACATCTTGCGCTCGTTCCTGGGACGCCATAGCGGTCTCAACCAATCCGTTTCGCTCTTGCTCATGGGCGCCCAGGCGCGGACGCTTTTTCCAGGATTTTCTTCCGATCCGGTGCAAATCGAGTCTGCGCTGGAAGCGATGGCCGCCAGTGCAGGGCAGGCGCAGCGCAACTACCTTGATAGCCTGCGTGTGCTCTCCACCATCATCGAGGATGATCTGCTGGCCTCCGATCCGGGAACACGTAGCCGCACCCGCTACCTGGTGCTGTTCGTGGCGGCAGGGCCACCTGCGCCGGCCATGTCGATCCCGTGGTGCATTTCCCAGGGGCTCACCCCGGGCAGCGACGACTGTCAGACTGCATTTACTGCCAGTTTCTGTAGCAACATCACGCCCAAGCCCGCGGACTGCGAGCGTTTGCTTTACGGCAATGCCGTGTCGGATCTCCGCAACTATGTGCGCGAAAATGGTGGGCAGGGTCTTGTCTTGCACACCTTCAATCTGAGTACGGACCAACGCGCACAGGATGTCCTGGGTGACATGGCCACGGCAGGGCTGGGGGAAGAGGTGAAACAGACTCCCGCCACCCTGGACTTTCTGGCCATCGACGTAGACCAGCCAGGAAGTCGCCTGGTCCTGCGCGACATCGTGGTCATGAATGGCAATGCGCTCCTGCGCGGCCCGGCGCCGGTGGCTGACAGCGACGGAGATGGGCTGACCGACGAGGAGGAAGCCATTATCGGCACCGATCCCCTGAATCCCGACACCGACGGGGATGGGGTGGGAGATGGTATCGAATACCGGCTGGCCACGCCGGGAAGCGAGTTTGATCCTCTGGTGCCCGGAACATTCGAAGCCTGCGCCAACATCACCGACCTCACCGTCGACCACGACCTCGATGGTTTGAACGATTGCGAAGAAGCGGTGCTGCGCACCGATCCCTACCTGGCCGACTCCGATCGCGATGGGATTCCCGATCTGGTCGAGGTTCGGCTGGGCAGCGACCCGCTGGTCGACGATCGGCTGATCGACAGCGATCAGGATGGCATCCTCAACGGTGACGAAGTCAAAGAAGGTCTGGATCCCTGGACCGACGATTCCTCGCGCGACCTGGAATATGGGTATCAGTACCGCACCGTAGATCCGGTCGCGACCCAACGCCTGGAGGCTACCCCGACCGACCCATTCCCGGGTGTGCATATCGTGAGCTGCAAACTTGGCCTGAGCACAGTGTGGGCCTTGCGACTTTCGGGGGAAACCCCGCCGCGACTGGCATGGGCCGAGGACGAAACTACTCTTCCGGTTGGGGCGGAGGACGATCCCAATGCTTCCCTCGCGCTGACCAGCCCGGGCGAGCTGACACTCAACACACCCGAGGGCGGCCAGTTGTTGGTCACCATCGATCTCACCCTGTTGCCGCCACCCGGATCGCCCACCACCGATGTTCGTGTGATCCTGCGGACTACCCTGCGAACCTGCTTCCACATGGATGTTCGCAACATCACGTTGGTCGAAACCGGCGAGATGCCCACCGGACGTCCGGGCCGCGGATGGAACACTCTGCTGTTCTATATGGGCGAAGTGCCGCTCGATTCTTCCAATGGCAACACCATCTACAAGGCTATGACCGTACCGGTCCGCTTTGTTGCCCCGGATAGCAAGACCCCGGATGTCGCATTCATTCACGTCACCGACGACGACCTCATGCTTCTAGCCCCACAGTGATCTCATGAAAATAATGCAACACAAACGCATCATCCTGTCCCTGGTTGCAGTCTGGCTCGCCGGGAGTGTGACGAGCACGGCCCTCGCCGCCGGCAAGCGGAAATCCGGCGCACACGGCAAGGCGCCTGCGGCCCAGCACAACAACGGTGGCGGCGGCACGGCTGCGGACCAGGGCGTGGCGCCTGCCGGAAAACCGGCAACGGCAAAGCCGATGGCTGAGGTCAAGCCGCAGTCGGGTGATATGCGCGCGGCCACGCGCGAGACCGTTCGACAGGAATCGCGCATCGAATTCGATGAGCGTATGCTGCGCGGGCAGTCTGCCTCGGGCGTGATCTACCTGTTCCAGCGCACACCCAGCGAGTTCAAGAGCATCGTGCAAGTACCTGACAGCTTCCGGCTGCGCACTGTGGAGATCCTTTCGCCGGGCCAGGGGAGGAGATGACAGGAATGCCCCCTCGCTCGCGCGGCGCGCTCGAAGTCATTCTGTTCGAAGAGGCGCGCTTTGTCGGATCGCTGATGTTCACCTCAGCTGAGGTGACCATCGGGAGCGATCCCGGCGTAATGGTCCGTCTGGAGGATGTCGAAGTAGCTCCCTGTCATGCCGTATTGCATTTCGACGGAGACAGCTGCCAGATCGAGGATTGCGGGAGCGCACTGGGCACGGAAGTCAATGGTGTGGCGGTGGCGACCCAGGCCATCCAAGGGATGGACGAGATTTGTATCGGGCGCTACCGGTTGCGAATCACGCTGCACAGGGCGGATTTGACGCCCGCGCCGGTTTCGGTGCGTCCGATCCCCAAACCTGCGGCGGCCTTGCCGAAACCTCCGCCTCCGTCCACCCGGCCGCCACCCTTACCATCGCCGTCCGCGACCGTTTCCCCGCCCCGTCCGGTACCGCCGGCACCACCGGTTGCTCCGGTCCGGCAGATCGAGGAGAGAGGCGCGATTTGGCCGCCACCGGTGCCCGCCGCGCGGGTGGCCGCCGCCCCGAGACCCACAGCGTCTGCCGCCCCACCCGTCGCGCGATCGATGTCCGCGGCCTCTGTGCGCCCTGCCTCCCGCTCATCGCCCCTTGCGAATGCGTCGCGACCCATCCCACCGGTTCCCGTCGCTGCGCAGCGCGCGCCCGCGATCGCCGCAGCAACAGTCCTGGGCACAGCTCCGCGCCCCAAGGCGGAGGCAGTACTGGTCACCAAACTTTTCGTGGTCACCACCGAGAAGCCCCTGCCGAATCCCCCGCCCCCTGCCCGGGCCGAGCCTGACGATGACGACGATGACACGGCCTTTGAACCCACTTTTTCGCTGCTCGATGGCCTGTGCGAGGTTGCACTGACAAGCGCGTCGACCGAGCACGCTGTCGAAGTCATCCGGTTCCGGCACGGCTGCGTGACGAAACTGCGGCACCTGCGTCGTGGCGAGCGGTTGTGCCTCCCTGGGCTGCGCAAGACAGTCGGGCGATCCCTTCGTCCGGGCAGCTTCGCCTTCTTTGGCGATGCCTTGCCCAAGAACGCGGCCGTCAGGGAGGCGGGCCACCCGGTCGACGATGACCTTTGGCGGCGTCGCGCCGACAAACGTGGCCGCGTCCCGCTGAATCCCGGCACACAGGTGGTTTTTCCGTTGCCCACCGGCGAGGGCGTCCTGGTGCACCTGGTACCCGCCGCAGCGCCGCTGCCCAAGGTGCCTCTGCGCCTCAAGCTGACCAAGGTCATGCTGTGGATCGGGGGCCTCTCCTTGCTGGTCCACCTGGTGGTTTTTGCCGTCATCGGTTTCACCAGCCTGGTGCGGCGCGAGTACATCGTTGACAGCAAGGAGGGACGTTTCGCCCGCATCGCGCTCAAGGAGATCGAGCTGGAGCCTGCGGCCACGCCGCCCGCACACGAGAAGAAGAAGGCCAAGCCTGAGCCCAGCGAGACTGCGCCGAGCGAGGCAGCGCCCAAGGTGGCGATGGCGCGCATTCCCCGCATGCACTCCGCTCCGGCCGCAACCCAGCCCTCGGCCACGGCGCAGAAACTTCTCTCCGCCTTGGGCGGCTTGTCTGCTGCACCCAAGACATCGATGGCCACCGCCATCAGCAACCTGGACGCGGTGGGCCCGGTGCACGGTGGCGGGTTCAAAGTGTCGGGCGCCATCGGCAAACTGCCGGGCGATTCGCTGCGCCTCGCCGCTGCCGGCAGTGGCATCGGACGCCTGGAAACCAAGTCCTCCAACGACGTGGGAAAGGACTTGGGCCGCGTACTGGGTCGGGCACCCACAGGGCAGGTCCGCGCCCAGGTCACCGCCAAACCCAACACCATGAAGGTGGAGGGTCATCTGGATCGCGGCGAGATCCAGCGTGTGATCAATGCCCATATCCACGAGTTGCAGGGCTGCTACGAACGCCAACTTATCGTCAACCCCAACCTCTCGGGCAAAGTCACCTTCGAATGGTTGATCGGCACCGGTGGTGCCGTGACCTCGGTCAAGATCAAGACTTCCACCCTGTCGAGCAACGAGGCCACGAGTTGCATGCAAGCGGCCATTCGCCGTTGGCAGTTCCCCTCGCCCAGCGGCGGCGCCGTGACCGTCGTCTATCCCATCGCGCTGGCCACTTCCGGCACCTAGACATGGAGACACGCATGAGACGCATCCCGTTCCTGGCTCCGACACTTTTCGCCTCTGCCATCGTCTGGCTGGCTGCCTCGCCCGCCTGGGCGCAGGATGACCTCGACGAGGAACAGGTCGCGGCCTACGCCGTGCAAAGTCGGCTGTTTCGGCTGGGCGGCGAGCTGAGGGTGGAGGCTGGCTTTCTGCCGATCAACGCCTTCAACAAGGGCCTGACCGTGGGCGGATCGTTCACCTATCACTTCAGCAATTCCTGGGCCTGGGAGATCATCCGGGGAGCCTGGGTGTACAAGCAGCTCGACACCGGGCTGAAGACAGAATTGCTGGAGAACTTCAACGTACAGCCCACCGACATCTCAGCCCTCGATTTCTTCCTCTCGTCTGACCTGGTGCTGAAGCCCTTCTATGGAAAACTGGCGGTGTTCAACCGGCGCGTGATTCACATGGAGTTGTCGGTGCCCTTCGGCGTGGCCCTGGCCCGATACAACAATCCGCAGGCGTATCTGCCGGGCCCGAATCTCGGGCTCATCTTTCGGATCTTTGTCAGCCCGCATATCTCGTTTTGCGCAGACGTGCGCGACCATGTGTTCTTCAACCATTGGAACACGCGCAATGAGGTGCACGTGTCTGTGGGGTTGGCGTTTGCCTGGGGAGGCGACGAGCGATGACCACGCTGCTTCTGTCCTGGCTGTGGCTGGCGGCCGCTGCAGCGCCCGCCGCACCGGCGCCGCCCCAGCCTGCCGCCGCTGCCGCGTCGGCTGCGCCGGTTCCCGCTGCCGCCGCGCCACCCCCTGCGCCGAAGCAGCCGGCCGAGGCACCGCCGGACGCGGACGAGCGCATGGATCGCGGCTTGGAACTGCTGCACGCCAAGCAGAAAAGCCAAGCGGCGGCGGTGCTCTATGCTTTGTACGCGGCGTTGCCCGAAACCGACCTGCGGCGTGACGCCGCAGCCTTCCGCCTGGCCGGGGCGCTCGTCGACCTGGGGTTCGTTCAGGCTGGTATCGAGTACTATCTGGAGGTCTTGACCGGCCGTCGCTCACCAGAACTGCTGGGCAAGACCCTGGCGGCGCTGCGGCCGCTCTACGAGCGCGGCTTGATCGAGGAATGGCGTTTTCTCGACGGCGTGGTCTATGGCAGTCAGTACGGTGACCTGGAACCCGAGGTGGCGGACTTCGTCGAGTACCTGCAGGCGCTCGGCGATCTGCGCTTGGGCTTCGGTGGCTGGGGACGGACGCGGCTCGAAGCCCTGGCTGCCACCGACCGACTGTACGGATGGCGTGCCCGCTACCTTCTCGCGGTTGATCGCGTGTCCCAGCGCAACGACGACGGCGCCGAGAAACTCCTGCGTCAGATTCTGGAGAACGCCGCGGCGCCGGCCGATGTGCACAATCTGGCCAGCCTGGCCCTGGCCCGTTTGCTCTACGAACACAAGAACTACGAGGAGGCTTGGACCCTGTACGCCCAGGTTCACCTGCCGCTGGTAGAACAGGATGTGGTACTGCTGGAACGCGCCTGGGACCGCATCGCGAGCGATGACAACCAGCGCGCGCTGGGCATGGTCATTGGTTTGGGCGCGCCCATCTATCGACGCGTGTTCGCTCCAGAACGCGATCTGATTCGCGCCATGGCTTTGCGCCGCTTGTGCCAGTACCGCGCGGCCCACCTGGCGGTGAACGAATTCCGCGCGCGCTATGGGGCGCTGGTGCGTAAGGCCCGCGATCGATCGGGCCTGCGCGAGGATAGGCAGATCATGGAATGGGCGGCCTGGGGCACCCGGCTTGCGCCCTGGGCGCGCACGCGCACGCGCCTGCACACCGAGAGCGCTATGGTGTCACAGGTCGGCGACGACCAGCTCGCCGAGCATCTGCACACCCTGTACAACGCGCGCTTGGCCTACACCGAGGACACGCTGAAGCGGGGGTTGGTGCGCGCCATCGATCACGTGGTGGACGAACTGCTGCGCGTGGATGAACAGATGAGCCTCATCGACTACGAGATCGGCGCGGGTCTGATGAAGCCAGGAGGCAACCGGGCGGGTCACTTGACTGCGCGATCGGGCGAGCTGCCCTACGGCTCGTCCCAGGTGTTCTTCCGTTTCGACGGCGAATACTGGTCCGACGAGCTTGGCGATTTCGCGGTCATCTCTGACGACAGGTGCTTGCGATGATGGGCCGTCGATCGCTTGTCCCGGCTGCGCTGGCAGGGTTGCTGCTTGGCTGTGCTTCTTCGCCTCCGCTCAAGCCGCCCCCGTCCGATCCCGGCACCCAGTGGGTGCTGGCCGGCCGCAAAGTTGACTTCGCCATCACGCAAACCAAGGTGATGATCCAGAAAGCGCGTGGCGCCTCGTATCTTCCCGATTTGCACATGCGCCTGGCCGAGCTGTACACTGAGCGCGCGCGCTACGCCTGGTTGGTGATGTACGAGCGGCGACGTACGCGCGGCGATGATTCGCGCGCGGTCGAGGCCCCCGAAGCCCAGCTGCTCAAGAACCTGGCCATCGGCGTCTACAGCCGCCTTCTGCGCGAGTTCCCCCGCTACCCGCGAGCCGACGAGGCCACCTTCCTCATGGCGCATGAGTATCGCGAGCTGGGCGAATTCGACAACATGCGTGAGACCTACGAAAAGCTGATCGACACCTACCCCAAGAGCCGCTATCGCTTCGATGCGTACCTGTCGCTCGGCGATCACGCCTTCGACGCCAACGACCTCAGCAAGGCCGAGCACTACTACAACCTGATCCTCGCGGCACCAACCAGCCATGTGCACGCCCTGGCCCGCTACAAACTGGGCTGGGTGCGGGTGAACCGTCAGGACTGCAAGGGCGCGGTTCGCCTGTTTGAACTGGTGTTGCGCGATCGGGGCAAGCAGGACAAGAGCGAAGAGACCTTGGTTTCCACCCAGAAGAGTCTGAATGTCGTGCGCGAGGCCCTAGTGGACCTGGCCTACTGCTATCCCGACGTGTTCCCCGACCGGCCGGCGGTGCCTTACTTCCGGGGTCTGGCGGCCTCGTCGCTCGACTACCTGGCGGCCATGCGCCGACTGGCCAACCGCTTCACCCTGAAGGAGATGAGCGTGCAGGCGGTCTCCGTGCTCCGCGAGGTCATGGACGCTTCGCCGGGCGATGACGACGCCATCGAGATGGCGCGTCGGCTACACGACAGCATCGTCAAGGGACGGGTGTTCGACCAACCGGCCGAGGACATCGGCCGCATGGTGCGTGTGCTCGACGCCCGGCTAGCCGACTACCGCTTGCCCGCGGACAAGCGCGACCTTCTGGTGAACGAGATCGAAGTGTATGCGCGCGACTTGGCCACCCGTGCACACGTGGCAGCCAAGGATTCGCAGGACAGCCAGACCCTAAGCGGGGTAGCCGAGGGCTATCGCGCCTACCTGGCGCGTTTCGACACCGCCGCCTCGCGCACGGCGATGCAACAAAACCTGGCCGAGACGCTGCTTGCCAGCCGCCGCTACTACGACGCCGGACGGGCCTACGAGGATATCGCGACCGCCAGCAACGACGTCAAGGATCTCACCGAGGCGCGCCTCAATGCCATCTCGGCTTTCCAGAAAGCGCTGGAAGATTCCAGCCTGGGACGAATGGAGCGAGCCATGGCCTGGGCTGGCATCCGAACCCTAGGCCGCCAGGTCATCCGCGAGACACCCGAGCACGAATCGGTAATGGGCATCAAGCTGTCCCTTGCCCGCAGCGTCTACGAGTCCGGAGAATACGATCGCGCGGCCCAGCTGTTTTTTGCCGTGGCCATACAGTACCCATCCACCACCGAGGGTGCGGCCGCTGCGCACTTGACCTTGGATTCGCTCCGCCAGGCCGACGATCTCGAGGGCATCGCCACTCTGGGCAAGCGCCTGGTCGCCAACCCACGCCTCGGCAACGAGGGGCTGAAGGCCGAGCTGCGCGACATTGTGAGCAAAGCGGCGCAGCGCCAGGTGGCCGAAGTGACGGTGACGGACACCGGCGATCGCGAGGAACAACTCCTCAGCATGGCCAAGCGGCACAAGGGCAGCGAGCTGGGCGAGCAGGCCTTCTACAACACTTTGCTGGTCGCCCGATCGAACGGGGATATCGAGCGTTTCTACGAACTCGGCGATCAGTTCCTGGTCGACTATCCGCAGTCGCCGAAACGCATCGATGTGCTCTCTGCCCTGGCCACCGTGGCCTCAGACATCGCGGATCTGGGCAAGGCCGGTAAGTACATGGCTGCCGCGTTCGCCGCCAATCCGAACGCCAAGGAAGCGGGCGATCGTCTCTACACCGCGGCCTCCATTCACGCCGTCACGGGCGAGGCGGTAGCGGCCAAGGAGATTGTAAAGTACGCCGAGCGCGGCAACAGCGCGCGCGTGGACGATCTGCTCTTGCTGCTAGCCCGATCAGGAAACCTGAGCGCGCTCGATGAGGCGCTGGGGTCGAGCAACCTTACCAGCACGGTAGCAACCTTCTTCCGCGGCTACCTCAGCTATCAGCGTGGCGATCACGAGGAAGCGGGGCGCACCTTGGCCCGGGTGGCCTTCGACCCCGCCACCTCGGGGCCGGCCGCCGAGGTGGCGGCGCGTGCCCGCTTCCTACTCGGGGAGATCACCTACGCCCAGTTCCGCAACTTCGTGGCCAAACCCGACGACGTGGTGGGTACCGTCGACGGCAAGGTAGGCCTCCTGCAGACCGTGGACCGCGCCTTTGCCTCGGTGATCAGCTCGCGCGATCCCCGCTGGGCCATGGCCGGAATCTCGCGCGTGGCGGACGCCTACGCCAAGTACGCTGCGTTCTTGCGCGCCCTGGAACTGCCGCCCGGGCTGGGGGCGGATGAGAGCAAGCAGCTCAAGAGCGCGATCGAGAGTCAAGCCGCCGATGCCGACGCGCGCGCCGCCGAGGCCCGCACGGTGTGTAGCAAGAAGGCCAAAGACTCGCTCATCGTGACCGAGGCTGCACGGAGCTGCCTGCTGGGCGAGCCCATGCCTGATGTCATCACCATGTACCCGCAAACCAAATCGCGCGCGGGCGCCGACCTGCCGGCTGCCGCACCCTTGCGCAAAGTGCTGCTCAAGAATCCCAAGGACGTACCCTCGTTGCTCAAGTTGTCCGAGCTGCACCTGGCCGCTGGGGATCTGGGCGTGGCCTTGCTGTTGCTGGAGCGGGCCGAGGCATTGGCACCCAAGCAAGCCGAGGTCTACAACCTGCGCGGCGTGACTCTGCAGCGGCTGGCTGAACCGCAAGAAGCGGCCGATGCCTTTGAAAAGGCGGTTTCGCTCGATGGATCCGATCGGAGCAAGCGCTTCAATTTGGCCGCGCACTATGCCTTCTACGGTCATGTGGACAAGGCCAAGGCCGAGCTGGCCAAGGCGGGCGGATTGCCCGCCACCGTGGGCGGCCCCGCGGACCATCCCGAACTAGGCTTGTTGCTCAAACTCGGGGCCGCACCCGAGGTCAAGCCCGCGAGCAAGGCAAGTGGCAAATGATCCCTCTTCGCTGGCCGGTTGTGCTCCTTCTGCTCCTCGGGGCGTGCGGCACCAGCGCGCCCAGCTTGAGCCGAAACGAACGGGATCGCCTGCCGCGCGATGCGCGCCAGGAGATCTTCGACGCGGAGAACGACGTTATCATCGCACGCAATCGCCAGGACGAGGCAATGGAACGCCTGCGCGCCGTGCGCGAGGCCATGGATCAACTGGACGAGCGCCAGGAGCGCAGCGAGAAACGGCTGTCCTCCACTCCCGGGGGTTCGTCACGCATATCGGCCCTGCGCAAGGTCACCCGTGCCGAACAGGACTACCTCGACGCGCGCCAGGATGTGGCCAAAGCCGAAGTGGAGGTGGCCGCGCAAGAGACCATCACCGCGCGCGCACGACTGCATCTGGTCAAGCAACGCCAGCTCGTGCGCATCGGCAAGGAGCCGCTGGCTTCGCTTAAAGACTTCGAGAAGGCGATCGAGGAAGAAGAAGCCAAGGTGAAGGAAAAGCGGGCCTCGTCCCTGGATCTGCGCAGCAAGGCGCAGTCCAGCCTGGACGCCTGGAAGGCGGCGCAAGAAACCTACGCCAGCCAGAGCGGCGACTTCGACAGTGGAGTATGGATCGAATGAGAATGCCCCTTGCTGGTCTGGATCGCGCCGTGCGATCCTCTTTTCGCGTCCCGCCGGGGGCGCATCCCATGGAGGAATCTGATGTTCGTGATTGTTGAGCTGCTGCTGGCCGGTGGATTGTTCATGTTCGGGATCCTGGCGACTTCGCTGGTCGCTGTCGGGATCATTCTTCAACGCGTCTACACCTTGTGGCTGGGCTTTCGCCTGAACATCGAAGGACTGCGCGACAAGGTGCTCGGGCATGTGGACGAGGCTGACTACGGCAAAGCGGCACAGTTGTGCGGTGGCAACCATCCCCTGCAAAAGATGATGCTGGCCGCAATCGAGCGCGCCAACCGCAGTGAGAAAGAGATCCGCCGCAATGTGGAGACCTGCGCGGTCACCGAACTCGCCCGCTTCCGGCGTGGCACGGCGGCCTTGCCCCACATCTCCAACCTGGCCACCCTTCTCGGACTTCTCGGAACCATTCACGGTCTCATCATCTCTTTCTCGGGTATGCAGGCCGTGGACGCGGCGGCTCGCCAGGCGGCTTTGTCAAAGGGCGTGGCGGTTGCCTTCTACAACACCTTTTTCGGGCTGACCGTCGCCACCGTCACGGTGGTCGCCTATCTGCTGGTTTCCGCCAAGCAGAACCGGGAGCTGATCCGCATGGAGCAAGCCACCGCGGCCTTGGTCGATCGGCTGCTGATTAGCCCTGAGATGCGGGGGCCACGCGGCGGATCGGCAGGAGCGAGGTAGCAGGCCATGTCGGGCGGCGGCGATACCGGCGAAGACGGGGCGGCGTATGCGCGCACGAATGTGTTCGGCGAAGCCCCGGTTGCGCTCGTGCAGCTCAATCTCACTGCTCTCATGGACATTCTGTCGAACCTGCTCTTCTTCTTGCTGGCCGCCTTCGGCGCGACCATTGTCATGGTCATCAACGGCACGGTGCCGGTGCAATCCGCCGAGGAAAGCGACGTGGCCGACGTGAAGCGTGCGGTGACGGTGAACGTGTCGATCCAAAAGGAAGGATTTCAAGTCGTGGCGCTGGGCACGGCCTTCTCGCAGGAAGAGCTCGATCAGATGGCTCGTCACATTCCCCTGCGGGGGCCGGCGCATGATTTTGCCGCCCTGACTCGGGAGTTGCGGATCATCAAGCAGCACTACCCCAAGTCGGACACGGTCATTCTCACCCCCGACCCTGGCCTGAAATACGAGGTACTGGTTCACACCATGGATGCAGCCCGCGAGTACGAGGTCAAGCAAGGGAAGACTATGAGCACAGTCGGACTTTTTCCCACGGTCGTCGTGTCCACGGTGGTCAAATGAGCTTGAGCAGGGGTAGCGTGTTCGGCGGCCGGTCGAGTGGCGGCGGCACACCGATGGTGGCCCTGAATTTGACAGCGCTGATGGACATCCTGTCAAACTTGCTGTTCTTCCTCCTGGCGGCCTACGCCGCCCAAGCCACCGAAGTAGAGGACAAGTCCGAGCTGCTCCTACCTGCCTCGTCGAGCCAGGTGCGTTTGCAAATCCAGTTGACCATTTCGATCACCCAGTCGGTCATCCAGGTGGCCGATGTCCCAGTGGCCCGCATTGCCAAGGGCCGCCTGGCCGATCCTGCCGACGAGGACGGTCGTATCCCGGCGCTCTACCAAAAACTGGTCAGCATCAAGGGAAACCGCGCTCAGTCGGGACAAGATCAGGGACCCGAGGCCAGCGGAATTCTCCTGTTGGCCGACAAGAACACCGATTCCGACGTGGTCAGCAAAGTGCTGAAGACCGCTGGCTATGCCGGATTCGTGAACGTCCGTTTCGGGGTGATTGCGCAATAGCGGCTAGGTCCCTCTGGGGACCGGCGGCTAGCCTTTCCGCAGCTTGGAATGCTTGCGGCCGTAGACCGCGTAGATAACCAGACCAATCGCCATCCAAGCGAAGAGCCGGATGAGCGTGTGCGTGGTGGCGGTGTACATCAGGCCGCCGGAGAAGAGAGCGCCCAGAATCGGGATGACGAATGGCCCGCCTGGCACCTTGAACGAACGTGGAATGTCCGGGCGTTTGAGGCGCAGGATCATCACGCCCAGGCTGACCAGCACGAACGCAAACAGGGTGCCGATGCTGGTCAGCTCACCCAAGATGTCGATGGGTAGCAGACCGCCTGCCACCGCGCAGGCCAAACCGGTGGTGATGGTGGTGACGTGCGGTGTACCGAAGCGCGGATGCACCTTGGCCGCAAACGGGGGCAGCAGGCCGTCAACCGCCATGGAGAAGAAGATACGCGGCTGTCCCAGCAGCATGACCACCATGACCGACGACAGCCCGGCGATAGCGCCGATCTCCACCGCGGTCTCCATCCAGCGAACCCCCGTGGCTGCGATTCCCAGGGCCATGGGGTACGGCACGGAGAGTTTGCTGTAGTGAACCACGCCGGTCAGGATGAGCGACACAGTGATGTAGAGCACCGTGCAGATGGCCAGCGAGCCCAGGATGCCGATGGGCAGATCGCGGCGCGGGTTGCGCGTCTCTTGCGCAGCCGTGGATACGGCGTCGAACCCGATGTACGCGAAGAAGACCATGGTCGCACCCTGCAAGATGCCCGAGATGCCGTAGCGGCCGAAGACACCGGTGTTCTGCGGGATGAACGGGTGCCAGTTCTCGGTGCGGATGAAAGGCGCAGCGGCGGCGATGAAGAGCAGAACCACGGCGACCTTGATGACCACGATCACCGAGTTGAAACGGGCTGACTCCTTGATGCCAACCACCAGAATGGCAGTGACGAACAGTGTGATAAGCACTGCGGGCAGGTTGACGATCGCGCCGGTGAACTGAACGTGTCGGTGTGCCTCGCTCCACACCAGTGGCGAACTTGTCCAGGCCGCGGGCATCTTCCACCCGGTCACGTTGGCAACGAAGGCGACCACGTAGCCCGACCAGCCCACGCTCACTGTGGCCGCGCCGACCAAATACTCGAGGATCAAGTCCCACCCGATGACCCAGGCAACCAGCTCACCCATGGTGGCGTAGGAATAGGTGTACGCGCTGCCCGCGATTGGGATCATGGACGCCATCTCCGAGTAGCACAGCCCCGCGAAGGCGGAGGCGATGCCCGCGACAGTGAAGGAGAGGGCGACCGCAGGGCCGGCGTTGGCGGCAGCCGCCCGGCCGGTAAGTACGAAGATGCCGGTGCCGATGATGGCCCCGATGCCGAGCAGCACTAGGTCCAGTGCGGTGAGGGTGCGCTTCAGGCCATAGGCAAATTCCGCATCGGCACGCAGCTTGTCCACGCTCTTGGTGGCGAACAAAGGATGGGCCACTAGCCGACCTCCTTTGCCATCGGCTGAGCCCGCGGTCGATCCCTGGCTGCGGAATGCAGCAGGGCCAGGGCACTGTAGGTTGCCACGCCGATGACCAGCCAGCGAAGCTGGTCAACCTTCAACTCGCGTACCACGTACGCCGCCAACAGCACGCCCGGCACCCCGCCCAGGGCCAGGCCCAAGGCAGCACGCGGCGAGTAGCTGCCGCGTCCGATGAAGCGAATCCCACTGGTTGGCATGATGAAGGCGCAAGAGCCCATCATCACCGGAAACACCGCTTTCAGGTTCATGCCGAGAAAGCCGAACAGGATGAGGCTGGGCGCATAGGCGCCGATGCCCAGATTCATCAGCGCGCCAAAGGCAAAGTTGCCGGCCAACCCGACGCCCATGCGCCAGCCTTGCAGGCCAAGCGTGTTTCCCCCTCCGGGCAAATAGTGCAAGGCGCTGGCGAGCATCAATCCTGCAGCCCCAAGCAGCGCGAAGCCCATGCCGATCTGAATCTTGCGCTTGGGCCAGACCGACACCACACCGGCGCCTAGCCACGACCCGAGCACCGATGCGGCAATGAGCAGAACCAGAGAGGTCATCTCCACCTGGACGATGTGGATGTAGATCACCGCCTGGGCCACGGTCGGCCACATGTGTCCGACGAGCAAGGTGCCTGGAATGAGACGGTCGGGCACCAGACGGAACAGTTTGTAGATGGATGTCGTGGTCGCGTATGAGCCTATGCCCAAGGTGTCGAAGAAGTTCGTAACGAAGCCGATGGCGGTCTGCGCCGGCGAAGGCAGTCCGGCTCGCATCGCGGCGGCCTCGCTGCCATTTCCCGCTGCCCCGTCCTGGTCCATGCCAGGCCGGGCCCGTTTGCGAGCGATGTCACGGCCCCAAAGCGCGGTGAACACCGCGCCGAAGCCGCCCAAGGTCAGCATGAGAAGTCCTCGCACCCCAAGCATGGGCGCCATGCTACACAGAGCAGCCTCACGGCCGCAACAGAGGGTGTGAGGTGATTCATCTCGTCAGCCACCCAAACCGTGCTTAACCTACGTTGCCGATGTGCCGATGAAGTGATCAACGGGCCCCTAGGCCCGCAAGGCAGCGAAGCACGTGGAAGCCAAAGCAGGATTTGCCCAGGCCAGCCCATCGCAAGATGGCAAGCCGCGGCCGCTGGTTCTCGTCGTGGATGACGACGAGACCTTCGCGCGTTCATGCGTGCGCGTCTTGGAAAACTGGGGCTATGGTGTGAAGACGGCGTCAGATGGCGATGCGGCGGTTGCGCTTGCGCGCGCGCAGCAATTCGATGTCGTGCTGACCGACATCAATGTTCCCAATTTGAACGGCCTAGAAATCCTGCGTGCGGTTCGGGAGCGCGACCGCGACATACCTGTGGTCCTGATGACCGGCGGCCCTGGTCTGGACAGCGCGCGGGTAGCGGTGGAATGGGGCGCACTGAGCTACCTGATCAAGCCGCTTTCCATGTCCCAGCTTCAGGACGTGCTTTCACGCGCGGTGCAAATGCACCGGGTGGCGCGTCGGGAGCGGCGCATCTTGCACTGCACTGAGGAGCACGAACGCGAGTTGGAGGCGATGCGGCTTCGTTTCGACCGGGCTTTGGCTGGGATGTGGACCGCCTTTCAGCCGATCGTCTCATGGTCAAACAAGAACGTGGTGGCCTACGAAGCCCTCATGCGCACGACCTACGCAGAACTGTGCTCGCCCCTGGAGATTCTCAAGACCGCGGAGGCCCTTGATCAGATGCCGATGCTGGGACGCAAGACGCGAGGGCAGGTTGCGGAGGTGATGCGCAACCACCCGAATCTGCCGGGGGTATTCGTCAATCTGCACGTGCTTGACCTGGCCGACGACGATCTCTATTCGACCCACGCGCCCCTGTCCGAGTTTGCCCCGCGCATTCATCTGGAGATCACGGAACGCATGGCGCTGGAGAGGATCCCCGACATCCGCGAGCGCGTGGCCCATCTGCGCAGGTTGGGCTTTCGCATCGCGGTCGATGATCTAGGTGAGGGCTACTCGGGTCTGAACAGCTTCGCCCAGCTCGAACCCGACGTGGTCAAGCTGGACATGTCGCTCATCCGCGGCATTGACACCACGCCGACCAAACGCAAGATGGTGCATGCGCTGGCCAGCCTGTGTCTGGAGCTGAAGACGCCACTGGTGGCCGAGGGAGTCGAAACCGAGGCTGAGCGCGACATCCTGGTCGATATCGGCGCGGACCTCTTCCAGGGCTACCTCTTCGCGAAACCCGGTGCCCCGTTCCCGGTGCCGAACATCTAGCCAGGACTTCGCGGAGCGCGGCTGGTTACCTATTTCACACAGAGACACAGAGGCCGCAGAGCCGGATGAGAAAAGGAAGGGTCGGATCTCACGCGATCCAGATTTCTTCTTCTCATCCGATCTCTGTGTGCTCTGTGCCTCCGTGTGGAATAGGTAACTTCGATCCACGGTGCACGCGACGCCGGCTACCTGTCGGAAAGCGATGCGTTAGTGGGTCTGTGATCGACTCTCGTCTGCGGGCGCAGTTGTGGCCCTGCACCCGCAAAACTTCCTGTTGCTTCGCTGACACAGCGGACGTAAGAAGACTGCGTTTTTCCTAAGTTTTACCCCCCGGGAGGACCACGACATGGCTCGCAAGAAAGTCACGATTGACGGCAATGAAGCCGCTGCTTACGTGGCGCACAAGACCAACGAGGTTTGCGCAATCTACCCCATCACCCCATCCTCGAACATGGGTGAGTGGGCCGATGAGTGGTCGGCCGCGGGCCGCACCAACATCTGGGGCACAGTCCCGTCCGTGGTCGAAATGCAGAGCGAGGCGGGCGCAGCCGCTGCAACCCACGGCGCCCTTCAGTCCGGCGCGCTGACCACCACCTTCACGGCGGCGCAGGGGTTGCTGCTCATGATCCCGACCATGTTCAAGGTCGCGGGCGAGCTGACCTCCACCGTCTGGCACGTGTCGGCGCGCACCGTGGCCACCCACGCCTTGTCAATCTTCGGCGACCACAGCGACGTGATGGCTGTGCGTTCGACCGGCTTCGGCCTCATCTGCACGGGTTCTGTGCAAGAGGTCATGGATATGGCCCTGATTGCGCAGGCTGCGACCCTGCAGGCGCGCGTGCCTTTCATCCACTTCTTCGACGGCTTCCGGACGTCGCACGAGGTGCAAAAGATCGAACAGCTCACCGACGACGACATCAAGGCCATGGTCACCGACGATCTGGTCAACGCGCATCGCGCGCGTGGCATGACGCCCGACCGGCCCGTGTTGCGTGGCACCGCCCAGAACCCTGACGTGTTCTTCCAGGCGCGTGAGGCGTGCAACAAGTACTACGACGCGACCCCGGCCATCGTGCAGGCGGAGATGGACAAGTTCGCCAAGATGGTGGGCCGCTCGTATCACCTGTTCGACTACGTGGGCCCGGCGGATGCCGAGCGCGTGATCGTAGTCATGGGAACTGGCGCCGAGATCGTGCACGAGACCGTGGATGTGCTGGCCAAGAAGGGCGAGAAGGTCGGCGTGGTCAAGGTGCGCCTGTACCGTCCGTTCTCCATGGACCACCTGATCGCGGCGCTGCCCAAGTCGGTCAAGGCGATCTCGGTGTTGGATCGCACGAAGGAGCCGGGCTGCGCTGGCGAGCCAATGTACCAGGACGTGATCACCGCCCTGGCCGAGGCCCAGTCAAACGGCAAGCTGCCCTTTGCCATGCCGAAAGTGGTCGGCGGCCGCTACGGTCTGTCGTCCAA
>Ga0182010_10000809_pt1 | contig 17550 bp, 14 predicted proteins | sample 611E1MmetaG_FD_120488 | JGI IMG/M metagenome (GOLD analysis project Ga0182010, IMG submission 120488) | Permafrost microbial communities from Stordalen Mire, Sweden - 611E1M metaG | ecosystem: Environmental > Terrestrial > Soil > Wetlands > Permafrost | place: Sweden: Stordalen | collected...
AGACCAATAAGCAACCACTGCCACCATGCATTACCTGATACCCACCCTTGCTGATCTGCCAGGAACAAACCGCCCAAGAGAATTAAAACAAGACCTGGAAACAGGGCGTGAAACGGGCGATTACGCCTCGCTTCCATCCTTTTTCTTCGCCACTCCCAGCGTTGTGCCCGCCAGTCCTGACAATTGCATCCGTCGGTTCCGGGAGTTGTCTCTGTTTGTGATTTGTTCTCCGAATTATTGTCTGTCATTTCCATCCTCCGTCATTATGTATTCAAATAAAGCGTTACTTTGTGCCTGATACTCAAGGCAGGAAGAGAACCAATCTCTTTTTTGTTTATTGCGTTCCGGAAAGTTTATGCCATTAACCGCCCTGCCAGAACGGATCTTGCTCCGTTTCATCCTAGCGCTATCCGTTATTTTTTGCTTTTCCATGTTCTGACTTACCAAACTTACTCCGGACCCGATATTTTCAGTGTAAACAAAATGCTTTAATATAACGCTATTCATACAGGGGGAATCACGGTAGACGTTAGGACAGTCTTTAACTGGCCGGTTGGGGAGGAAACCTTTTACCCCGAATAAAAAAGATTTACCAAGTTAGCTTCTGGTCAGACGGTCTGACCAGAAGCTGTTTTGACAATTATGTCTACTAATAAATATACTGTAAATAAATGACAAACTCTAAAAACGCCACGCCTTTCATCCCGGAAAACTACGACAAATCGGTTCGCGAAGTGATTCCGTTTTACGACACCATTCTAACCGAAAGCGTAGATATTGTCAGAACCGTCAAACCCGATGTGAAGCAATGGCTGGATACAGGGTGCGGTACCGGATACATGGTAGAGAAAGCTGCGCCATTATTCCCCGATGCGACTTTTATCCTGGCTGACCCATCCGGGGATATGCTAAACGCAGCCACACAAAGATTAAAATCATATCCAGATCACCGCGTGAAGTTCCTGCCGCCAACACCCACCGAAGGTTTACCGCCATACATCGGGGAATTCAAACCGCAGGTAATCACCGCTATCCTGTGCCATCACTATTGCCGCCCGCGCCAAAGGCGAATAGCTACTGGAATCTGTTACAGTCTGCTAGAAAGCGGTGGTCTATATGTAATGGTAGAGCATGTAATGCCTGACTCAATGGCGGGAATCCATTTATCTCTCGAACGGTGGAAGAGATTTCAGATTGAGCAGGGGAGAACAGCCAAGAAGGCAATAAAACACACCAAACGTTTTAATTCCGAATATTTTCCAATCACGATAAATGAACACATCAATTTACTTATAAAAACCGGTTTTCAGACAGTAGAACTATTCTGGAAATCGCATATTCAGGCAGGTTTCTACGCGATCAAATAGTCAATGTCCCTGGTGTTTGGCCTTTCTTTTTTCGATCTTTTTTGTAACTTGTAATCATCTTGCGCGCTTTCTCTGACTTTTCTCTCTCGCAGTCTGGCTTTCTTTTTGCTCTGCTTGATGGATTCTTTAATTATTTCGTAGGACGCTTTGACGCCAATTTCACTTTTAAGTTGTTGGCGATCTCCCGCTTTCTCCGCTTGGGATTGCCGTTCACGGGATTTTCGGGCATTGCGGAAATTCCGTCGGTGAATTTTAACTGATAATAGTTATTGAGGAAATATTTATAAACTTCAGTGTCCGCAGGTTCTTTTCTGAAAACCACTCAGCAATATTGCGAGGCGCCTTTATCTAAAATTGTAAAAAGCCAGACCCACCAGGGATCTTCAAAGAAAACAGTAAGACTATATAACGTACCTTCCCCCAGCAAACAACTGAAAATGAAGAACGGACGACCCAAGGGGAAGGCTACTGATATCGGTGATAACTGATACGCCCGGACTACCAACCGGACCGTGTTTTTATCTTCAAATATTCGTTTTTACTTACTATTTTACTTCAAACCTGACCGCCAGACAACAATTTATCATCAAGAAAACAGAGAAGGCACGCTGTGAGAGATTATTGCCTCCCTTCAGAGCGTGCCTTTAAACTCAGATTTTTCTTTGCCAGACTAAGGCGCAGTGCCGGTCGTCGTGGTAGCGCCTGTTGGTGTAGTGGTGGTGCCTGTAGTGGGGGCAGTCGTAGTCTGCGTAGTAGTCGTAGAAGTTGCAGATGTCGGCGTTGTCGTCACCGATGTAGTCGCAGGTGTTACCTTCGGGAGAGCATTCACCATTTTGTTTACTTTGCTATTTATCCATGTTAAGGTTGCGCTATCCAAAGATGTAGCCCCATTCAAACCGTGGACAGTAATTTTCTCTTTCCCCTGCTCGGTTGTTTCCCAATTACTCAGAGCCTGATTTTTCAATGTGGTGATTTGATCACTTGTCAATTTCATAGAATCTGATTTCTCGGAAATCCATAGCAGCACATAGCGCGTGGTCAAGTCGCTACCGGTGGTATCTGACGATTGTACCACGGAGACGGGCGCGCTGCATTTTCCTACATCTAATCCGGCAACAGCCGATTCTAGTTGGGCATTGATAATACCTAACGGCATCCACCCCTGATCGCCGCCGTTCACCCATCCCGCAGTAGTTGAATCTGCCGCGATCGTCGCAAAATCAGTTCCACCATCTACTTTTGTTTTAACGGCAGTCGCGGCGTCATTGGAGCTAAAAACCATCCACCAGAGATGAACCTGAGGCGCTGTATCCTGCACTTTGGCTGATAGAATATCACTTAGACGCTGCTGTTGAATTTCGCGGCTGACGATGTCCCGGTACTCACTCGAGGAGAGACCGGTGCTGGACAGCTGCTGCTTATACCATTTATTAAAATCAGCATCACTAATGCTATCGTTAGTTCCCTTGGCCTGGTTTTTCAAGAAGGTATCAATATCCTGCGAAGTGACCGCAGTAACACCTTCCGCAGCGCCTTTTTCTTTGATGGTCAGTTCATTGATCAAACTTTGCAAGGTAGAAGAAGGATCGCGATTGGACGTGGCAACTACCCGCTTCAGAAAATAATTGGTTTTTACATTTTGATTATCAACCGTTAAAATCGAACGCTGCATCGGCAGTATTGCCACCAGAAATACCGTAACCGCGACGGCAATTACCACAACTGCGGTTAAAACAGAAAAGGTAATAATATTATTTTTTCTGGCCAACGCCTTTTGCTGTGCGTGATCCACTTCTATTTGAGCTTTCCTGCCGGCTCGGGGCGGTGTTTTTTTAACAGGTTTCGGGGGATGAACACTTTTTATGTTAACTGGATTTTGTTTATTTTCATTTTGTTGGGATGTTTTTTTTGCTGGTTCCCGTGGATTTGTCATATTCTCCTGACCTACTTAGTTAATTTTTCTATTATTATAACTGAAAGTTCATTGAAGTGCATTAAATCCTATATATTTTATCATTGAATGGTTTAAGGCTTTCTTCGAAAAATATTTTTTGTTTTCCCTCTTGTCAACCATGTATTTCGGGTGGAGAATTTAATTAGGAGTATAGTTCGATGAACAAACCTTTACAAAAATTTACTACCCGCCTTCGATGGCATCTAATGTCAGACCGCGAACGATATGCACAACTTTGGGCAAAATCACGCGCTCACTGGGATATAGTCTAATTGTTTGATTTAATCGCAGTATGACATTACAGCCGATTTCGAATTACAATATGTAACAGATTGAACAATTATTCTATCTGATGAGATAATTTGGTAATTTTACTTATATCTTGTTGCATGATTTTTTGAATAACTCTTTGCGCCGGATGATTTTATTTTTGCTACACGGTTCCTGTTTACAATGCTAGTAGACCCAATTCAGGATAACTTTTGTGTTGACCTGCTGCGCCGCTGCCAGGGTCGCAGGAGCGTAGTTCGTAAAAATCAGGTGGTATTTACCGGGAACTGTAATTGCCTGGTCAATACTGCCGCTGGACATCAAACCTGAATCAAAAAGAATATGGACAGTCTTCGCTTTCAGCCAATTGGTATAGGTTGAGTCATCCATTATATAGACTTCAATATGATTGGGAGCACCACCGAAAGTTCTGAATGTTCCGTTGACGTTCACCTGTTTCATTGCCGCGGTGACGGTAAACGCGTAGTCAAAGTTTGTCTCTGCGCTGACACTGATATCGCCATCGACGAGCGACTGGCTTTGAGGTCCGGTTACTGTAGGAGTCGTTGTTTTCGAATTACTATTACCGCAAGCAGTCATCATGCATAAAGTACAAATAATTAAACCGGTAATAATAACCCGTATATATTTTCTCACAAATTCAGAATAAGTAAATCTACCGAATTTGTCAATGTTTAAGGCCATTTCTTAGAACTCGCTTGATTATTGTGCATTATTTATATTTTACACTAATTCATGTTTTAATATGATTTAACAACTTGACAAACATGTAACCTCAAATTATCATGTAAATAATTAATTATTTAATTACATAGTTACAGAAGGTAAATATGTCTATCCCATTTATTGAATACAGGGAGCGCACCAGTAAATCGCTAAGCGCGATAGGCAACCCGATCAGGATTGAAATTGCCTTCTTGCTGGGCATGCAAGGATCTCTCAATGTAGGGCAGATCGCTGACCACTTTAAAATAAGCCGACCGGCTATTTCAAATCATCTGCGTGTCTTACGAGAAGCTAAAATAATTACCGCCGAAAAAAACGGGCAGGAGGTATTTTACTCGCTTGACAGAAAATCCATTGAAGATGCCTTGAACGTAATCCTGGATATGGTACATATAAACGCTAATCAATAGTGTACCAAGCGGGGGGGAAAAGCGTGACAGAAACAAACTTCTACGCTGCTATTCAACTACAGCAAACCGATTCTCTAACGCTAAAACTCATCCTGAAAGAAAATTTACCGATACCTGCTCAGCTAAAATCCAATCAGGTTTTAATCAAGATGATTTATGCGGCTGTTAACCCCTCGGATTTTATGGTGATACGTGGCCAATATGTGGTGAAGAAGACACTCCCTGCAGTACCCGGAACTGTGGGAGTCGGAGTTGTAATTGCAACCGGTAGTGCGATCCGTTCAAGATGGCTGAAGGGAAAGAGGGTCGCCTGTGCGGGAAACTATACTGGTGACGGGACATGGGGACAGTACATGCCTGCCGCCAATACATCAGTCATGCCCCTGCAAAAACGTATATCCAACGAAGTCGGGGCAAATCTGTTAAGCAATCCAAATACCGCGCTAGCGCTTTTTCACGGCCTTAAAAAAAGACGCGTCAAATGCTTTATCCAGACCGCTGCGGCAAGCGATATCGGACAGCTGCTGCAATGTGCCGCCAGAGAACACCGCATTCAGGTTATAAACATTGTCAGGAAGCAGGAAGATGTCGATTTATTGCAATTGAAATTCGGATTTCCCACATTAAATTCGTCGGCAGTTAACTTTGACCGGGAACTCGAGACGATTACTAAGCGATTTCAACCAACGGTGTTTCTCGACGCAGTTTCCGGAGAAATGACATCGCGCATTGCGCAAGCACTTGGAACAAGAGGGCAGATAATCCTCTATGGAATGCTTCCAGAGCGAGACCCGGTCATTGACGAGGGCGTATTCAGCCGGAAGGACCTGCGGCTGGAAACATTTTCAATCATGCGTTATCTGGAAAACCAATCCTTACCCGGGATGTTGCGATACGTATTGCAACTTCAAAATTTCGGACAGAAATACACCGGGGCGATAATTCGCGGTATTGTCAGCTTACCGCAACTAATGCGAGATTGGCCGGATTACGAGAAACAATCAGGTTTGGGCAAATATCTGCTCGACCCGTTCAAAACCGGATAAAGAAGAATCAATAATATGAAAAATACGGCTTGACAGGGAAAATACAGCCGTGCAATAATTAAGCTGGTTTAATTAAGGCGACTTAATTATTGTGTAAATACAGGATGCGAGCAATAAATATGTGTTAAAATTACTTGGTTGAATTTGAATTCACTTAATTTACCCTTCAGATAAATTCGGTATTTAACACAATTATGGAGGACGCGGTGATCGAACAAACCAAACAATATAAACGGCGTTGGTTAGCGCTGGGTTTCCTGGCTTTCGCACTATTGGTCATTTCACTGGACAATACGGTCTTAAATCTGGCCCTGCCCGCGATATCGAGGGACCTGGGAGCGACGTTGAACGGCTTGCAATGGATCGTTGACGCCTACACACTGGTATTTGCTTCTTTGCTGCTGACAGTCGGATCCATAGGTGACAGGTACGGGAGGAAAAGACTGCTGATGGTTGGTTTGAGCATCTTCGGTATCTTTTCTCTCGGCGCTGCTTTATCCAGAACCACCGGCATGTTGATCGCGATGCGCGCGATGATGGGCATCGGAGGGGCTGCGATAATGCCCTCAACATTGTCCATCATTACGGCTACCTTCCGTGATCCAAGAGAACGCGCCCAGGCCATCGCAGTCTGGGCTGCCACATTTTCCCTGGGCACCGGAATCGGGCCGCTGGTGGGCGGCTGGCTACTCACACATTTTGAGTGGAGCTCAGTATTCTATATCAACCTGCCGGTGGTTGTAATCGGCGTTGTTGGAGGGTGGTTCTTTATTCAAGAATCAAGAGCCGAAAAACCACGCCGAATAGATGTTCCAGGGTGTATCCTTTCCATGGCCGGTCTGTTTTCACTGGTCTACGGGATCATCCAGGCAGGAATCGACGGCTGGACAGCACATAATGTATTGATTGCTTTTGCCGCTGCCGCAGTAATCCTGACCATATTCGCATTCTGGGAACTTCATTCTGATCATGCAATGCTGCCGTTGAGATTTTTCAAAAACATGTCATTCACGGGGGCAAATATCGCCCTGACACTGGTCGCTTTCGCCATGTTCGGCTGTTTCTTTTTCTTAAGCCAATATCTCCAAACAGTTCATGGTTATAGTCCATTACAATCAGGGATACGGTTATTGCCAATGGCCTTTGCAGCGTTCGTCGGCGCGATGTCCTCTGCCAGTATCGCTCATAAAATAGGGACTAAAATAACCGTCGCGCTGGGAATTTTTATTGCCGCTTGCGGATTATACTATTTCAATCGCATTGCGGCAGTGAACACCAGTTATCTTGATATCGCTATTGGTATGTGCATCACCGCACTCGGGATGGGTGTTACGATGAGCCCGGCCACAAATTCAATCATGGGTTCCGTACCGATCGATGAAGCAGGAGTCGGATCAGCCATGAATGATACTAACCGGCAAATCGGGGGCGCTTTAGGCGTGGCGATACTGGGTACGCTGCTAAACTCATCGTATGCCGTGAGTATCGACAAGATCAAATGGCCGGTACCACTGCCAGCTGCGGCTCTTGCGGGAATTCGCGGCGGCATCCAGGGAGCCCACGTTGTCGCGGCAAACGTGCAGCAACAAAGTCCGACCGTGGCCAAGTTCATCGCAAGCCAGGCCGATCAAGCATTTACTAACGGTATGGCGCACACATTATTGGTGGCAGCAATCATTATGGCAGTGGCTGCGGTCGTGGTAGTTCTTATTGTGCCGACCAGGGTGCGGCCATACAGTGATTTACCGACTGTACCGCCAAAAAATAACGACAAGGACAAATCCCGCAAAAAGTAATTTTCTGAATGTCCCGGCCGCAAAAAGCCGGGACGTTTCTTTTTGTTTATAATAGGTTTATATGAGAACGATACTGGAATTAACTGATGATAACGATTAATATCGACCCGATCGCATTTTCGGTGGGGGCGTTAAATGTCCGCTGGTACGGGATGATGTACGTGGTGGGTATTTCAGCTGCTTTTTTTACTGCCTGGCCGTACGCGAAATGGAAAGGATTTACAGAGGACCAGTTGGAAAAAATTGTCATCTGGGCTGTTCCTGCCGGGCTGGTCGGAGCGCGGTTATATTATGTATTACAACAGCCTTTAGGGCAATATTTTACCGACCCCTTCCGTATTTTAGCCTTCTGGGAAGGCGGCATGGCATGGTATGGGGCAGTTTTCGCGGTAGTCATCGTATTATTTATCGCGGGCTGGCGGATGAAAATTTCGATCCTGAAACTGCTGGATGTGGCGGCAATCATGGCTGTAGTCGGGCAATTTTTCGGACGCATTGGAAATTTGATAAACGGCGATGTTATCGGTTATCAGACCAACCTGCCGTGGGGAGTAGTTTATGCTAATCCCAATTCGTTTGCGGCGCGGCACGATGTAGCATACCAGCCGGCGGCGGCCTACGAAGCTATTATCGACATACTGCTGTTCGGTATGCTGTGGTTCCTGCGCAAGAAAGTAAAACCGGGCATATTGTTTTTCATCTATATTATCGGCTATTCGGTGAGTCAGATTATTGTATTTACCTGGCGGGACAATGATGTGATATTCATGGGACTTAAGCAGGCGCAATTGACTGCCATCGGGGTCATTATTGCGGCAATGATCATCTTCATGGCAGTGTTTATCAGGCAAAAAAGGATGAAACGAAGCACTTAAACAATAATACCTATTTTGCCATATCGATGAGGCGGAGAAATTCGAAACATGTCCCTATAATTTCTACGATTCCTCACCACCGGTTCATGTTCTCAAAGGTTTCCTTGAAGCCAGGGCCGACGGTGGCTACTAAACCTTTTGCTTCACCCACGGCTATTTCGTACTGATTTTTTGATATTGCCTTTATGACGGCTTCGGCAAGTTCGGAGGGGGGAATACCTTTATAGCCGGATTCCTCGTCCGGGGAAGTTTTACCCAGATCTGTTTCGACGGCCGGCGGGACGATTTCAAATACTTTAACAGAAGTATCTTTGAGCTGGTACCGGAGAGAAATTGTAAATGAATGCAGCGCGGCTTTAGTGGCACAATAAACAGGCATGACAGCAATTGGCACAAAACCAAGACCGGAAGAAACGTTAATAATCGCGGTTTCTTTCTTTTGCTGTAAAAACCAGGGAATAAAATATGCCGAGAGCCGGACGGGGGCAATTAAATTGGTCTCGATCTCATTTTCACCTTCAAGCAGGTCGGTGCGGCCTTTTTTCAGGTCGACCATTTTCTGGACCCCTGCGTTATTAATCAAGACATTAAGGTCCGGGTAATTTTCTTTAACCCAGTGAAAAAGTTCTGCCCGATCTTTTTCTTTGGTGACATCGCAAACTTTTGTGATAATTGACGGCAATTTTGCGGTGGCCTCTTTTAGTTTGGCTTCCCGGCGCCCGCAGATAATCACCTGATTACCGGCTTGCAGGAAAACCGCTGCTAATGCGAAACCGATGCCGGTGGCGCCGCCGGTAATCAAGATCGTATTACCTTTAATGTTCATTGCTTCCTCCTGTAATTAAATCTGTTATAAAACTGATACACTTGACTTGTATAAATATATAGTACAATAAAATCATAGTAACCTCATTAATGGAGGAATTCAATGCCCGATACAACATCTACGAAAAAACCTGCACCTAATGTCAGCGAACATCCCATGATGGATGAGGTAATCCGCTGCGAAAAATTAACCAAGCTTTATCCGGCGGGTAATATTTTAGCCGTTGACCAGTTGAATATGACCGTGCACCACGGGGAAATTTTCGGGCTGCTGGGACCAAACGGCGCGGGTAAAACGACGACCGTCGGTATGTTGACCACTCTGGTTGTACCAACCAGCGGGAAAGCAATTGTAGCCGGTATCGATGTGGTAGCTCACCCTTCGCTGGTGAAGCAGGTGATCGGGGTCGTGTCACAAACAAACAACCTGGACCGTTCGCTGACCGTATGGGAAAATCTATATTACCACGGTCTCTTTTTCGGAATGAAATCGAGAGAAGCGCGCGCAGCCGCAGACAAATTGCTGGTGGAATTCCGGCTGACCGAACGCGCCAAAGCGGAAGTAATGGCGATCTCCGGCGGTATGGCGAAACGCCTGCAGGTTGCGCGCGCTTTGTTGCACAGTCCTTCGGTGCTATTTCTGGACGAACCGACCGCCGGGCTGGACCCACAGAGCCGCCTTGCCCTCTGGGAAATTTTGCGCAAATTACACGCAGAAGGTCAGACGATCCTGCTGACTACCCATTACATGGAAGAAGCGGATTCGATCTGCGACCGCCTGGCAATCATGGATCACGGTCATATTCTGGCAGTGAACACACCGAAAGGCCTGAAAGAATCAGTAGGCGCAGACAGCATCGTCACCATTTCCGCTGCCGGAAACCTCGATGCACTGGCGGCACTGCTAAAGGAAAAAATCGAGGGAGCAACCAAAAGCCAGCGTGTTGACAACGTTATTCAGCTGCACATCAAAGGCGCTTCCGGCGTGCTGCCAAAAGTGGTTTCGATCGCCGAACAGGCCGGATTCAATATCACCGATCTATCGGTGGCGGAACCAACGCTGGAAACCGTTTTTATCAACCTGACAGGAAAGGAGTTACGCGACTAATGAACATGATTACCGATACTCAAACCGCAGAGCATTTTAAAAAGTTGAGGCCAGCGATGGCAGCCAGCCGTGCAGCTTTTGGCGCTTTACTGTTACGTGATTTGACCGTATTGAGAAAAAGCCTGGGGATATTTATCGCCCGTACGCTTGTCCAACCTTTCCTGCTGGTTTTTGTTTTCCTGTATGTATTCCCGCAAATCGGACAGGGGATCGGCGGAGGCGGCGGAGCCAATGGAGAGTCGTCTTTCGCAACTGTGTTAGTGGCAGGAGTTGTGGCATTGTCCATAATGTTCCAGGGAATCCAGGCGGTGGCTTTACCATTAGCGAATGAGTTCGGCTATACCAAGGAAATCGAAGACCGTGTGCTGGCACCCCTGCCCGTATCAATGGTAGCAATCGGCAAAGTGGCGGCTGGGGCAATTCAGGGATTGATCGCCGCATTGATCGTATTCCCCATCGCGGCGGTGATTCATGCCAAAGGCGTGCATCCCAATTTGACCGTGAATTGGGTAATCCTGTTAACCCTCATTCCATTGACATGCGTAATGACTTCGGCGCTGGGCTTGTTTCTGGGAACACGTATTGCGCCGCGCAATATTGGATTGATGTTCGGATTTATCGTACTGCCAATTACCTTTTTGGGCGGCACTTATTACCCATGGACAGCTTTGGCGGCGGTCAAGATCGGCGGTTTTTCCTGGCTGCAGGCATTGGTGTGTATTAATCCGCTGATATATGTCACCGAGGGATTCCGGGCGGCGTTAACAACGGCGCCGCACATGCAACTTTATGTGATCTACCCGGTACTGGTCGGGTTGTGTGCGTTGTTCTTATGGGTCGGGATCAAGGGTTTCTACAACAGGGTGCTAAGCTGAAACCAGACATTGGGGATAATATTGAAAAATCCCCATTAATCCCGCTTTTTCGAAAAAGTGTAATAAGTGAAACATTTCTTTCATAAAATATTTACAAACTCAAGCCTTACGGGAAGATAAACTGCGATTTATCAGCGTGTTACCCTAACGCTGCGGGCGCTCGTTTCTGATAGCTTTGCGAATTTCTTTGATAGTCTCCGGTGAGGCAGAGCCGTTCTCATGCTCATTTTCGACGTGTTCGAGCGCGGCGGTCATAACCTGGTCTTCTGTATCCGCTTCGACCTCAAACCGGCATTTCTTACCGGTATTACGGCATTTGAAATTTGGCATATATGCCACCTCCGACTGTTAAACTGCGTTATGGTCAGCGTGTAAATTTCTGCGCTTTAATAGTAATATGTTCCTTTGGAATTTTGAATTTGTCACTGAGTTCATTGACGAACTTCTGGGCATCCTGATTACGATCGAAAAGCATAACCGGGATGCCGTGTTTTTCTTCGGTATGCCCTTTCGCGGCGGTAATATTTTCATTGATAAAAGCGGTAATTTCTTCATTCTTCGTCGAGCCTAAATCTTTGGTAATATAGACTTCGTGGAATGCTTTAATACCCGGTGTTTCACCATTTTGTTTACGATATTTATGCTGATGCTCCTGTTCTAACATGTATTCTCCTGTTGTTTAGTCAGTTTTATTATTTCGCCAATATCGCTTTCAAATCAGCTTCCGGCGTCGATAACGGCTTGATATTGAATTTTTCGACAATCACTTGCAGGACTCAACCGTAAATCAAATTAATCAGCCAAGCTGCAATTCTTTTTGAGAACTCCACAGGCCGTGCAGGTTACACTGTGATGACACGTAAATCACTCCCGGCTTGGTTACTTTCATGTTTACAGTGACTTCGGAACCGGTATAGACGGAACCCTTGTCAGGGCCATCCATTGATTCGCCGTGGGCATTAAAATCGAACCGTCCAACCTCAAAGGGAAACTTTTCTCCTTCAGCCTGAAAGTAAACAGCAATCCAGCTGATGTGGTGTGCGGTGGTATTGGGATGCGGGATCTCCTTGCCGACAGTAACTTTAACCGGGAAAAATTCCCCCGCTTTTACTTTCTCCGCGCATTCGATGACCGGGATGTGTTTTTCCTTTTTCCAATCTGCTTCCTGGAATAATTCACCGAACATTTTCATTTTGTGCTCCTTTTTAATAAACGTTTATTAACCACCCATCCGGTTTATTTTGTTAATGCTGTCCCAAATATATACCCTGCAACAAGCAGTTTTATTGTCGGAATTATAACGCCGGAAGCATGTAGAAGTTATAACATTCTGTCAAATTTGATTACAAAATTATGAATTTATCCGATAATTGGATGAGGCAAAAATATCATCATTATTTGCCTCATGACATCGAAATGTTATATTTTTGTTATAAAATTGGCATAAATAATATGATTATTACACAATCCGACTCTTATAATGAGTAGATTGATTTTTATTTTTTTGTCTCTGGTAACGAATGAAATGTGTGTCTAATATCAATTATTTTTAAAGCGGCTGTGGGAATAATTCTTACGCTTTCGCTTGACTCTGTTATTAATCGGTTATATATTTAGGTGAATTTGTTATAACTTTTTATTCTTCCAACCGTATTATGTAAATTAAAACAGTTTTTAAAGAGGCGATATGCAGGATGATATCAGAAAAAGCGGCATAGCGGCAGTGGGTGATATTCGCTGGGGTACACATTTTTGCGAATTCTATCAGACAAAGCAGGATTTGATCGATACGCTGGTACCTTATTTTAAAGCCGGCCTGGAAAATAACGAATTCTGCATGTGGGTGACGGATAATAATCTGACCGTGGAGGAAGCACGGAAAGCGATGACCAAAGCCATACCGGGATTTACAACAAACTATCTAAAAAAAGGGCAGATTGAAATCCAGCCATGTGATGAATGGTACCTCCACGGCGGTTCCTTTAAAAGCAAGGTGGTAGTGAACGGCTTAATTAAAAAGCTGGAACAGGCGCAGAAAAAAGGCTTCGCGGGTTTGCGTCTGACCGGTAATACCTTCTGGCTGGAGAAAAAAGACCGGCGCAGTTTTGCGGATTACGAAAAAACGGTTAATGACGCGATCGGAAAATACAAAATGGTCGCGTTGTGCACATATTCCCTGGAAAAATGCAGTGCGGCAGAAATCGTGGATGCGATAAGCACCCATGAATTCGCTTTAATCAAACGCGAAGATAAATGGGAGATTCTTGAAAACTCCCGTTATAAAACAACCAAAGAAGGCCTGATCGAGAGTGAAAAACTTTTTCGTCTTGCTCTTAAAAACGCGCCGGTCACCGTTGCGGCACAGGATCGCGACCTGCGTTTTCTGTGGGCATATAACCAACAAACGATACGGCCCGAAGATGTCCTGGGTAAAACCGACTTTGACATATTTTCTAAAACAGATGCGAAAAAGCTATCCGCACTGAAAAACAAGGCCATGGAAACAGGCAAGCCTTTAAATACAAAAATGTGGATGACCAGTAACCATAAAAAGGTCTACCTGAAGCTTTATTTTGAACCGATGCGAAATGAACAGGGGGAAATAACGGGCGTCGAGGTGGCAACTGTCAATCTGACACGGGAAAAACAGATGGAGGATGCTCTCAAAGAGAGTGAAGATCAATACCACAATCTTTTTGAAAACATGACCGAAGGTCTTGCACTTTGCGAGATGATTTTTGATAAAAACGGGAAGCCTTGTGATTACCGGTTTTTAAGTGTCAATCCCCTGATAGAAAAGTTCCTCGGTTTGATGAGTGAAAAGATAGCCGGAAAAACGGCTCGCGAAATTATACCAAATGTGCAGCCGAATGCCATTGAATTATTTGGCAACGTCGTAACAACCGGTAAATCGGTTCACTTTGACAACTACAGCCGTGATCTGGCCAGATGGTTCGATGTATACGCTTACCGTGTCAAACCCGGACAATTTGCCTATATGCTGCTTGATATCACAGAACGAAAACAGGCGGAAGAAGCACAGCGGCAAAGCGAAGAGCGTTTTAAGGCAATCGCTGCAAGTACCCCCGACCATATCCTGGTACAAGACAATAACCTGCGGTATACATTTGTCGTGAACCCACAATTAGGGTTGACTGAAAAAGACATGATAGGGAAAACAGATTACGACATCATGAAGAAAGCCGATGCAGATAAACTGACAAAAATTAAACGAAAAGTAATAGAAAACGGGGAATCTGAGCATCTGGAGACTTCAGTAACCAATTCAAAAGGGGAAATGGATTATTTCAGCGGTTCCTATGTGCCGAGGTTCAATGAAGAAGGCCGAGTAGACGGATTGATCGGGTATTTCCAGAATGTCTCTGAACGAAAGAGAGCCGAAAATGCTTTAAAAGAGAGCGAAGAACGTTTCCGTGTGCTGGCAGAAGCCAGCCCGGTGATCATTTCCGTCACGCGTGTTTCGGACAACGTCGTACTTTATGTAAACAAGTCTTATTCCGATGCGATGGGCTACAAATATGAAGACCTGATCGGAAAACCGGTATTAAATGTCTATTACGACCCGGCAGAACGGAAAGCTTTAATTGATAAACTGAATGAACAGGGCTACCTCCAGAATTACGAAGTCCGTGTGAAAAAAGCAGACGGCACGCCTTTCTGGTCTTCTTCTTCGGTGCGTTTTGTGAACTTTGGCGGGGAACGGGCTGTCATGGGCGCTTCGCTTGATATTTCCGAACGTAAAATAATTGAGCACAACGTCATCCGCCTGAACCGCGAAGTGCAGGCGATCCGTGAGTGCGATCAGATCATAGTGCATGCGGCTGATGAAACCTCGCTGTTGGCTGATGTTTGCCGGATTCTATGCGAGACAGCCGGGTACCATTTAGCATGGGTTGGCTCTGTTGAGAATGATCAGGCAAAATCCATCCACCCCATGGTTTGGAACGGCGACGGCAATTATCTAGCCTCGGCAAACATAACGTGGGCTGACACAGAAAGGGGAAACGGTCCCACAGGATTAGCAGTACGCACTGGAACAACGCACTTTTTTCAGGATTTTGCTTCCGATCCAAAAGCAGAACCATGGCGAAAAGCTGCATTAGCCCAAGGTTACCGTTCGAGCATTGCTATCCCGTTAAAAGAGAGCGACCATAAAGTTTTTGCGATACTGTGTTTATATTCTGCGGAACCAAATAGTTTTAATCCGGCAGAAATCCGCTTGTTGGAGGAACTGGCCAGTGATATTTCATTTGGTATTCTGGCGCTGCGCGATAGAGAAAGACGCCGTCAAGCCGAGCAGGAATTAATCCATTTAGCTTCGTTCCCGGAATTAAACCCAAACCCGATTGTTGAACTCACTGCGAGCGGCAATATTATCTACCTCAATCCGGCAGCGAAAAATGATTTCCCGGACCTTTTATCGCACGGCCTCAAACACCCATTTCTCTATGAATGGGACAAATTGATCAACACCATCAATACCGGCGAAAATCAATCGATTCTCAGGGAGGTTCAGGTTGGGCAGATCTGGTATCTGCAGACTGTAACGTACGTAACAAAGACAAAAAACTATCATATTTACGGGCGCAACGTGACTGAGCTGAAAATCGCACAGGATGCCTTAATCGAGAATGATAAGCTGATGACTGCTTTCTTCGACAGCCCCGGCATCATGCGCGGAATTGTCGAGATCGTGGACGACACAACTGTCCGTCACATCAGAGATAATTCTACAACTGGCGGCTTTATCGGAATGGCACCAAAGGCGTTAGCGAATCAATTAAGCTCTGAATTGGGCGAGCCGCCGGAAATAATCCGCACCTGGGTAAATAATTACCGCTTGAGTTTACGAATACATAAACCAATCACTTTCGAGTATCTGGACCAGCGTGGGGATAATAAAGCCTGGCTGTCAGCTACCGTCAGCTATTTGCGCGATAACTTGTCCGGGCAACCGCAATTCGCTTATGTGGTGCAAGACATCAACGCGCGTAAACAGGCTGAGGAAAGATTAAAAGAAACCCAACGGGTATTGGAAGATGCGCAGCACATTGCCCAGCTCGGCACCTGGGTGTGGAATACAAAAACCGGCGACCTCCGCTGGTCGAAGGAATTGTACGAGATTTACGGCGAAGATCCTGATTCCTTTACGCCGACGATTGAAGCGTACGGCGAATTTGTACATCCCGATGACCGGGATTTCGTGAACAAAGTACTGAACAATTTAATGTTCGGAGGGCAATCGGTTGACCTCGACTTCAGGATAATACTACGCGATAAATCCACAAAATACCTGCACGCCACGAGCTCCGTTTCCGAGACAGATGACGAAGGAAAAGCCTTCATCTACATAGGAACGACACAGGATATTACCGAACGTAAAAAGAATGAGGAAGCACTGCAAATTTCCCACGACCGTTTTTACTCAGCGCTATCGGAAATGCCTTCAGGAATCCTGCTGGTCACAAATGAAGGGCTGACCGAATTCGTCAACCAGGCCTTTTGCGAAATCTTTGATTTGAAACAAAACCCGCAAGAGTTGAAAAAATTGACTGCGAATCAGGTGATCGACAGCATCAAGAATGTTTACAAGGACCCGGAAAAAGCGGTGCTCCGCATTCACGATATCGTAGCGGCCAGCAAGATTGTTAAAGATGAGGATATCCCCCTGCAAGGCGGACGTACTTTACTGCGGGATTTTATTCCTATCGATCTGGGAAAAAACAAATACGGACGATTGTGGATCTACCGTGAGATCACCGCGCGCAAACGGATCGAAGAACAATTGCAAAACAGCCAGATTCGTTTCAAGCTATTAAGTGAAATAAACAGCCTGCTGTTAACCAGCAAGCAGCCGGAGACCATTATACGCACAATTGCCGATAAGGTTATGGAATACCTGCATTGCGAAGCCTTCTTCAATTTTATCGTAGACGAAACCAGCGGCCGGCTCAAGTTGAACGGTTATGCCGGTATTCCGCCGGAAGCAGCCAAAGAAATCGAGTGGCTGGATTTTGGCGCGGCCATTTGCGGCTGCGTCGCCCGCGACAATCAACCGATCATTTCGGTGAATGTCCAAAAGAATGGCGACGAACGGGCAGCGCTGGTGCGGTCTTACGGCATTCAGGCATATGCTTCCTACCCGCTACGGAACGAAAATAAGACGATCGGTACGATTTCCTTCGGCACGAGGTCACGCACCAGTTTTAACTATGACGAGCTCAGTATGATCGAAATAGTAGCAGACCAGATATCC
>Ga0182010_10000811_pt1 | contig 17515 bp, 12 predicted proteins | sample 611E1MmetaG_FD_120488 | JGI IMG/M metagenome (GOLD analysis project Ga0182010, IMG submission 120488) | Permafrost microbial communities from Stordalen Mire, Sweden - 611E1M metaG | ecosystem: Environmental > Terrestrial > Soil > Wetlands > Permafrost | place: Sweden: Stordalen | collected...
GCAGGGCGACCAGGGCGAAGAGCACGGCAACTACCGCGAACGTGAGCACTGCGCCGAATTGGAAGCCCATGAGTTCCTCTTGCCGTAGCACTTCGTGGCCCGGATTCCCAGGTGCGACCTATTTATAGGTCCAGCCTCCCGGGGTCAAGTGCGCCAGAAATGGCAGGGCAGTCTCAGCTTTTCGAGGGTCAGAGGTGATACGGTCGCGGCGTTGCTCGGGTTGCGTGCAGAGGATTGCGCCGCGCATGGCGGCACGTGAATTGCTTTGTCGGTGCTTCATGAAACGAGCAACATATAGCATATCAATCGGGATTGCGGTCATTGTCGTGGCTGGCATGGTTGCCACGGGATGTGATGACAGCGGGGGCCTAGGATCTGGCAAGACGGATGCTGGCGCGTCCGACGCTGTCGCCAGCCTGGGCGGTCAGTCTGGCTCCACTTCATCCGCAGGCGGGACGGCCGGCACATTGGGCACAGGCGGTGCGATGGGCACCGGCGGCGCAGCCGGGTCAGTGGGCACTGGCGGCGCAGTGGACGCGGGTGGACTGGCCGGGGCCAAAGGTACCGGAGGTATGACTGGATCAGGTGGAACGACCGGATCCGGTGGCAGCAAGGGCGGCAGCGATGGCGGCGTCGATGCTGCGGTCGACGTCTCGACGTCGGACGGAGGCGGGAGAGTCGATGGAGCGGCCGATGCCGGAGCCAAGGATGCGTCGGCGTCCGAGACGCCGGCGCTTCCCGATGCGCCGGTGGTTTGCGGTCCGATATGCGACATCTACTGTGCCTATGGAAACGTGTTGGACGAGAACGGCTGTCCAACCTGTGCGTGCAACCCGCCGCCATGTCCCTCGATGCCATGCCCGTCATGTGCCTACGGCTATGTGCGCGACTCAAACGGCTGTTGGACTTGTACCTGCGCGCCTGTCGCGTCGTGCAGTCAGCTCCTCGACCTCCATCTGTGTGAGGCCAGCTCCCACTGCCGTTGGCTCATACCCGGCTGTGCAATGGGTGCAAACCCGCTGGCCCAGTCCGAGTCAGGTTGCTACGAACAGGTCGATTGCATCACCACCAGCGACTGCACGGAAACCGGCTCGACCTGCGTTGATCGCACGGTCGCTCCGCCGGGAGGCCCGGGTGGCGATTGGTGCGGAATGGCGGTGCGCATCTGCCTGTGAGTATCTGCCGGCGCGCCGGGCAATCTGGACCGCGCTGAGCTATGCTGTTTTCGGATACTGCAATGACTGAACCTGAATCCCCATCCGGGCCCCCGACCGATCCTGCCGGTTCCGGCCCCGTCCCACGGCCGTCACGCAGTGGCCCCCGCTACGGCAACGAAGCGATTGCCCCGTACTTTTTCCTGATTATCTTCGGCGCTGCCTTGATTGCGGTGGGGTATGTACTGCTGCCCTTCCTGGGCGACATGGTGATCGCTCTGGTGGCCGTGCTGTTGCTGACTCGGCATTATGAGCGGCTGCTGCGTGCGCTGGGGAACCGGCCGGTGCTGGCATCGGGTCTGACCGTGGCGGTTCTCATGGTGGTGGTGGCCGTCCCGGTGGGCCTGGTGGGCTCAGCCCTGCTGGCCGACATCCGGCGCGCGGCGATGACTTGGGGCGGGCCCGAGGCATATGTCACGCTCAACGACTGGACCAGTGAAAATGGCCGGGTGGCCCGCGCTCTCAGCAATTTCGCCCAGCGCACCGGTCTTCCCATCTCGCCCGAGGCGATTGGGGATGCCGTGGTCGAAGCGGCCCGCGCTCTCAGCCAGGGCCTGTACAAGCGCGCCAACTCGTTCGTCTCCGGTGTGTTCCAGTTCGCCCTTCACGGGGTCATTACCCTGTTCTCTATCTTCTACCTGCTCATGCAGGGGGAGAAACTGCGCACCTTCTTGTTTCGCCTGTCGCCTTTGGCAGATGACGAAGACCAGCTGTTTATCAACAAGCTGGGCGAAGTGGGACGCGCCATCTTGATCGGCAACGGCATTGGCAGTTCATTGCAGGGACTGGTGGCTGGCCTTGCCTGGGCCGTGGTCGGGCTGTCATCGCCCGTATTGTGGGGCCTGGTAATGGCAGTTGCGGCATTCCTTCCCTTGGTGGGAGTGGCCGCGGTGGTGGTGCCCGCGACCTTCTATTTGTGGTTCGCGGGCCGGCATGCAGTTGCGGTGGGCTTTTTCATTTTCTGCATGGGACAGTCGTTCTTGTTTGAATACGGCCTCAAGCCGCGACTCATGGGCTCTTCAATGCGCATGAACAGTCTGCTGGTGTTCCTCAGCCTGTTGGGCGGGATTCTCGGCTTTGGCGCGCCGGGAATTCTCTACGGCCCACTCGTCATGACGCTCTTCCTGGCCCTGGCGCAGCTCTACGTGACACGCTACCAGCAGCGCATTGCCACACGTTTGGCAGGCCGCACCGGCTGAAGGCGGATCCAGCAAGCCGGCGGGATCCTGAACCCTACTTCTTGTCTTCGCCGGGTTTCTCTTCCGTCGGCGGTTCCGTCTCCTTCAGCTTCTCCAATTCCAACGGGTGATGATGTTGCATTTCATCCTCGGTCATTTCTCCGGTGAGCCACACCTTGCTCATGGGCCAGACGTCCGGGCTGAAGATGACGGAGTACAAATGCCAAATGATGATGGCCAAAAAGGCGAGGGCCGCCTCATAGCCGTGAATGGCGGCGGCCACGTCAAGGCCGAGCTTGGGCATGTGGCGCATGGACCATCCCGGGAACCAAAGCACGAATCCGGTTGCACCCATGACGATTGAACCCCAAACCACGGCCAGATACTCGAATTTCTCGATGAAGTTGAAGCGCGGGTAGGCGGGCCGCTCTTTCGATCGACCCAAGTTGAAAGCGATGAGCTTCCTGAGATCCGTGTAGTCCTTGATCCGCGGCATCATCTCGACGAGATCCTTGCGCGCGCGCCGCGACGAAAGCACGAACACGGTGTGCACTAGTACCAAAGTGATGAGCACAATGGCGGCGCCCCGGTGGATGAGTCCGCGCAATTGGAAGCTGCCCGGCGTGTTGAAGATGCCTTTGAAGAAACTCGATTCCGGGAACAAAATGGGCAGCCCGGTGAAGATGAGGGTCAGGAACGACAGCATCATGATGATGTGTTGAACTCGGTAGCTCAGCGGGAAGCGGAGGTAGGTCTTCCCGGCTCGTTTGCGTCGTGGCTCAGGATCCCTGCCTTGCAGCCGGGCGAACAGCCTGCGCGCATAGTGGCTGAACAGGTCAAGGATGATATAGGCAATGAATCCCCCCACTGTCGCGACGATCAGAATGATGTAGGAAAGCTTGATGAGGAACACCAGTGGGTTGTCTTTGAGAGTCTGGTTCTGATGGATCTTTCCCAGCGCCAGGAAGCGGCTTGGACCGGAATGGCAATTGCCGCAGGTTTCGCCCAGGTTCTTGGGGTTGACCCTGGACTTGGGGTCGTTGGACGGCAGGATGTCGTGCGAGCCGTGACAGCTGGCACAGTTGGCTGCACGTTTGTCGCCGAACCCCTGGGCAATGCCGTGGAAGCTGGACTTGTAGGTTGCCTCGCGGTTGGGCGGCATCTGATAGCGCGAGCTCAGCAGCGCGTTCTGGTGGCACGCGCTGCAGGTCTTGGTCACGTTGCCTGAATAGACTGGCGAGTTGGGGTCGTCGTGCTTCTGGATGGTGTGTTCGCCGTGGCAATCAGCGCAGGTGGGCACGTCTTCATTGCCCTTGGCGAGCAATTTGCCGTGCACACTGGCCTGGTAGGCCTGTGCGATCTTCTGGTGACATTTCGAGCAGGTCTGCGGCAGCTTGTAGCGGTCGACGTACGATTCCTTCTTGGAGACCTTGGCGATGTCGTGTTCGCCGTGACAGTCGGTGCAGACCGCGGCGGGCAGATTGGTGAAGGTCTGGTTGAACTTGCCGTGGATGCTGGATGCGTAGGCCTTTACCCGGTCACTGCTCTTCATTTGCCACGACTTGTCTTCGCGGTCCACGTGGCATGAGGAACAGGTGGCAGTGACGTTTCTGCGGGAAACCTGCGATTCGGTCGTGGTTGGCGACAAGATACGATGCGAGCCGTGGCAGTTCTGGCACAGGGGCGCACGCGGGTCGTGTTTGCCCAGCTTGGCCACGCCGTGCACGCTGTTGCGATACAGAAGGGGGATGCCCTGGCTCTCCGCCTTCACCATGTTGCTCTGATGGCAGAGCGAGCAATCGACCGGATCGAAAGGCTTGTGCGCCGTGCGGCCTTCGGGAACCTCGGCTGCTGGATCGATCTTGTGGCAGGCGGTGCAGCCGACCGCCTGATGCGGCGTGCCCTTGAACAGCTCAGGCGAAGCGGCCGCCAGCTCCTTGCCGTCAGTTTCCGTCTGATCGGTCGCGTGGCACTGGGCGCAGGTTTCGTCGTCGAGCTGCTGCGCGCGTGCTGGTAAACTTAGCCCACAAATCAGCAGCCCAAGCGTGGTCAAGCCGAACGCCGCCGTGGACCTGCGTGGCGGCGACGCGGATGCGCGGCTCGCGCCAAGGGCACTTTCCTGAGCGGTTCGCACCATCAGCTCCATATTAGGCCGCAGGTGCAAACCTCGCGCAAGCAGAATAGGGGACTTCGCACCTCCCGTTTTGGGCACCAGCTACGCAAGGATGGGCGCAGCGAATGCGCGAAATGGCCGCACACCCCCAGCTTCGCCACCGACCCGCGGCGGCCTCAATTCCGAATCTCCGTCCCGCCTGGCGAAGCCTCGGCACAACGCGTCGTGGCAAACCTCGCCCTGGCACCGGAGCGGAGCAGCCGATCCATTACGAAAATCTGAGCCCTGTGTAATGAGGTAGGCCACTATTGGGAGCACTGCTAGTCTGTGCCCGCAAGGCAATTCACAACCCGCGAGGTAGCTGCAAAATGACAAATCTTCGTCGTCTCGCTCCAGGCCTGACCGCAGTATTTTTCTTGGGACTCGGATGCTCTTCGACAAACGAAGGTGCGCCCGCGCAACAAGGAGGTGGTAGCCAAGGGTCAGGTGGGAACAGCTCAGGAGGCACGGTCGCCACGGGAGGCTCGCTTTCCAGCGGCGGTTTGGTTTCCACCGGCGGTTCGGTCTCCACCGGTGGGGCGGCTCCTACTGGCGGTTCAGTTTCCACTGGGGGCGCGGTGCCCAAGGGCGGCACGGTTTCCACTGGCGGTTCGGTCACGACCGGCGGGGTGGCCGCCACTGGGGGCGCGGTGCCCAAGGGCGGCACGGTTTCCGCTGGCGGTTCGGTCACGACCGGCGGGGTGGCTGCCACCGGCGGCGCGGTGCCCAAGGGTGGCACGGTTTCCACTGGCGGCACTACCAGCGGCACTGGCGGTGGTGGCCCGGGCGGGGCCGAGGGCGGCAGTAGCGGGACTGGCGGAGCGGGTGGGGTGGGCGGCACGACCGGGAAAGGCGGCTCATCAGGCAGTGGCGGAGCCGGCGGAGTGGTTGACGGTGGCGCCGGCAGCGGGGGAACAACCGGACCCTTCCCGGATGCTGGCGCGGTGGATCCCAACAAGAAAATCACGGTTTGGATGGTTGGCGACTCGACCATGCAGAACTGCGCCGGCAGCGGCCAGTGCGGCTGGGCCGCTGAATTCCAGCAGTACTTCAGCGCCAACGCCACCATCTCCAATCAGGCACGGGGTGGCCGAAGCATCCAGACCTGGATTTGGGGCGACCCAAACGTCTCGAAAACCGCCGCAACCGACGCGAACGGCGATTGCCAGGTCATTGATAAGACGACGTACTCCGACAACTTGACCACCATGCTCGATCCGACGAAAGGGATGCAGCCGGGCGACTGGGTGTACGTCGCGTTTGGCATCAACGACGGCACCGCCACTTGCAATCGGCATGTCAGCAAGACCCTCTTCCAATCTGACCTTGACTTCATGGCCACGACCATAAGGTCCAAGGGCGCGAACCCGATCTTCGGTACGTCGACCAGCGGGCAGTCATGTTCCGGCTCAACCAACGTTGCCAACCGCGGATTCGGGCCGGAAACCAAAGCCGCTGGCGCCGCCGACAATGTGCCGGTCATCGATTTGATGACGCTCTCAGTTGCTCTATACAACAGCCTCAAGCTCTGCCCGAGCGGCAGCACAACCTTCTGGTTCGACGGCACCCATTTCAAGACAGACGGCGCCACCCAGGTCGCGGGTGTCGTGGCCCAGGCACTAAAAGATCAGGGCATTGGTCTGGCTGCCTATCTGAAGTAGTCGGGCACGCGGTCGACAGTCGCCAACCCCCTTGGCTACCATCATGGGGCTGAGCCGGGAAACATGCGCGGAAGCGACAGGGAGAATATCTGTTGCCAAGGCCCCCAGTCGTGTTCACCGGGGACCTCCACCACTTGGTCCGCAGGTAGAGCAGCAGCCAGCAGCCGCTCTGCACGCAGGAACCGGTCGCTCTGACCAAAGCCAAGAAAAATGCGCGGGCAACCCTGCGCTTGCGGAATGCAACGGCCCAGCCAGAGCCAGAGCTGGCGTTGATAATCATCAGGGCTGGCCTTGGCGGTGGTCTTCCACTTGGCCAGTCCACCGGCCTGCTCGATCTCGTTGATCAGGTCATCGTCTCCCAAGAAAGGCGCGATGGCGAGAACACCCTCCACTTCGCTCGGATGTTGCTCGGCAAAGACCAGTGCTCCCAGGCCTCCCATCGAAATCCCCGAGATCCAGAACGATCGGTAGCCTCGGGCTCGCGCCGGGGCGAACACGTCCTCCGCCAGGCGCTGGCCGAGCGTCCGAGCAATGTAGTAGCCGTACTGTGCGTCGGCAGCAACCAGGTCGACCGGCGCCCCGGACTCGCGCGCGACTCGCACGAACCCATGCTTCTGGAAATCGGCAGCGGTGTCGTGTCGACCGGGCAAGAGCACCAAGAGGGCCCGGCTCGGCACATCCTGTTTCGCAGGGTAGGAGATGCTGGGTATCGGCGTCGGCGCAGGGTAGATGATCGAACAAGCTGGGATGCAGGCGATCATCGACCAGAGCCACAAGCGGCAGAACATTCCGTCCATTGCTCGAACCTCCAAGGGTAGCGCCTCCGGTCAGAAGAACCTTGAGTATGTCACTGTCGCCACCTCAAACACCACAGCGCGGGCGCTCAAGAATTGCATCGCAACTACCGGCCTCGTGCTTGACAGGCCACCGAGCGGGCAGGATACTGCTCGCATGAGGATTGGACTGGCCGTGCTTGCTGGCCTTTTTCTCGGCGTTGGCTGTGGCTATGGCTATACCCAGACCACATCGCACGTCGCAGACCCGAAACCAGAAGGCTGCGCTTTCGATCTGCTGAGTGTGCGGCCCGACCGTCCCTTTGACGAACTGGGAGTCATAGATTCCACAAGCGGTTCTGCCCATGCAGTCTCGGACGCCCGTTCGTTCATGGAGTGTCTGGCGACTCCGCGATGCAGATCCTACTTCCGCGCCGTCTCCGCTCCCGGGGTGGTTCCCGAATCTTCGGCAGCCAACTCGGCCAGCACACGCATGGCGGCTTCGCGGCGGGCGCGGCGTCGCTCGGCGCTGTCAGGGGCGGGGGTGACGCCGGGTAGGCGCGCGCCACTGTCATCCTCGTCCTTTTCTTCCTCGACTTGGCCGCCGATGGTCGGCCTGCGCTTGGCCTGGGCAGCCGCGGATTTGTAACTGTCTGACTGAGACACGACGCGTCCCTCTGCCGCTGCCAGTGACTGCAACGGCAACGGGGTCGTCTTCTCTTTGGCGACAGGCTCGGGCACGGACTCTCGGAATATGGGAATCACCTCTTTGAGGAAGTGGTCACGCTCAGCTCGCTCGCTGTCGATAACGTCCTGGAAGATCGCCTGCATCAACTCGACCACGCGGGCCGGGTCGGTGCGCGGTGCGACCTGGGCGATCACATCTGATAGCGCCAGCCGGAACTCCTCGGCGCTCTGCGTGCGCTGCCCTCGGTCAGGGGCCAGCGCTCGCAGTACGACCTTGTCCAGCTCGGGCGCAATCCAGGGCGCACGCGAGGATGGCGGCATGGGCTTGGGGTGGCGAACCAGCGCCATGCCAGCCCCTGGATCCAGGCCCGAGATGGGCAAGTACTGCTGCCCAGTCAACAGCTCCCACAGCACGATGGCCAAGGTGTACACGTCGGTGCGCGCGTCGGCTACCTCGCCGCGCGCTTGTTCGGGCGCCAAATAGGCGGCGCGGCCGAACACCACCCCGGGCTGCGTCTTCTCTTCTTTCAGCTCGCTGCGCGCCAGCCCGAAGTCGGTCAGTTTCACGTCGCCGTTGTAGCCGAGCAGAATGTTGGGCGGCGCGATGTCCCGGTGGACCAACTTGAGATTGCCGTAGCCATGCACGTAGGCGAGAACCCGCGCCACCTCGCGCGCCACGTGCAGCGCGACCTCGATGGGGATGCGCTGCCGAATGCGCACGCAACGGTTCCACACCTCACGCAGATCCTTGCCTTCCACCATCTCCATGGCGATGTAGAATTCCCCGTCCACCTCGCCGGCGTCGAAGGTATTGACCAGCGCCGAATGGCTGAGGCGCAACACCACCTTGGCCTCGTCGAGAAAGCGCTTAGCCTTGCTCGGGTCGCCCCTTTCCGACAAGACCTTCTTGATCACGCACAACTTTTCGAACCCGTCGATCTGACCCAAGGACGCCATGTAAATCTCGCCCATCCCACCCTTGGCCATCGGGCGCAGCAGCAGGTACTTGCCGAAGCGGCGGGGGAAGTACGAACTCATGGCGTGGCCATCAGCTAGTTGCTCCGGCGCTCGACCAGATCCAGGTTCTGGCGCGCGGTCCGGTTCTCCGGGTCCAGCTTGAGTGCGTCTTCGTAGGCCTTGCGCGCCTCGGTGAGTTTCTCCAAGCGGAAGTAAGCGTCGCCCAGCACCACCCGCGCTTCGGCCCCAGCCCCTGCGCGGACAGCTTCGCGTGCCCTATCGACCGCCTCCTGATACTCGTGCTGCTGGAACGCGATCTTGGCCAAGCCCACCAACGCGGGCCCGCGGCTCTTGCCCGCGTGAAGCAGCTGCTCGAACGCCGCGCGCGCCTCGTCGAAACGCTGTGCCCGCAAGAAGTCGCGACCATCGTCCAATAGTTTGCGGGTTTCTGCCTGGGACACATTCGTCGAGCTGCGCACCGCTTTGAGACGCGGGCTGGCTTCGCGCTTGGGATTCTCCTCGGCAGCGGCCGGCTCGGCAATCCCCTGGTTCTCTTCCTCAACCGGCTCTTCCACATCGGAGGTGGCTTGCGTGTCCGAGGCCGACGCTGCATCAACCGAGTCCAGCGACGGCGCCGGCTGTGCTATTACCAGCGAACTGTCTGCCAGGATGGCCGCGTCCGTCCCGGCGCGCACCGGGACGCGCGCATTCCCTCGCACCACCAGCGCCAGCGCTACCAGAGTGGCCGCGGCCAGCACCAACCAATGCCAAGACCTGGCCAGTGCCCGCAGGCGGCGCGGGGGAGCCAGGGATTGCTGGCTGCCCCACGATTCGTCAAACGGTACCTTGGGGCCAGGCGGCGGCAGCAGGACCGGCGCGGGTGTCACCGACAGGACAAGCTCCACCTCGCGGATCAGGCGCGCAAACTCGGCCATGCTCTGCGGTCGATCGTTCGGGTTGCGCGCCATGGCCTTGTCCACCAGGGCCACCACCGGCGCGGGCACATCCGGTCTAATCTCGGCGATGGGTTGGGGCGGCTCATTGGCCTTCTTGTGCAGTATCTCCATGACGTTCTCGCCGTCATAGGGGGGAATCCCGGTCAGCATCTCGTAGAGAATCGAACCGGCGGCGTAGATGTCCGAGCGCGGATCGGCGGGGTGGCCAGCCGCCTGCTCGGGCGCCATGTATTCGGGCGTGCCCATCGCCACGCCCGGGCGAGTCAGGCGCTTGCCGACGCGCGGGCCGTCGTCGACGTCGTCGCTCTTGGCTATGCCGAAATCCAGCACCTTGACCAGATCCGGTGCCGCGGCGACTTCAGCCGCGGACTGGGCGCCATGCCCGTCGGGGGTGCGCGCGCTGGCTGGGCTGACCAGCAGGATGTTCTCCGGTTTGAGATCGCGGTGAATGACGCCCGCATCGTGGGCCGCCTGCAACGCCGCACACATTTGCTCAGTGATGCGCAGAGCGTGGTTTATCGCCAGCGGCCCCTCGCGGTGGATGAGCAAGCCCAGCTCGATCCCCTCGATGTACTCCATCACGAAGAACAGCGAGCCTTCCGCCGTGGTGCCAAAGTCGGTCACATTGACCACGTTGGGATGCTCGATGCGCGAAGCCGCGCGCGCCTCACGCCGGAAACGCTCGACCAGATCGGGCGTGCGCGAGTAGGCCGGGTGCAGGACCTTGACTGCCACCCGTTTGCCGATCTCGATGTGCTCGGCCTCGTATACCCGCCCCATGCCCCCCTCGCCGCGCAGGCGCTTGATCTGATAGCGCCCTTGCAGAAGCGCGCCTACCATGCGCGACCCCTCCTCGGAAAAGTGGCTGCCGTCCTGTGGCACATCGGGCTTGTCGCGTCGCCCGAGTGGCGCGGTGTCGGCTCGGTCGGCCTTGGCTTGGGCCGGGTCAGACGAGTTTCCCGACGCCTCCAGCAGCGCCGTCGCACCAGCCATGAGAGCTTGCCGCTCCTCCCGCTCGCGCAGGATGATGTCCCCGAACAGTTCGCGCATGAAATGCGCCACCTGATGCCCGTCCATGGCCGGGGCTGTCCTGGCCAGGAAGGCGGCCAGATCGGAACGCAACTCCTCGCCGGTCTGGTAGCGGTCCTCGGGTTTCACCGCCAGCGCCTTCATGGTGATCTGATCCAGCTCAGGCGGAACCCGAATGGCGCGCTTCGAAGGCGGCATGATCTGCGGGTGCCGCACCCGTTCCAACAAATCGTCCTGTTCCTCCCCCAGTGCATCCGCGGGACGCGCCCCGGCGGCGAAAAGCTGCCGACCAGTGAGCAGTTCCCACAGGATGACCCCGGCGGAGTAGATGTCGCAGCGACCGTCGAGCGCTTCGGCGCGCGCTTGTTCCGGCGCCATGTAGCTGACCTTGCCGAAGATCACCCCGGGCGCCGTCTTTTCCAGTTTCAGGGTGGAAGTGGCCAGGCCGAAGTCGGTCAGCTTGACCTCACCCGAGTAGGAAAGCAGCACGTTGGGCGGCGATACATCGCGGTGGACCAGACGGAGTCCTTCGAAATTGTGCGCATAGGCCAGGCCCCGCACCAGCTCCTTGACAATGTGGGCGGCCACCGGCAGCGGGAAAGCGATGCCTTTCTGCGCGCAGCGGTTCCACACCGCGCGCAGGTCCTTGCCCTCGACGAACTCCATCGCGAGGTAGATCTCGCCATGGACTTGGCCGGCATCGAACACGCCCACCAAGTTTCCGTGGGTGAGGCGCACCACTACCTTGGCCTCGTCCTTGAACCGCTGCACGTAGCTCCTGCCCGCCAGGTGCGGCAAGGCGGTCTTGACCACGCACAACTTCTCCAGGCCCCGCTGGCCGTGCACCGCTAGATAGAGTGCTCCCATGCCCCCGCGAGCCAGGGGCTTTACCAGTGCATACCCGCCGAAGCGTCGCGGAAAACCGTCCATGGACAGCAGTGTGCTCGCTTCGGATGTTATTGGAATTAGCCCGAAATTCCTAGGGGCGTGTGTGGAAAACTACCTTAGGCAGACGGCCAAGACCTGCTTCATGTCGGTTTTGCCGGCAATCGCCTTCTCGATGCCGTCCTGGAGCAGGGTGGTCATCCCCCCGGCTACCGCGAACCGACGCACCTCATCGACCGGCGCGCGCTTGGCGATCGCTTGCTTGATGTGGTCGTCGTTCACCAGGAGTTCGTGCACCGCAAGACGCCCTTTGTAGCCAGTCTTGCCGCAGATCTCGCATCCCACGCCCCGCCACAGCTTCATCCGTCCGCGGACAAAGCCGCGACGGGCCGCCTCTTCCTCACCAAAAGCCTGAACGATTTCGTCCACTTCGTTGTCGGTCGCGTCGTACTGCTCACGGCACTTCTTGCACAACCCACGGGTCAAACGCTGCGCCAGCACGCCCAGCAGGGCGTCGGCAAAGCTGAACGGGTCCAGCCCCATGTCGATGAGTCGGGTGATGGTTTCTGGCGCGCTGTTGGTGTGCAGGGTGGAAAACACCAGGTGGCCGGTGAGCGACGCCTCGACGCCGGTGCTGGCAGTTTCCCTGTCACGCATTTCGCCGACCATGATGACGTCCGGGTCGGCACGGAGAAAGGCACGCATGGCCGATGCGAAATCGAGGCCAATCTTGGGCTGCACCTGCACCTGGCGCAGACCCGCCTGGGTGATTTCCACGGGATCCTCGGCCGTCCAGATCTTCATGTCGGTGGTGTTGATGGTGCCGATCGCCGAGTGCAAAGTGGTGGTCTTGCCGGACCCGGTGGGCCCCACGCACAGAACCAGGCCGTAGGGCTTGGACAGGAGCTTCCTCATCTCGTCGAGGTTGCGCTGGCTCATGCCCATCTCGTCGAGAGGGATGGGCTTTGAGGCAGCCAAGATGCGCATGACCACGTCTTCGTTTCCGTTGACCGTGGGCAGGGTGGCGACGCGCAGCTCGATGGTCCGGTCGCGCATGCGGAACTTGATCTTTCCGTCTTGCGGCTTGCGGCGTTCGGAGATGTCCAGCTTGGCCATGATCTTGAAACGAGCCACCAGCGGATTGCGAAAGGCCGGCGGAATGTCCTGGTAGCGCACGCAGTCGCCGTCGATGCGGAAGCGGATGCGAGTGTTCTCCTCCTTGCCGTAGGGCTCGACGTGTATGTCGGACGCCCCTCGCTGGAAAGCGTCGATGATGATCTGGTTGGCCAGCTTGATGATGGCGCTGTCCGACTCCTCACCCTCTTCTTCATCGTCGCTGGGCTCGTCGATCGCGCCCGTGCTCTCGTCTCCCGACAGCTCCTTGAGCAAGACATTGACGTCCCCGCGCTGGCCGTATGAGTACTCGATGCAAGCGACGATCTCATCCTTGAAGCCGACGTGGAAGACCACCTCACGATCCGCCTCGATGGCGCGCAGGGCATCGCAACGGGAAAAATCCGTGGGATCGTCGATGACCACAATAAGCTGCGGGCCGCGTCGCTCGATCGGCGCCGCGTTCATCTTCTTCAAGTAATCGAGGCGCAGGCGGCCGCGCAAGTCTTCCGGGATCCGTTGACTGCCGGTGAAGCGGTAGAAAGGCGCGTTGTAGTAGGTCGAGAGCGCCTTCTCCACGTCGGCGCGATTGACCCCCGCCTTCTCGATCAGATAGCGCGCTGGATCCTGTTCGGCTTGCTCCGCCAAAGCGAGCGACTTGCTCAGGGTCTCGAAGGGCAAAATGCCGGAGTCGACAAGGTAGTCCCATTTGCCGGCCGGCTTCCTCATTGCGCGGTCCTGCGCGGCGAGAACCGGCTTGGCATCGGGCACGGGCATGCCCCTCCTGGGCGGCTCAGCGGCTGGCGCAGGTGGAGTCGTGCGGATCTGCCGGGCGGCGGGCATGGGTGTGGCGGAAGCGGGTAGCTGCGCGGGCGTCTCGCGCGGTGACAGCAGCCCGGCCAGGGTGTCCGCCATGGCTCGGCACAGCTCGCCCGCGTAGACCAGATCGCGCGGCCCGAAGAGCCCGGATTCGTCCTGGCGATTGACCACCAACATGACACCGAAAGGCAGATCGCCAACCAAAAGCGGTGCCACGATGGCGCCATGGATGCTAGTCCCCAGCCATCGGTCCAGCCGGTCATCGGGCCGTAGGCGCGGATGCAGGCGCACAAGCTCGTTTGGGTCGTTCAGGTTCTTGAAGCCAAGCGGAGCCTTTGCCGCATAGGCGAAGCCGATCACGTTGCTCGCATCGCGAGGCAAGCGCAGCTCGCGCACGGAGTCTTCCACCCAAGCCACCGCCCGCAGCTGGCCCTGGGCATCAGACATGAACAGTGTGGTGCGGTCCGCGCTCAAGAATGCGCTGACGCGGTCACTGGCCTCGAACAGAAGGTCATCCAGGGTGGTGACCGAACCGATGTAGGCAATCAACTCCGCAAGCCGCGCACGCTTGTCGGCCTGGCCGGATTGGTCGCCGACTTGCTTGAGCCATGTAGCCGCATCCATAGAACATCCTTCACATCGTCATAATGGCGAGCGTTCCTGAGTTGACTCCGGCGCGCGAGAGCATTTGCACACCAAAGACCACCTACGCCTACCTGGGCAACCACCAGGCCTTCGTTCTGCGTGTCCAACGTGGTAGTTTGGTAGTTTCCCAAAGGGAACCAGATATCGATGCCAGACGAGAATATCCTCGTCGTAGACGACAGCCCCACCATTCTGAAGCTAGTCGAGATCACGCTGGCCAAGGCGGGCTTCCGTGTGTCGACCGCGGACTGCGGCGAGCTTGGCATTCTGGCAGCAACCGAGCACCCGCCCGACCTCTTGCTCCTGGACTACCTCCTGCCCGACCTGAACGGGGACGACGTGTGCCGAGCCATCTCGGGAAACGTGGCCCTGGCCACCGTGCCCGTGGTGGTGATGAGCGCCAAGGGAGAGGAGGCAGGCGCCTGTTTTTCCAGCCTGGGCAGCGTGGTCGACGTATTGCCCAAGCCGTTTTCGCCGGACGCGCTGCTGGCGGTGGTCCACCACGCACTGGAGAAGCGCCAGCGCCCGCCAGCCCCGGTGTCCGGCGAGCAGCCCGACAATCTGGACGTGGTCGGACTTTTGCCCAAGGCCGAGGAGGAGAAACCGGCGGGCTTGGCCGTCGGCCCGGAGGGCGCTGCGCTGGTGGGCGATCTGGCGGTCGTGTCGATTGCCGACGTGCTGCTCTTGCTACAAGACCGGCAGCATTCCGGCACGCTCCGCCTGCTGGGCAAAGACGCGAGCATCGAGATCTGCGTGAACAAAGGCCGCATCGATTTCGCTGGCGCCCGGGGAGTAGCCGACGAGTTTCTCCTGGGACATTTTCTGGTGCGCAGTGGACAGATCGAACGCGCCAAGCTGGATGAAGTGTTGGAGGAGCGGCGCGCTGCCCCGGGCGGCGGTCTGCTCGGCGGCGATCTGTGCCGGCGCGGCCTGATCACGGAAGTCGGGCTGAGAAGGGCCATGGCGCAACAGACTACCGCCCTGGTATTCGAGGGGTTGCGTTGGGGCAAGGGTAGCTTCTCATTCCACCCCACGGTTGCGCCCTCGCCGGCGGCACGCGAGGCGAGCCTGGGCCTTCCCATCGACGGGCTTATCATGCAGGGCCTCCGGCGCGTCGACGAGTGGCGCGTGATTGGACAAGAGATCGAAAACTTCGACATGGTTTTCGTGCGCAACGAGGACAAGATCGCCTCGTTCGACGACCACCGCTTGCTGCGTGAAGAGGCGGCCGTGCTGGAAATCATCAACGGAAAGAACACCGTGCGTGACATCATCCACCTGTCCAAGATGGGCTCGTATGACGTCACCCAAGTGTTGTTTCGGCTCCTGCGCTGCAAGTTCATTCGCAGACGCGTGGCGCCGATGGTTGGATGATTGTGGCGACGTCCTCCAGCCTGGACGTGGTGTTTTTCCACCTGCGTGGACTGCGCTGCGCCCTGCCCGTGAGTGTGGTGCGCGAGATGCTGCCCATGCCAGCTCTCACGCCGGTGCCGCTCGCCCCGCCGGTCATGCGCGGGATCGCCCCCGTGCGTGGCCAGATCCTGCCCGTGCTGGACTTGGGGGTGTATTTTCCCCAGGTGGGCGAGGCGCATGGCGACGGCATGCCTGATCCCATGACCGCCGAGAGACTCATTCTGATCGAGACCACACCCGACGCCAACACGCCGGCCATTTCAGCCGCATTGGCCGTGGAACTTCGGGTCCGCGTGGGCCAAGTCGACGAGCAACACAGCCGACCACCGCCCCCGCGGCCGACCTTCCTGGCCGCCACGGTGCTCGACGCCGACGGTCCCGCCCTGCTGATCAACGCCCAGCAGGCAATTGATCACGTTCGCCACGCCATCAGCACGGTGACAAGCCCATGAGCAGAAGCAGCGGATTACAGAACCTCATCAAGGTAATCAACGTCGCCAAGGGTGGCGATCTGACGGTGCGCGCTGATGTTTCCACCCCCACGCTGGCGCCCCTGGCTTCCGCGCTCAACCAGATGCTGGAAGCGCTGAGCGGGCATGCCAGCCAGATCGCGGAAAACACCACTCACACCCTGTCGACTGCGGAAGCGCTCGAGCGCGCTAACCAGTTGATTGCCGACGGCGTGTCTCACCAGCAGGCGGCCATCGCCGAAATCGCGCGCAAGTTGAAGGCGCTCGAGGCACGTTCCGACGAGATCGGCCAGATCGTGGAGTTGTTTGACGACGTGACTTCGGAGACGAATATCCTGGCGCTCAACGCGGCCATCGAGGCTTCACGCGCAGGCGTGCAAGGCAAGGCTTTCGGCCTGGTGGCCGAGGACGTGCGCAAGCTAGCTGAACGCTCGGCGGTGGCCACCAAGGACATCGGCGCCTTCATCCAGAGCATAGTGAACTCCACCAGCGAAGCCAACCACACCATCGAGGAGATTCGTCGGGTGGGCGAGACGCTGGCCGGGTCTGCCGCTGCCGCGGGACGCGACACCGCGGCACTTGCCGCTGCCGCGAAAGGGCTGACCCAGGCGTTGGCGCGGCTTCGCTTCTCCGGCCAAGAAGAGGCGGAGCTGGTGCGCGGTCTGCGCGAACGGCGCGCCGCGATCACCGAACTTCTACAGCCCATTGCGCCGCTCGCCGACAACGCAGCCACGCCACTTGGCGATGCGCTACGCCGGGTCTTGGCAGCGCTGGCCGACGGCACCGCCAAGAACGAACGCTAGCTTCCCACTTTCACCATGGACCCGCCCGCAAAGAACGGCACCGGCAACGGCGAGCGACGTCCCCTTAGTGAATGGAACCCGAGCGAGGCTGAGCTGCTGCGCGGCCTGTTTCTCGACGAGGCAGACAAGCACCTGCGCCACATCGCCGAGGCGCAGCAGGCACTGGCGCGCGCCGCGGAGACCACCTTGGATGTGGACCCGCAGCTGGTGGATGCCCTGTTTCGCCATCTGCACACCCTCAAAGGCGCGGCCGGCTCGGTAGCCCACGATGCCATCGCGCGGGCTGCGCATGAGTTGGAGGAGCTGTGCGCCGAGATGCGATCCGGGAAGCTTGCGCCCACCTTCGGAATTTTGGAGCGCATCGACGAGGGCGTCTCCGCGCTGCGCGCGCTGCTCACCAGCGCGCGTCTGTCCGCCCCGCCCGCGCGCGGTGCCTATCCACCGGAAGCCGTGGCCTTGCCGCTAGCAAGCGCGGATCGCCGCCGACAAGCCGATCGGCGCGCAGTGGCCGATCGGCGAGGAAGCGGCGACGGTATGCTTCGGGTCGAGGCCGAGCGGCTGGATGCCCTGCTCGATGGGGTGGGCGATCTGGTCATCCTGCGCACGCGCCTCGATCGACGCGTGCACGAACTTGAGAGCGTGCTGCGTGACCTGCGTGTCACTCGCAACTCCATGCGCACCTCGCTGGTTGAATTGGGAGCAGGCATGGATCCAACATGGGAACCCTCAGAGGGTTCCCAAACCCTTCGTCCCCCCACCC
>Ga0182010_10000820_pt1 | contig 17301 bp, 9 predicted proteins | sample 611E1MmetaG_FD_120488 | JGI IMG/M metagenome (GOLD analysis project Ga0182010, IMG submission 120488) | Permafrost microbial communities from Stordalen Mire, Sweden - 611E1M metaG | ecosystem: Environmental > Terrestrial > Soil > Wetlands > Permafrost | place: Sweden: Stordalen | collected...
CTCTGCAGAGGTTAATAGAACAATGCTTCAGCTCCTTGCGGAGATGGATGGCTTCGATCCCAAAGGCAACGTAAAGGTGGTTGCTGCGACCAACAGAGTTGATCTGCTTGATCCTGCTCTCCTGAGACCTGGCAGATTTGATCGCTCTATTGAAATTCCGCTTCCTGATGAAAAGGGCAGGGTTGAGATTCTTAAGATCCATACTCGCAAGATGAACCTTGCCAATGATGTGGATTTTGAGAAACTCGCAAAAGTAATGAATGGTATGAGCGGGGCAGAGATTAGTGTCATTACTAAAGAAGCTGGAATCTTTGTGCTGCGCAGACGCGGTAAACAGATAACAATGGCAGATTTCATGAAAGCCTATGAAAAGGTCGTAAACGTTCAGGAACCTTCAATTCCTCATGCCATGTTCGTATAACTGGTTTTTGAAGCTGAGGGTATTCTTCAAGTTTAAGGGAAGATTTATTCCGTAGAGGTGGAAGAGGATAGAATGCTTACCGGCAGTTTATATATTTTTCAGACCTTAGACGAAAAGTTTATATTTTTTTAATTACTTGGATATGCTGCATAAGAGGTAAAGCATATTAATTATATGCTCCGATAGTGTAGCTCGGCCAATCATTCAGGACTCTCACTCCTGAGACTGGGGTTCAAATCCCCATCGGAGCAATTAACTTTTTTTACGCAATTTTGTTTATGAAAATATTTGGTATAGCTCTATTAGTTGATCAATATTTAATCTTTGAGTATGCTTCTCCATTTTCACCTGCTTTCTAAGCCTAATTGTGCACAGGAAATTGAGAGTAAATAAGGCAGAAAATAAAAGCAGAAACAGAATATGTGAATACTTTTGGAAATGTCAACTTATTATTGATGGATCACCAAATCTATGACTTTTCGAAAATCATATTTTTGTAGGATCTTAGTAATTAATATTATAAGCTATGGAAAATATTTAAGTAATTTTTATCTTCAAACCACGTTTTTGTGCATTTATTTTGCTACTAATAGGGCATAACAAGTGTATTCTTATGCGATATTGAATGATCGAGTTTACAAACATATTGGCAAAAATCAGGTTATTCATTGTTTTTTTGTTAGTTGAACATAGGTATCTAGTTTAAGAGTGACCACCCAAAGAAAAATATTCGATACTATGGAAATTTTAAGAATCTTAAATCAAAATAATGAGCTGAGAATGGGAGCAAGAGTGAGTAAATTGAGATATTCATCATAATTTTATGTTAAAAAAACTTCATTGCTGCTCTGTTTATTGGTAAGCATGTAATTTCAACAGGTAAAATTTCGGACGGTTAAAATCATAGAAAATATTGATTAAGAAAAAGGTAGACGGGGAAAAAAAATATAGGATACATATTTTCAAAATGGAATAAATATGAGTGGAGATGAATTGCCAAAACTACAAAAATGAGTTAATTTGACAATGCAAAGTTAATGAAGTTAAAGGTCTTACTCTTAGTTTAATGAAATATCCACAAGACTTCTCTTCATTTTAGTTACATTTTTTAATTTTTATATTTTTTGCTATCGTTAATCATTAACAGCCCTATACTCATTGTTGGTAGTAAAGGTTTCACATCAAAAAGCTACCATATGGTCATACCCATGGTGATGCCATCAATGGTTGTGGTAGTTGATGGTAGTGACGATAGTGGTGATGATGTGGTCGAGCGCTTGATGCCATTGCTGTCAATGCTATTACAAATAGAACTGCCAGCAAAATAGTAGTACTTTTTATTCTACTAACAGGTTGTTTCAACATTCACTTCCTTTTTTATTATTAAGGATTCCCACAATTTTAGTATTTACATAATTAAGCGGTTAAAAAACAGCATTAGGCCTCAAATAATCTAAGTCATAATATCATATTATGAGTTTACAAATGCTTTATTTTTATCCTCAATGTGTAAAATCCTAACTATTTTACTCCTTTATGTTGTTAAATTAATACTAAATTTAGGAATTTATTTTTCGATTCAATCCCATTGGAAATTTAATGAGAATAACTATTCAACCTAAGTAAGCAGCTTGAGTAAAATAATGAAGATTTCGATAAACCACAATTTTTGGCTAATTGTTTTTAAAGTAAATCTAAGCTGGATGTTTATCGAATTTTTCTTTAATCAAAAAGGGCCATGGCCTTTTTGCATGCAAGAGCTATTCTCTTTATTTGAAAGTTAGGGTATATATTTCGGAACTTCAAAATTACATGTTTTCTGGGAGTTCTTAAGAGTTCTTCTTTTCTTTTAATAAAAGAATCGAAGTGTAGGATACTATTAATACGATCCCTAAACAATACGATCTCTAAACAATTATGTTAGATGGCCTTTCCATAAATAAGTTTGAAGATTAAAAAGGTGTATGAGATGAATAGTATAACAATTGACAACGTTTGCATTCGATGGCTAGGACACGCTGGTTTTTTTCTTGAAGGGCAAGATATCAAAATTTATATTGATCCGTTTCAGATCAATAAAGAACCTTCTTTTGATAACAAGGCAGATATCCTCCTTATCACTCATGAGCACTTTGACCATTGCAGCCCTGAAGATATTCAAAAAGTACGACGCTCTGACTCAACTAACCTGATCCCTGAAAGCTGTTCTCTGGAATTCAGGGGTGATACAAGGCGAGTTGCGGAGGGAGATATTCTTGCTGAAGGGCTTGAAATTAAAGGGATCCGGATTGAGGTACTTCCTTCTTATAATCTCAATAAACCTTACCATCCACGAGGTTTTGGAGTAGGTTATGTAGTGGAACTTGGAAAAATTCGGATCTATCATGCAGGAGATTGCGATTTTTTCCCTGAAATGAAGAGCATTAGGGCAGATGTGGCTCTTTTACCCATAGGGGGAACTTATACTATGGACGAGGAAGAGGCTGCCAGTGCAGTCGCAGTCATATCCCCAAAGGTTGTAATTCCAATGCATTACGGAAAATTAGAGGGCACAAATGGAAATCCCGAAAAGTTTAAAATTTTTGTGCAAGGCAAGAACCCTGATATTAAAGTGATTATTCTTGATTCTTGAGTTCTAGTTTTTGGGAAAATCCAGGGATCTAATTGTGATACTGAATTAAGTACAGGATCAATCTACCTATGTCTAGAGTGTTCAGAAAACAACAGAAAAATTTGATTAAAGATGTCGCAACTCAGCGTATGTGGCGACTTTTTGAGCTTGCAAAAATGGAGTACGCAGAACATCCTGACCGTAGTGAGCGCTACGTGCAGCTCATCAGAAATATTTCTATGAGGAATAGGATGAGTATCCCAAGGGAGATAAAAAGCAGGATATGTAAACACTGCTATGCTTTCCTTGTGCCTGGGAATAATGCTCGCTACAGACTGAATGAAGGATATATCGTTATCTTCTGCAAGCATTGTGGGAAAGAAATGAGGTATCCTTATAAAAGATTAGATTAAAGCCTAATTACGTTTGCTATAGAGAATGATTAAAGATAATTTCGATAAACTCATGCACATTTGATTATTTGAGAATTTCAATCTCTTAACATCAATTTTTTCTCATGAAAACTTTTACTGATTTTGCTCTTAAATAAAAATATATACTTACGGAAATCTACTCAAAGAAATGGGACGTAGTGTCGATACCGATGGAACTGGTTAAATCGTTGGTGGCAAATATATAAATTCTCAACCAATGGTATAACAAAGAAAATGCTAGATTACAGAGTATCAAAGACTTACAGAAAAATAAAGATGTAACTACCGTCAAATAAGGATGTTAACCGGATGATTTAATAGAATTACTGAATTCATGAACCGGATAGTCAACTATCTGGTTAAACACTGTCTCGAAAATAATTTAGGCAATGTTCTTATCTGAGAATTAACCGGAATTAAACAAGGAATCAATCACAATAAACGTAATAATCGAAACTTTGTGCCGATTCCATTTGGTACATTCAAATGTATATTAGAAAGCAAATGTTTCTTTCAGTGTATTAAGTATCAACTTGTAGCTGAAGCATATAAAAATCAAGTGGATTCTCTGACATAGATCCGATTGAAAAATCTGAATATGGTAGATCACGAAGAATTAAAGAGACAACAGTCAAAAATTTATGTATATCAGTTTATCAATGCTGATATTAATGAAACAATTAATATACTCCGAAAAGTAGTCGATGATTCGATTCTGGAACTGAGAACCTATAGAGGTATTGTCAACAGATCAACTAGACTGAGATTATCCTTTGAGTCTACTGAATTTAAATGCTAACTCTGAGGAGACTGCAAGCCCTACAGCTTTGGCGTTTGTAGTTGACTGATTCTAAATTTCTTTCCCATAGAATATTTAAGAGGATTTCGATAAATCTATGATTTTCCCGAGTCTTTTATATACGATTTATAAGCGTAAGATGAAATTTAGGCATTTATCGAAATCTTCTTAAATATTGAAAGCATACGAATTTTCAGGTATAGCTTCAGCGAAGTTACTTGCTTCTACATCAGTTCTTTTCAAAATGTTTGCTTTTCAGAAGGTCTTTTATGCTCTCGATAAACTCCGAAAACATCCTCTCTAAAAAATCTGACGATATCCCTCCCTTCTATGTGATGGAAGTGCTGGAAAGTGCCCAGGCTATGGAAGCTGAGGGTAGACATATTATACATCTAGAGGTCGGTGAGCCAGATTTCCCGACTGCTCCTCATATCTGTGAAGCTGCATATGATGCTATTGTTCGAGGATCTACAAAGTACACTCATAGCCAGGGATTTCTTCCTCTTAGAGAGGCAATAGTTAACTCTTACTACCATAAATTTGGAATTGACCTGAGTCCAAATCAGGTCATTGTAACTTCAGGGACAAGCTCTGGTCTCCTGTTGCTTTTTATGGCTCTGCTCGAAAAACGGGACGAAGTAATTATGTCAAACCCACACTACGCCTGCTATCCAAATTTTGTGAAATACCTCGGAGGAGTTCCTGTCTATGTCTACACGAATGATACTAATGGCTTTACCCTCGAGCCGAAAACAGTAGAGCAGTACGTTAGTCCCAATACAAAGGTTATTCTCATCAACAATCCTTCAAATCCTGGTGGATATGTAATGTCTCCTGAAAACTTGAAAGGCCTTGCTGCGATAGCTGACGAAAGAGGAGTTCCAATAGTTTCAGATGAAATTTACCAGGGTTTGATCTACAGTGGAGAAGAGCATACTATCCTGGAATATACGAACAATACCTTTGTCATTAACGGCTTTTCGAAATTATATGCAATGACTGGCTGGAGGCTCGGCTACCTTATCTGCCCACCTAAATGTGTTCGTGCGATTCAGAAAATTCATCAAAATTTTTTTATCTGCGCCAATGCCTTTGTCCAGGAAGCAGGAGTTTCAGCCTTGCAAGGTTCCCAGGAACATGTTACTGATATGATACAGATCTATAATATACGCCGCCAATATATGCTCAAGAGGCTTCTGGGTATGGGACTCGATGTTCGCAAAGAGCCAACTGGAGCTTTCTATGTTCTTGCCGATGCTCGCAAATACAGCAACGACTCTCTGGAATTAAGCCGCAGTATTCTTAATGATGTAGGCGTTGCAGTGACTCCTGGTATTGACTTTGGTAACGGAGCAGAGGGCTATCTGCGTTTTTCCTATTCCAATAGCATTGAAAATATAAACGAAGGTATGGACAGATTGGAGGCCTTTTTCGGAAAAAAAATATGAAGAATAACTATTCAGTCTACCGACAATCCGCTGGAAGATATCTATTCTGATGCGAAATATATTTCTGATTACTAACTGATGTAAATATAAAAAACATTATCTATGGCTGGCAGTTGAATAAATTCAGACCACCAAATTTGCTCATCGGGTCTTTACAAAGATGGCTATTGAGTCGTGAAAAAGGAAATTGAATATGTATGGCACTAATTCTTGGAGCGTTATTTGATATTATTGCTCTTTAAATGTCTCAATATTTTTATTTAAAATAGCATTACGTGATTAAACTAGTTTCTCAAGTACTCTCCCCGTATTTTTTTCCACAATTGCGATTATTTATTTAATTATTTTTATAAGTGTATCAACTGAGGATTCTTCAGTCTCAATAATCTTCCTCTTGTGATTTTTCTCGTTCAACACCTATTTCATCTTCATATATATTTTATTTGTAATAAGATGTCACATAATTCTGGTAATTTCCTTGCTAGAACAATAATTTAATTTGAATAATTTCTTTACGTCCAGAGCAGTGGCACGAACCTACCCAGGTGTTTGCAGCGGGGTGCGCCACCAAAATTTTGAGTATTAAATTAGTTTTTTCTTTAGCTTTTCTCTGTATTTTCTGCTTTTCTCACACATATCTTGTCTAGAAGTAAGATATTGTCAAGCATTAGGGATCCACTCCATCCTAAAGGAATTGCCCAGGCAGGTTTGCCTGTCGACTTATCAACCTGCTCCGGGAGAAGTCCTGTACTAGTTGTACCAGCAAGGGCCCATTTAAGGCATTTAATTCCTTCATTTGTCAGATCTTCCACGTTTTCTATATCGCTCTTTTCTTTTTCACGGGGAATGTCGTGAGTGGGGGAAAAAATGGCTTTTTCAGAAGAAATATCAAGGGCAAGGGCGAGCATCGCTTCCGAAAGCCAGAGAGTGGTTACTATCCATGGGTTTCCGTCAATGTAACTGTCGTTTTCATATCTCTTGATCCCGTAACTTTTATTAATGGGCACTGAAAGTTTTTTCTTGATATTTTCTATCATAAACAGGATCATATCCTTTTCTATAGGGTCCTTTGGAGACAGCATACCAAAGGGGATATAAGTACTCAGGATGCTTGCATCAACGGTTTTATCCAATTTCTCGTTGATGATTCCTTTTGCAAAGTAGCCTTCTTGAAGCCACAGACGATCAATTGTAGCTTTCTTGATGAATTCCGCTCTTTTCTTCCAGCGCTTAGCCATACCAGATTCCTCATTTTCTTCGGCTAGATTGGAAGCGCCCATAAGCCCAGCGTAGATTGCGGCATTTGTGTATGTGAAAATTCCATAATAAGTTTCCCATAGATCCATACAACTCTCATGAATCCCAGATTTTGTTTTCTTCATCAGATATTCGGCAGCTCTGAGTACTGAAACCCATACTTCGTCCAAAAATTCAATTTTTTTAAGACCGTCGAGGATTCTGTAATACACATCCATGGCATAGAGAGTCGATCCTGTTTCGTCTATTTGAGACGAGTAATCAAAATTGCCCCAAGAAGGAGCTGTATCCCCATTAAGCCAATAGCGTTGAAACCAGGAACCATTCGGGAGTTGTGTCCGAATAGACCATTTGAAAAACATGTCACAATACTCAGGATATCCTGAATGTTTGAGTGCAAGTACAATCTCGGCAGTATCTCTGTTCCAACAAAAGCCGTATCCTCCACATTTCTCAAAATTGGAGTCAAACTCAGGAGCGGCCACAAAGGATCCATATTCGCGGTCTTGAAGTAAGTCAAGCATGAGAAGAGATCTGTTGTATGCGCTGAACAGTTCCTGGCGCAAGTTCTCGTGTCCTCCGAGCCCTGGCATTTTTAGCACCTTTTTTTTAGAGAGCCACATAACCCAGTATTCTCGAGTCTTTTCGAAAATGTATTCCAGAGACATTTTGGAAAGCTCATGCATTCTCTTGTAAAGAAGGCTCCGGGAAGATGCAGCTCCTATCAGAATAACAAAATCATTTGCTCCGTTAGCTTCCAGTTCCAGATCCCAGCCAGCAGCATTATTAATATTTCCGATATCTTCTTTATTTCGCTGGAGTTTTCCATCTTCCATATCATACTTGGAATTAGTCCACCATATGGTGTCCATTGCCTTTCCGATCTGCCATTCAGTAAATTCGGGCAAGGAATGAAGCCCGATATAATAGTTCTGCCAGTACTGTACTAGCAAGCGAGCATCTATATCACAAAAACCAGAATTTTTTTTAGATGTTTCTCCTACATTGAAATTAGAGTAGTAAAAAAATTTCCCTGAAATTTTTTTCTGGGACTGAACCTTGAACCTGCGGATGAGAACAGGCACTTCTGAGTGCACCAGGTCAAGAATCGAAATACGAATTCCTGAGTCATGGTAAAGTTTTGTGGATACGATGTTAGTGTCTTCTATATAGTTCTGAATGCTATGCCATTCGTTATCATTTGTCCAGAGAAGTTTTTCCCCTGTGTGGACGCAGGCAAGGGACTCTTCTACATGCTGAGCATGATCTCTGCGGGGGTAGAATAAGCCCAATATATCCCCTTTTCTTCCCATTGTCACAAGCAGTCCGTCATTTCCTAGAATGGCATTAGGTTGTCTGATCACTGTGTATCCCCCTTAGCTGGTATTCCTGGCTTACGCTGGAGGGCGCTAAAGAAATTACATGTTCACATATCTTCTTTCCGGTGACTTTACAGCTAATCTCCCTTACACTGATATTTTTCCCGAAATAATCGGTCAGGTAACCTGCAAAGTAGCCGCTCATAAAGGTACAAACAGGCTGGTCAGCAGATCCGTAAACATCGGCTATAAACGAGTCTTTCACAATGATTTTTCCTTCGTAAGTCTTTGGATCACATTCAATTTCCAAGATTCCCCACCCTACAGCTCTATAGAGCTCCGCAAGAACGCTTGCGTAATTACTGTCATTAATAGGCATGATACTCTTGAAGTATTTTGCTGCGTGAATTCCTCCTTTAAGGCCTGAAACGGTGAGAAGTCCCTCTGCATGCGGTACACTTTGATTGAGAGTTTTAATGATATCAACAATCGTGAGTGCTCTTGCCATGACTCCTCTGACTCCTATTACATTAAGAGGAAAGTCTACGGAATAAATCATCCCATATCTTGAAATTCCGTAATCTACTTCACTTACAACTTCAATACTTTCTATTCTTTGAGCAAGATCCTCAGGATTAATATTTTCATTAAGTTCGGTATATATCAAATATTCTCCCGATTTTTGTGTAATATTATCCAGATGACCAAACATAATGAATGCATTTTCTTTTTCAAGAAAATCAGTTATTAAGGATAAAGATCCAGGTTTTTTCGAATAAATAATTTTAAACCATACAATCTGTGAATTTTCATTGAAGCCTGCAAACATGAATAAATCTTTGACCATATTGCTCAAACTCCTATGATTTGATGTGTAAATTCAATTAAGCTATCTCTCTAAGTTTCCTGAATACCTGGGCTTTGAAATCAATGAGTACTGCCATGAAATTGACTGCTGCATCGAAGGGTGTGGAATAAACACTGAAATAAGAGTGTACATCCCCATCCCCAAGCCATTTAGTGCACATATAATAATAATGATCCGAAGTTAGCAGATGCTTCCATATACGTAGAATCTCAGAGTCTCCTGTTTTTCTTACAAAAGGTTCAAGCAACTTAATTTCCTCAAAACAACGTCTTTGCATATCGTTTCCAAGCCACGCACTGGTGTCACGTTCCATATCAGCCCAGGAAATGGTGGAAAAATCCCCTACATCTATCTCAGCTACAGGTGAATATTTCTCGACAATCTCAAAAGGAGTGCTGAAATTAAGGTGCTTCTTGAGAACTTCTCCAGGCAGTTCTCGCAGAAAGGTAAAAATTCCGGTTTCTTTCCACTGGTGTTCTCCAAAGGTTTCATAGTCAATAAAGATGTTAACGCAGTCCTCTTTGATTCCTGAAACCCAAGAAGCCCATTTTTTCGCAGTCAAAGGATAGCCTTCCCACCACCTTGCTGAAAAACGGTATCCGATATCATCACTCAGCTTGTAGTTCCTGAGGATGATTGGGAGACCTAAATTTTTTGCTCTGTAAAGTAAGTTAGGGGATCTACCTTCAAGAAGGTGATCTGCGCCTTCAGTAAGTATTGCCTTGTAACCCAAATCAAAAGCAATTTTTGCAATTGAATTATTGTAGAGCAGTTCAGTGTTTCGAAATACCTTAGGTTCAACCCCCAGGAGGGCAAACATCAGTTCTCTATGTTCCTTTATTTCTTCGATGAATTCGGTTTTTTTTTCAAAAAGACTTGAAAGGGAATGATAATAAGTTTCGTCTAAGAATTCCACAGCTTTTGTTTCTGCCATTTGTCGGAAGCCCTCTAGAACTTCTGTTCCCCATAATTCGCATTGTTTTAGCAGTGTACCAGTAACAGAAAGGGAAAATCTAAACTTTCCTTCGTGCTCATTGATAGAATTCAGAAGGACTTTGTTTGCAGGGATATAGCACTTTCTTGCTACCCTTTCAAAGATTTTCCGGTTGCCTTTCTCATCAAAATAACGGTAAAAGCCAGACATTTCGTCAGGCCAGAACTTACGCAATCTAAATGGCTGATGAACCTGAAAATACATGCAAACAGATGTCATTTTGCTTCCTCCAGGACAGCTCTCCTGAAATCAGACAAGATGGAAAAATAATTCACAGCTCTCTCATAACCTTCCCTAATACTTCCAGAGTTCATGGAAAAAAATATTTCACTCTGCTGAAGATAGCCAAATATCTGCTTCAGTTTCCAGTAAGCTTTACTTCCTTTAAGCTCTGAAAGCTCCTCTCCAATTCTTAAAAGTTCTTGCATGTAAATTTGCTGTGCATTATTTCCTATTGCATTATGCATTCCATAACGGATTGTTTGCTCAGTTCCAAGTGTTTGGAGACTTGAATGTGAGAATTTCTTTACAGCTTCAGATGGTGTGAGCATTTCAATGCCCCTGATTTTGAGAGCGCTGGGGAAATTCCGGATAAAATCGGCTATTGTATTCTCATTCCTGTGGTGAACACAGAGATTTGTATAGTTAAAATAAAGGGTCAGGACATCACCTTCCATGCTTTTGATCCAGTCTGCGAACTTTTTAGGGATAAGATGGTATCCTTCAGAGTCTTTTTCCAAAAAACGTAATTCAAGGTCTTCGCTAAGGTTTATATGTCTTAGGAGAGTCGGAAGATGGTTTTGGTAGACACTTACCGGATCATATTCTTTTATAAGGTTTCTTGACCCTTCGGCAATTAAGCATCCGAAACTCGCCTCTGCAAGAATACATCCTGCCCTTTCCGTGTATAGAAGTTCGGTATTCACGAAAGTTTTGGGAGTAACACCTAACAGTTCCCTGATAATCTCCCTGTAGATGCGAATTTCCTCCTGAAACCAAGACAGGTCAGGGTATAGGGAACTCAGGGAATGGTAATTGCAGCTTCCTGTAAATTCCACGCTTCCGCTTTCTTGGAGTTCGTGGAAAGACTCTAGAAGTTCAGGATCCCATCTGCATTGTTCGAGGAAAGGGCCAGATAAATCAAAGGAATATCTCCCTCCCTTTTCAACGGATTCCATAATTATATCATTAAGGTGCAAAAATTGTCGACTTGTTTTTAAAAATTTAGAGAAAATATTTTCTCTGTCAAAATAACGGTCCATTTCGGGCATTCCATAAAAACCTTCTACAGGCCAGTACCACTTCGGATTGTAAGGCAGATGTACCCCCATACAGATGCACACAGCTTTCATAACAAAGTAATTTTGTGCGGAAACCTACTAAAAACTATTGTTTGATTTATTTCAGGCTGACCTCACAATATAATATAGGACTCATAAAACTTTAGATTATTGAGGATCTAGATAAACCTCTGATTTTTTCAAGTCATTTCTATAAAATTCGTAAGCATATGACAAAACGTAGGGACTTATTTAAATTCGTTCGCGCATTTAAAAATAATCTAGCATAAACAATTTTATTATCCAGTACGACGTTTGATAAGATAGGCGATCTTAAGAAATGATCTATTATCGGAACGTTTTTAAGGAGAAAAAGCTCCTGAAATAAGAATCATGTTCAGTAAAAACTTATTTCTTGCCGTCAACTATTTAAAAGAGAACGAATATCTCAATATTCTTGGCAAGGGGCTGTGGCCTAGTCCGGCATGGCGATGGGCTCCAGCGGATAAATGATGAACAACGGGTCTACTGAGTTTTTCTCGACGGAGTAGGGCAATGAGGAGCTGTTGGAGCACTGATAGTTGCTAACCAGAACCAAAATTGTTAGAGTTAGCTGTTCGGAGAGACCCGTCGATCGTGAGTTCGAATCTCACCAGCCCCACATTATTTTTTCTTTAGTCCCTTTTTTTTTATTTTTTAAAACTTATTCTGTTAACATTTCTAAAAATTATTATAATTTTTAGAAAATTTTTGTATTTTTACTTGCTAAAAGCAAATATAGAATCTTCAAATAACAAGCTCAAGTAACATTTACGATGGAATACCCCGCTGCAAACAACTCGGTAGGTTCGTGCCACTATCTGGACATAAAGAATTTATTTAAATTCAATTATTGTTCTAGCTAGGAAATTACCAGAATTATATGGTATCTTATATACAGAGGATTTCGATAAATCCTAATAATTTGTCATATACTTATAAATGGTATATTAAATGACGCGTGAAAGTAAGAAGCTGATCGAAATTCTCTGCAAATGATAAGATGCAAGATGATGAAACAGGATCTCAAAAGGGAGAATTTCAGGATGGAAAAATTGTTAAGACTGAAAAATTTTCCGTTTAATCCATTTATAAGATTGATTAGTGGAATAATCGAACTTATAGAAAAAGAAAACTTTGAGAGTACTTGAAGAAGATAAGTTTATCATTTTAATGCCAAATTAATTGCTTTTGTAAATATTCAGATTTATAGGACAAAGCGTAAAATCAGTGGGTCTTCAGACCAGTGGATGTAAGCTTCAACTTCAACTCTGATTCAGTATGTAATTTTTGGCTACTTCTTTCCTAAAGTTGCCTATAGAATATGTGAATATCAAGTACTTTTATAGTGTATGTTCTTTTCAATAGTATTTTTTCAAATACACTTTTTGAGTTTTCCATAGCCTAGTTGTTTTTCTTGTTTCAGTTTTCGAATGATCGTAATGTGTAGACTGTTGGCTTGCTCTTAATGCGTAAATGGTTATGGGCTTTGTCAGTTTCAATTTCTGGTATTTCAAAATGGCCCTCCTTTTCAATGTCAAAAAGTATCTGTCTGAGTTTTTTTTCATTCGGTTCTAGTATCTTTTTTCGATACTTTCACACAAAGATAATGTGATGCATTAACAAAAATTTGCTATGATTCTACGTTCAGATTCTCTATTTACCAAACAGTAAATCTACTGATAAGGAATTTTAAGTTTTTTATCATAAAACCACTCGATTTTAGGCTATATCCAAAAATTGATCAATTTAATCAGCTTAGTAAATATATTGTATTTGTATGTTTATCTATAATTAGACGCTTGATCAGAAAGTAAAAACAGATGTGCAAATCAAACAGTTAATTTCTAGGTTTGACTTACAAAAACCAAGTCAGAATCTAAAAAAGCAAACTCCGTTGTTAGGAGGGGCCAATCCTCAATTTCTTCAGGGATGATTAAACAGGTAGAATATGAATTCGCTAGATTTTTTAGAGAATAAAATGGTTTTCTAAATATCAATCACAGAAGACTCCAATTTAGTATTACCGATACTACAACACCACAATTTGGATTTTGAAAATAATGCTGTTAAGCTTCCTAAGATCGGGGAAATCAAAGCAGTTCTTCACAAAACATTTGAAGGTGAATTAAAAACCGCTAAGATTTTGATGTCTTGCATAGGAAAGTACTCTATCAACATTTATAGTGGAAGATGTAACATAAGTTCCAGTTAAATAAGTGTTTTCTGAATCTAAGACTATTGGTGTAGACGTTGAGATAACAGATTTTACCTTGATGTCAACTAGTGAAAAGGTTGAAAATTCTAAGTACTTCCAAAACTCTTTGAAGATACTAAAAGTACTCTGAAAAAGAGTTAATCGAAAACAGACGGGTTCTGAAAACAGAGAAAAAGCCGAACAAAAACTTGTTGTACTTCATGAGAAAATAACAAATCAGAGAAATGATTTCCAACACAAACTCTCTTTTAAACTTGTTAGCGAGAACCAAGCAATAGCTGTTGAAACTCTGAATGTTAAATGCATGATTACGAATTATAATTTAGCACAGGTTATATGTGATTCGGCGTGGAGTAGTTTTGTAACAAAATTAAAATATAATTCAGAATGGTCCGGAAAAAACATTCTTATGATAGATAAATTTGAGTCATCATCTAAGATCTGTCATGTTTGTGGATATCATAACTCTGAGCTAACACTAAAAGATAGAGAATAAGAAATGTCCTGATTGCAAAACAAAACCTGATAGAGACATTAATGCTGCAATTAACATCAAAAAATTGGTTTTCATTGATCAAAACCTAATTGGAATCTGACACTCATGGAATGCGGGGGATGGGCTTGGGGACTTGTTCTCAAAAGAGATCGAAATGAACCAAGAAGCCACTTAGTTTTCAGCTGAGTGCTAGTTCACGAAAATTATGATAGTTTGGATATTATTAAACATATGTAAGTTTTTGATAACATCTAGTTCTTGGAAAGGGCTACTTTATTATAACATAGTATACTCGTCACAAAAGCGGTCAATTTTTATATTATTTATATCTATCTTTATAAAACAAAAAGAGTAACGATCATAATGATGAGAAAAAGGATGGATTTTTAAATCAAAACTCTATTTTGGGAGCATCATATAAAAATAGAAAAAAAATCACTATCTTTAAATATGCCTTTGTTATATTTGTAACATGTAGGTATCATATCGATACTAGTTGCGTATTATTATTATTTCTTGTAATTTTGATTTAAGAATTGATAGAGAATTTCGATAGATCCTTGATGTCAACAAATTGCTTGCATTCTATACTTTATGAACAACTAACCAAAAATTGGCGCTCATCGAAATTCGATTTAAAATTTGTGGGCTAATTAAGTCCATATTCTTAATGCTCAGGAATTACGCGATTGAAATGAAAAACTGATCTCAAAAAGTCTTGAAACATCTAAAATGTCAAACTACTCAAAGCGCTTATTGCGGGTAATTTTTTCTTCAGTTGCGTAAGTCCTCCTAGTAACAAATCGGAGGATTAACTAGACAGAATATATGCAGATTGAAAGATAAATCTGTGGAGTAGACAGAAATCAGTAGATCGGAGGATATATTATATGTTGAAGACCACCATTATGCTATTAATTACAGCACCTATACTTTTTTCTTTTTTATTCTTAGCTCTTGGCAAATCGTTATACAAATTCCTCGCCTGGGCTTTTTTCATAGTAGGAGCAGTTTCTTCGATTATGTTAGTATTAGATGGAACTGGAAAAGTTGAGGTTGCTGGATCAAGTTTTGCACTATTAGAAAACATTGTCCTTATACTTGAAGTACTTATAATACTATTTGTATTTTATGTGTCAGCAAAGCATAAGAACTGGCCTACACTTGCATTAATTGCGATTCAAACAGTTATAGCAGCTTATTCATACATGACTATTGCAAAAGTTGAAAGTGTTTCTTTTAATATTGATCAATTTTCTCAGGTCATGATACTAATTGTGAATATAATCGGTACTGCGATTATATTATTTGCAACAGGATACATGGATCAGTATGAAAAACACAAGCATCTAAACAGACAAAAAACGTTTTACTTTACTATGAGCTTTTTCTTAGCAGCTATGAACGGCCTAGTCATGGTTGACACCTTAGGATGGCTGTATCTGTTCTGGGAAATCACGACTCTCTGTTCATTCGTTTTGATCGCATACAACCAGGACGAAGAATCCATTAATAATGGTTTCAGAGCCCTAGCTTTAAACTTGATTGGTGGAATTACTTTTTCTTTAGCTCTAATTATGCTCAGTACTAAATTTGATATATCTAATCTTTCTGCAGTTGGAACTAGTTCAACAGCAGTTGCTGTAGCTCTTCCTGTTATCTTACTATGTATCGCAGGTTTTGCAAAATCCGCCCAGATGCCTTTTCAGAGCTGGCTTTTAGGCGCTATGGTAGCCCCCACTCCTGTTTCTGCCTTACTCCACTCAAGCACGATGGTAAATGCAGGTGTTTTCTTAATTATCAAGCTTGTGCCGGCTTTTGCGAACACGCCCCTCGGAATAGCAATTGCTATTTACGGAAGTTTTACTTTTGTTATGTGTTCAGCTTTGGCCTTATCTCAAAGAAATGCTAAAAGAGTGCTGGCGTATTCTACGATTGCAAATTTAGGATTAATTATCGCGAGTGCTGGAATTGGTACACCTCTGGCTGTAGCAGCTGCTATTATGCTTCTTTTATTCCATGCAATATCAAAAGCCCTGTTGTTCCTTTGTACAGGCGAAATTGAACACACGATTGGAAGCAAAGATATTGAAGACATGTCCGGATTGATCAAAAAGGCTCCTTTTCTTACAATGCTTGCATCTCTAGGAATGATATCCATGCTATTACCTCCTTTTGGGGTTTTACTCACAAAATGGGTATCAATGGAGGTAGCTTCAAGCAATCCTATTGTATCGATATTCCTCATACTTGGGAGTGCACTTACTACAGTTTATTACGTTAAATGGCTTGGAACAATATTATCCTCTTCGATGGATAAAAATGCTGTTCAACATTTAAAACCGGAAACCTATTTTCCGCTATCTTTACTTGGGTCATTAATTGTAGTTACAAGTATTCTTGTATTTTCAATATATGACTATTTCATTAAACCTCAGATTGCGACTTTGCTCAATATTGCCCCTACTGTTTCAGGGCAAGGTGGTCAATTTTCATCGGAGATAGGAGCATTTGCTTATGCAGTAATATTCATAGTTCTCGCTTTGGCCATTCTGATCTACTTCGCTACTAAAAACATGTTCACTCCCCGTCCAGCTGGTTATTATATGTGTGGGGAAAATAACCTTGAAAAGGATAAATTGATGTTCCGTAATGGAATTGGCAGTTACGATAAAAGCAGTGTCTCTAACATTTATCTTCAAAATATTTTTGGAGAAAACAAACTTACAACACTTGGATATGTAATTTCCATATTGCTTATTGTAATTGCATTGGTAGAAGTGGTGGTAGTATGAACAGTTTAGATATTGCAAAAATTGTTCTTGTTTTGATTGGTGCTCCTATCCTTGGCTGTTTACTTGCAGGTATTGACAGGAGACTTACAGCAAGATTGCAAGGTAGAGTTGGTCCACCTATTCTCCAACCATATTATGATGTAATGAAACTTTTCCAAAAAGATAACATGGTTGTGAATGAATCTCAAAATCTCTACGTAGTCATGTACGTAGTGTTTGTAATTTTGAGTCTTTTAATGTTAGTCTTTGATGCAGATATTTTGATGATAGTATTTGTTTATACAGTATCTTCGGTAGCTCTCGTAGTAGGAGGAATGAGTAC
>Ga0182010_10000821_pt1 | contig 17299 bp, 11 predicted proteins | sample 611E1MmetaG_FD_120488 | JGI IMG/M metagenome (GOLD analysis project Ga0182010, IMG submission 120488) | Permafrost microbial communities from Stordalen Mire, Sweden - 611E1M metaG | ecosystem: Environmental > Terrestrial > Soil > Wetlands > Permafrost | place: Sweden: Stordalen | collected...
CCCCCTTTAGGCCCTATGTTTGTAAAACATAAGTTTCAGAATAGTTATTAGATTTGAATAGTTACTAGTTATTAAACCAAATAATATCTGAAACTTATGAAAGCACAAGTTAATAAAATTGATTTTACTGATCAAAACATTTATGCAGGTTTTGATGCACATTTAAAGAGTTGGAAAGTTACTATCATGGCAGATGATGTTGTATATAAAACCTTTACCCAGCCCCCAAGGCCTGAGATTTTGTTTAATTATCTTCGAGAGCATTTTCCTGGAGGAACTTACCATACTGCCTATGAAGCAGGGTTTTGTGGCTATTGGATCCATGATAAATTAGTATCTTTTGGTATAAATTCCATTGTGGTTAATCCAGCAGATATTCCAACAACAGATAAAGAACGAGTGCAAAAAGAAGATAAAAGAGATAGTCGGAAGATAGCCCGCTCATTGAGTAGCGGGAACCTGACACCTATTTACATACCTTCACTAAAAACACAGAGAGACAGGAGTTTGCTCAGGACAAGGGCTATGCTGGTAAGAGACTTAGCCCGATACAAAAACCGTATAAAATCCTTTTTATACTTTTATGGAATAAGTATCGATAGTTCATTCATTAATCCTCAGAGCCATTGGTCAAATAGATTTATGAGTTGGCTTGAGAGTATTGATATGGGAGAAGAAAGTGGTAAGGAATCTCTAAATGTTTTAATCTCAGAATGCAAAAATCTACGTGCTTCTATTTTAAACATAACCAAACAAGTACGTCGATTATCGCAATCAGAAACTTATAGTGAAAGAGTAATTTTATTAAGAAGTATACCCGGAATAGGATTATTAACTGCAATGATAATATTAACCGAACTAGAGACAATTAATCGCTTCAGGAACATAGATAAAATGTGTGGTTATATCGGACTGGTCCCATCAACGAAATCATCAGGAGAAAAAGAAAAAACTGGAGATATAACTCCAAGAGGGCATAATGTACTTAGAACTGCAATTATCGAAAGTTCCTGGACTGCCATAAGAAATGATCCGTCTTTAATGAAAAGTTATTTGTCTTATATTAAAAGAATGGATGAAAACAAGGCAATAATAAAAATAGCTAAGAAGCTCTTAAGCAGAATACGTTTTGTTTTAACCAACAACAAACCCTATATATGTTCAATAGCATAATTAAATATCTCTATAAAAACCAGTTAATGAAGTGAGACCGTTACCTGCCCCATGCAGTTCATAATAAGAATCTGCTTCCTTTAGGCGACGGCTCACTTTCTATAAAAATTAAACCAAGGCACTGCAGTTCAATATTTGAATCTGCTAATAGAAGGATGTTTTTATAGATATTTTTCTTTGATATATAAAAATTATCCACCCTGAACCTTTGTTTTACAACATAGAAGGGGGGAAGGGGGGCAAAAATAGGAGGAACAGGTATGAAACACGATAAAAATCATTTGAAATAAATCAGATTTGGATCAAATTTGCAACTAAAACATAATATGAATAACGCTATATACAATTTCAGGGAACCAAAAAACGAACCTGTATTATCCTATAAACCGGGCAGTGAGGAAAGACGATTGCTTGAGGAAGAATTGAACCGTCAGAAAAACCAGGTTATCGACATCCCTCTGATCATAGGTGGAAAAGAGATAAGGACAGGAAAAACCGGTAAGGTTGTGATGCCTTCCGATCATAAACATGTGCTCACAACATATCATATGGCAACAGAGAAGGAAGTTTCGCTTGCAATTAATGCAGCTCTTGACGCCAAATGTGAATGGATGACATTATCGTGGATGGAAAGGGCAGCTGTAATGGCAAAAGCAGCAGAGCTTATCTCAAAAAAATACCGGTATCAGATCAATGCCGCCACTATGCTTGGCCAGGGGAAAAATGTCATACAGGCTGAAATTGACGCTGCATGTGAAGTAATTGATTATCTTCGGTTTAATACCTATTTTGCGTCGATTATTTACATGGAACAGCCGATATCTGAAAGTGAAAATATTAACCGTCTGGAATACCGGCCGCTTGAAGGGTTCATTTATACAGTAACGCCATTTAACTTCACAGCAATAGCATCAAACCTGAATACCAGTGTTGCCCTTATGGGAAATACAACTGTGTGGAAACCAGCTACAACATCCCTTCTTTCCAACTATTACCTTATGAAGATATTCCAGGAAGCCGGGATGCCTGCAGGCGTTATAAATTTTGTGCCTGGGTCAGGTTCATTGATAAGCAGTATTGTATTAAAGCACAGGGATCTGGCAGGGATCCATTTCACCGGTTCAAATTCAACATTCAATTCCCTCTGGAAACAGGTTTCCGATAATCTGTCAGTATATAAATCATACCCGAAGCTTGTTGGTGAAACGGGCGGTAAAGATTTTATATTTGCCCATAACTCAGCAAATACTCTCGAACTTGCCACTGCAATAGTAAGAGGCTCCTTTGAATATCAGGGTCAGAAATGCTCTGCTGCTTCAAGAGCTTATATCCCGGAATCGATCTGGGCCGAAACAAAACAACATATTCTGAAAATGACATCAGAAATTAAAGTCGGCGATGTGTGTGATTTCAGAAACTATGTTAACGCAGTTATCGATGATAATGCTTTTGAGAAAATAATGGAGTACATAAATAAGGCAGGATCATCTGATAATGCAGAAATAATTACCGGAGGTAAAGGCGATAAGTCAAAGGGGTATTTTATAGATCCCACCATAATTGTTACTGATAACCCTCATTTCTTTACCATGGAGGAAGAAATATTCGGTCCGGTAATGACCATCTATGTTTACAAGGATGAAAAGTTCGACGAAACTCTTACTCTTTGCGATGAAACATCACCATACGGCCTCACGGGAGCCATCTTCAGCAATGACAAATATGCAATGATAAAAGCCTGCAGGGTATTGCGCTATTCAGCGGGGAACTTCTACATTAATGATAAACCCACTGGCGCCATGGTAGGTCAGCAACCTTTTGGAGGAGCGAGAGCATCAGGGACGAATGACAAGGCAGGCAGTCATCTGAACCTTCTCCGGTGGGTTAGTCCACGGACAATTAAAGAAACTCTCATCCCTGCTACCGATTTCAAATACCCATTCATGGAATAACTTAATTTCTCTGTTTTTCCCTTTGTGATACTTAGTGGATACTTAGTGACCCTTTGTGGTTAAATGGATTTGATTTTTACCACTAAGGAACACAAAGGTTGTCACCAAGGTTCACAAAGGGCCATTGAGAGGTTTATGTTCAAGCAAGTAAAGAAATAATGACTCGATCGGAACATCTTCTATGTTTATTATCTAACATTGAAAAAATGTTCCGTAAATTTGGGCATGAAAAGGAAGGTTCAGGAAGATTATAAAAAAGCGCTGTTTGTTCTTAATCCGGGTTCGGGCGTGCCTCCAATAAATTTTATTGTTTCGAAAGATCTTGAGCATCGTAAAAAAGAGTTAGCCTGTTATAAGTCATTAACCAAAGAAGATACCGAATCGCATATTAAAAAAAATTTTAATAAGTATGATGTGTTTGTTGCCGCCGGAGGAGATGGTACCGTTCATACCGTGGCAACACATTTGGTTGGCAGCAATAAAATCCTCGGAGTTCTTCCTCTTGGCTCCGGTAATGGCTTTGCAAAGGAATTTGGATTTAAAATGAATGTGCGTTCTCTGCTGGCAGATATTAGGAAAGCCGACAGTATGAATATTGACGTTATTGAGGTAAATGATAAACTCTGCCTGAATGTTGCAGGTATAGGTCTGGATAGCTTTGTTGCACATTCATTTAATAACCTTAAGCTACGTGGATTCCTTCCTTATGTATGGCTGACTTTTAAAACCTTTCTGCTTCTCCGGCCATTTCTTGTAACAATTAAATGTGACGGAAAAGAAATTGTCTCTGAAAAACTTTTTGTACTCACCATCGCAAACACACGACAGTTTGGGAACAATGCTTTCATAGCCCCCGCAGCACGGCCTAATGACGGATTAATTGACATTGTATTAATCAAACCATTCCCAAAAATTTTAGGCTCGCTATTCATTATCAGGCTCTTTACAAAAAGAATAAATAAGTCGAAATATGTAAGACATATTCAGACAGATAAGGAGATAGTTATCGAGACAGAAGAAACCAGGTTCCATATCGACGGCGAACCACTGGATATCTCCGGAAAGGTAGTTATCAGAATCAAAAAGGAGGTTTTGAAAGTCCTGAAAACAACTGGTTATAAATTTGTTAGTTCTTAAAAATATATATTTACTTATTTCTGAATGCTTTAATCTTTTCCCGCTATGAAAAAATTGATTTTTCTTACGCTATTTTTCTCTCTTGCAACGGTATACGGTCAAAACCCGGCAATCCAGCTGATTCCCCAGCCCGTTGACATTCAACAATCCGACGGTTCATTCACTCTGACAAAAACTTCGACGATAGGTTTCGATGGCCAGCAGAGCCGTAAAGTAGCCGAGATGCTTTCACAGAAGCTGAGTCTCTCAACCGGCTTCTTAATTAAGACACAGCAAGACAATGCAGGTTCTATACAATTCAGCCTTAATAAAGTGCCCGTTCCTCAGATTGGCAAAGAAGGTTACACCCTGGTATCTTCTCCAAAAGGAGTCGTTATAACCGCCAATGATCCGGCCGGACTTTTTTATGGCATGCAAACCCTGCTTCAGCTTTTCCCAAAAGAAATTGAAAGCAAAACAGCTGTCAGCATGATATGGACAATACCATCAGTAAAGATCACAGATTATCCCCGCTTTGGATGGAGAGGGATGATGCTTGATGTAAGCCGTAACTTTTTTACCAAAGAAGAGGTTAAACAATATCTTGACGAAATGGCCAGGTATAAATTCAATACTTTTCACTGGCACCTTACAGATGATAATGGCTGGAGAATTGAAATCAAATCCTTGCCAAAATTAACTGAAGTCGGCGCATGGAGAGTTCCCCGTTTCGGTCAGTTCGGTGACCGCACAGCACCAAAACCTGGAGAAGCTGCAACTGTAGGAGGCTTTTATACACAGGCAGATATCAAAGAAATCATTCAGTATGCCCAGGATCGCAACATTACAATTGTTCCTGAAATTGACGTTCCCGGACATAGTATGTCAGCGATTGCATCATATCCCGAATTAAGTTGTACGAAAGATCCCAATACAAAGGTAAATCCGGGTTCTTCATTTTCAGAATGGTTTAACGATGGCACCTTTAAAATGAAGCTGGATAATACGCTTAATCCGTCTGATGAAAAGGTATATGCATTTCTCGATAAGGTTTTCACTGAAATGGCAGCGCTATTTCCAAATCCATATATTCATGTTGGTGGAGACGAGTGCTATAAGGGTTTCTGGACAAAAGATTCAGCCTGTGTGGCTCTAATGAAAAAAATGAAAATGACCAAGCCTGAGGAATTACAAGCCTATTTTATGAAACGTGTAGAAACTATTCTGAAATCAAAAGGCAAAAAGATGATCGGCTGGGATGAAATTCTGGAAGGAGGTCTTGCTCCTGAAGCGACCGTTATGAGCTGGCGTGGTATAAAAGGAGGCATCGAAGCTGCCAAAATGGGCCATTATGTGGTTATGACCCCAACCACCTTCGGGTATCTCGATTATCAGCAGGGGGAACAGTCTATTGAGCCTCCGATGTATGCAAGCTTACGCATGAGCAAATGCTATAGTTTTGATCCCGTACCTGAAGGAGTTGATGCAAAATATATCCTTGGTGGTCAGGGAAATCTCTGGACAGAGCAGATTGCTACCTTTCACAAAGCTGAATATATGGCATGGCCGCGTGGATGGGCCCTGGCTGAAGATTTCTGGTCACCAAATGCATCAAAAAACTGGGCCAATTTTGTACAACGCGTTGAGAAACAATTCGACAGGGCTGAAGTAGAAGGGGTTAATTACTCTCCTTCTATTTATGATGCAATTATTAATGTAAAGAAGAATGACAGTAAAATGACTGTGGTCATGGATTCTGAAGTACCTGGGCTGGATATTTATTATACCCTGGATGAAGCTATGCCAGGCATTTACTCCCCTAAATATTCCAAACCTTTTGAAATCCCTGAAGGTCCGGTAACATTAAGGGTAGTAACCTACCGGAATGGAAAACAAATCGGGCATCTGATCACACTTACACCCGAAGCATTAAAAAAGAGACTTGCTGCAGGTTGATTGAAATATAGAAATGAGCGGAACTTTAAGAAAGATTCTTATTCTTTTTCAGATTGCTTTTATTGGCTTTACAGTTAATCTTCCTGCACAGACACTGCAGGAGGTTGAAGCTCATAGTGTCTCCTTACCAAATGGATGGAACCTGACTCCTGTTGGCAAATTATTGCCTCTCGGGGATCTGCCTCTTAATATAGCTGTATCACCTTCCAAAAAACTTGCAGCAATAACAAATAACGGAGAAAGTGACCAGACAATTCAACTGGTGGATATCGAACATGATGTCAGATTAGACTCGATCATCATAGGAAAAGCATGGCTCGGACTTACCTTCTCCGATGACGGAAATTATCTGTATGCCTCCGGAGGAAATGATAACATGATAGTGCGGTATTTAATCCGGAATAACCGCCTCTCGGTATATGATTCGATCAGGATCGGAAAACCATGGCCGGTAAAAATATCTGTTGCCGGTATCGCTCTTGATGATACCCGGCACAGGTTGTATGTTGTAACGCAAGAAAACAATTCCCTATATATCCTTGATACTCAATCTAAGAAGATAATCTCACAATATCCGCTCGGAGGAGAGGGGTATACCTGCATCTTGTCACCGGATCATAAGCTGTTGTACATTTCGTGCTGGGGATGTGATAAGATCATTATGTTTGATACGAAACAGATGAAAATCACCGGGTCAGTTGCCGTAGGTGATAATCCAAACGACTTATGCATTACCGGAAACGGGAAATACCTGTATGCTGCAAATTCAAATGATAACAGCGTTTCAGTAATTAACACTATTGAAAAGAGAGTTATTGAGACGCTTAATGCTGCACTTTATCCGGGTTCACCTTCAGGGTCGACAACAAACAGCGTGGCTCTTGCCAGTGATGATAAGACTCTGTATATCGCAAACGCCGATAATAACTGCCTTGCCGTGTTTGATGTCAGCACACCCGGATCAGGCATTAGCAAAGGCTTCATTCCGACTGCCTGGTACCCATCGTGTGTAAGAACTGCAAAAGACAAAATCCTGGTAGCCAACGGAAAAGGCTTGTCATCGCATGCAAATCCTTATGGCCCGAATCCAACCCGGAAGGGTGATGTTGTAACTTATCAGGCGGCAGGAACCGAACATGAAATCAAAGTTCAATATATAGGCGGCCTTTTAAGGGGTACTTTGGAAATACTTAAAACACCTAATGCTGCTCAGATGTCAGTGTTTTCACAAGCTGTTTATAAAAACACTCCTTACAACAAGAATACTGAGCTTACTTCCGAAGGAGCTGTAGGAAATCCTATCCCTATGAGAGTGGGAGATCCTTCTCCGATTAAGTATATATTTTACATTATCAAGGAGAACCGGAGCTATGACCAGGTACTAGGTGATATTCCTGAGGGAAACGGGGACAGGAATCTTGTGCTTTTTGGGGAGAACGTTACGCCAAATCAACATGCGATTGTACATGAGTTTGTATTGCTTGATAATTTTTATGTAAATGGGGAAGTAAGCGCCGATGGTCATAACTGGACTATGGGAGCTTATGCTACGGATTATCTTGAGAAAAACTGGCCTACAAGTTACGGAGGAAGAGGAGGAGAATATCCGGGTGAAGGTTCAATTGAAATCGCAAATAACAAGAACGGATTTCTGTGGGATAATTGTAAGAGGAAAGGTGTCACTTACCGGACTTATGCTGAATTCATGGGAGATAAAAAGCCTAATATCCCTGTATTAGAAGATCATTTCTGTCCGTATTATACACCCTGGGACCTGGCAGTGCGCGATACAGTCCGTTTCAGACAATGGAAGCGGGATTTTGATTCATTACTCTCTGCTGACGCACTTCCTCAATTTAATTCCCTGCGCTTTGGCAATGATCATACTGAAGGACTAAGCCTCAACAGACCTACTCCATTTGCACATGTTGCCGATAATGATCTTGCAGTCGGCATGTTTGTCGATTATCTTAGTCATAGCCGGGTATGGAAAAACAGCCTTATAATAATTGTGGAAGATGATGCGCAGAACGGTCCCGATCATGTAGATGCTCACAGGAGCACTGCTTACCTGGCCGGAGGATATGTAAAACAGGGGTTTGTCGATCATACTTCTTATACTACAACATCACTCCTGCGTACCATAGAGCTCATTCTCGGACTTCCTCCGATGACACAGTACGATGCTCCTTCCACTCCATTATGGAGATGCATGAATAACACACCCGATCATCCTGCCTTTACAGCCAGACCATCCAATATTGATCTGAATTCAAAGAATCTGGCTCAGAATATCTGGCAGAAAAAAAGTCAGAAGTTTGATTTTACAAAAGAGGATATGGTGAGTGACGCTGAATTCAATGAGGTGATCTGGAAAGCTGTCAAGGGAATTGATTCTCCTTGCCCTCCTGCCGTTCATGCAGCATTTTTTCTACCTGATAAGTAGCCCCCCATCCCCCCTAAAGGGGGGTTAACTCCCTGTATTTAAGTAAAATTCGGGAAAATTCACAGTATTAGTCCCCCTTTAGGTGCCGAGGTTAAAAAACAGCCAGGTGGGCTGTTTTAGCGAAGGAGCCTCTCTGCCGCGATGGCCGCTTCGCGGCCAGGGGGCATCACTCATGAAACAGAATTCCCCTTCAGAAGAGCTGCCCCGCCTAGACGGGGCAGTGGGGCAATTGATTTCATTTTAATTTAAATTCCACAGGTACCTTGTACTGAACATCAACTGTTTTTCCAGCCTGGGTTGCCGGCTTCCAGTCGGGCATGCTGCTAATAATTCTTATTGCTTCTGCGTTAAGAAGAGGACTTGCTGATTTACTAACGACTACATTTTTTACCTTTCCCGTTTTGCTGACTGTAAAGCTGACATATACCTTCCCTGTGATTTTGTTTTTCGCAGCTGCAGCAGGATATTGCAGATTATCCGTTATCCAGGCTTGCATGGCATTTTTTCCACCCGGGAAAGATGGCATTTCCTCAACTACAACGAATTTATCCGTATCAGGTTTAGACACCGCCTGAACAACATCCAAAGGCTCTTTCCCGGTTTTTGGATCACCTGGCTGTTTAGATACTATTCTTATATCTGGTTTTTCGTCGCTGCTCTTGTACAATGTTATCTCCATGGCTCCATTCTTCCCTTTTTCACCATATTTTTCCATAGCCGGTTTTACAGCCAGGACATTCATGGTTTTTATGTCCTCCATCTGAATCTTCGACATGCCATCTTTCTCATGCAAAACACCATCAATTACAACAAGTACCTTGCCCATATAATCCTTGGTCAATACTTCAACAACTCCATTTTTCCCCTTTTCTCCGTATTTATCCGTTGCAGGTTTATTCGTGGCGCTTTTATCCTTCAGTACATTAACTGATTCAATAGTTGCAGGATCAATTTTGTCAATGTCAATATTTGTTATAACACCGTCAACAACAACAAGCGGGTCATTAGCAAGCAAAACAGTATCTCTTGTCATTTGGATTGTCATATCCGACGTGAAAACAGGCTTCAGAATCTTTGATTTGAACCCTACAAAGCTTACTATCAGTAGTTTGTCATCCGGCATATTGTCAATTTTAAAATAACCTTTGGCATCTGCTGAAGCACCAAGAAAGGTTCCCTGAACAACTATGCTTGCTCCCGGTAAAGGTTCCCCATCCTGCTGAACAACAGTGCCTTTGACTTCATGCTGGAGTACTGAGGCTGATTGTATATAGTTTCCGGAACCAGTATCTACAAATTTATACTTGTATTCCGGTTTTGCAAATGCGTACAGCACAATTGCAAACACAGGAAGAATAAGAAGTATCTTCATTTTCCTGTAAGGTGAACTGATAATATTTTTCATCATTATGAATCTTTTTTTGTTAGGTGAGTAATTGAAAGAATTTGTCAGACTGACAACAGGTGCACCGACAATCTGATTTAAAAGAACTGCCCTGTATATTGCAGGATTTGATGTTCGCTGCAGCGCCACCTCATCGGCAAGATATTCATGGTTTTGCCTCATGAACCGGACATAGATCCAGACAAGAGGATTAAACCATTGCAGCATACAAAGCAATTCGACAAGCAACAGGTCAAACCAGTGCTTCTGCCTGATATGTACCAGTTCGTGATTCATGATCTCCTCTGTTTCAATGTCTGTAATTGAAGGATTGACAAACACATAGGAGAAAAATGAAAACGCAGAGGTATAATCGGGTGTTTTGATAAGTTTTACCTGACTCAAAGAAATTATCTCCGATTTTTTTATCGCTCTGACTACCGCTCTTGCCTGTTTTAGGATAAGAGTTAATACAAGCAAGACCCCGGAGACATACAAAAGCGTTAAGATTATTCTGAGATCCGGCATAACGCTGCTGCCGGCTTTCTGAACTTCGGTCACTACTGCACTGTCACTTTGAAAATTCCTGAAAACAGGCAGAACCACAGTATAATGTACCGAAACAAGCGGAAAGAAAAACGATGTGAGGATACCAACTATAAGGTATATCCTGTTCAGGAAGAAAAATCTTTCATTTCTCAGGAAGAGAATGAATACCACTGTAAAACCTGCAGTCCAGATCACAGACTTAAGCAAATATGATGCAAATGCTTCCATCACTTCCCTTTTTTATTCCCGGTTTGCGGGATTTTGTTATTGCGTTTCTCTCCTTTTGATAATTCCTTTCTGGTGTCATCGAGCAGTTCATCAAGTTCTTTCACGGTAAGGTCCTTTTCACGTGCAAAAAATGAAGCCATTGCAGGAAAAGAGTTATTGAAATAACCTTCCATCAATCCGAATAACTGGCTTTTTGAATATTCGCTTTTTGATATAAGCGGATGATAGAGATGAACATTGGCATAGGCTTTATGACCAACATATCCCTTCTTTTCAAGCACTCTCAACACTGTTGATACGGTATTGCGTGCGGGTTTCGGATCGCTGAAACCATCGCGGATGTCTTTTACGAGACCTTCTTTCATGTCCCATAATATCTGCATCACCTGTTCTTCTGCTTTTGTAAGCTGCATAACTTTAAGTATTGATTTTCCTCTTTTCCCGGTTGGCCCCCATCCCCCCTAAAGGGGGGGCTAATTCGGAGTCTGCCGGAACATTTATTTGCCTTTCGCCTTTTGCCTTGTTATTGTCAATCCTTCACAACAAAGATATGACTATTTTTATAGTCACGCAAATATTTTTCAAGAAAAATGACTATTTCCATAGTCTATTATTGTAACCTATTGTATATTATATTGTTAATAATCATGAAATTCCTTGCAGGGATCCTGACCTGTGAGGAAACCCCCTCTACCGCTTCACGGCATCTCCCCCTGAAGGGGCGAAAATTCCTATAGCAAAGTAAATTTTCTCCCCCCTTGAGGGGAGTGCCCGACGGGCGAGGGGGGTCCATGATGGAAAAATAGATTTTTTTAACTAATTTGCATGAGCAATTTATTTTAAAAATTATATTATGAAAAGAAACATTATTTTATCATTATCATGCGCAGCAGCAATGCTTATCATGGCACCTTCCTTCGGTCAGGCTCTGAATAAGCTGACCGACAAAGAGCAGAAGGACGGATGGGTTTTATTATTCAACGGAAAGGATTTTAAAGGCTGGAGACAATGTAACGGGACCGCAATGCCTAAAAACTGGGTCATTGAAGATGGAACAATGAAGGTCTTTACTGCTGAAGGGAAGACCCCGGGTCAGCCTTCTGGCGGAGATATTGTTTTCGGTGATAAGAAATTCAAAAACTTTGAACTTTCTGTAGACTGGAAAGCAAGCAAAATGGCAAATTCAGGTATCTTTTATGACGTAAGAGAAGTCCCTGAACAACCAATATACTATGCGGCACCCGAGGTTCAGATTCTCGACAATGTTGATGCAAGCGACAATAAAATAGCAAGTCACCTGGCAGGTTCGCTTTATGATATGATTGCAGCAGATCCTAAAACGGTTCATCCCACCGGAGAATGGAATACAATGCTGATAACCATTAAAAATGGCAAGGTCACCCATGTTCAGAACGGTACCAAAGTTGCTGAATATGAACTTTGGACACCAGCATGGGATAAGATGGTTGCCGGCAGCAAATTCAAAGACTTCCCCGGTTTTACCCAGGGAATTTCAAAGGAGGGCTTCATTGGTCTCCAGGATCATGGATATACTGTATGGTTCAGGAATGTTAAAATTCATGAAATAAAATAATTTCTAAACTACTATTTTTAGTGACCCGGACAGAATCTGTCCGGGTTTTTTTATACCCTTCATAAGTCAGTTATGTTAAGGACTATTCGAACAAAACGAGTTAAATAATGTTGATAGTTGCATATTAATCAGCATGTTTATAATACAGCATGGCAAGCATAGTACCCGGTTATGAATATGATATATTTATCAGCTACCGTCACAATGATAATCGTTCAGACTGGGTAACGGAGTTTGTTGCCGCCTTAAAGGAGGAACTGGCAGCTACTTTAAAGGAACCACTCTCCGTTTACTTCGACTCCAACCCGTATGACGGTCTGCTCGAAACCCATAACGTTGACAAAAGCCTTGAAGGAAAACTTAAGTGTCTGATATTCATCCCTGTCATCTCACAGACCTATTGTGATCCAACCTGCTTTGCCTGGCAAAACGAGTTTCTTTTCTTTAATAAAATGGCAAAGGAAGATCAGTTTGGCAGAGATATCAGACTGGCCAGCGGGAATGTGACCAGCAGGATCTTGCCAATCAAGATTCACAACATTGATGTGCAAGATAAAACACTGATTGAAAATGAACTTGGAGGTGCTCTCCGAAGTATTGAATTTATTTATACTGAAGCGGGAGTCAACCGTCCTCTGAGGCCTAACGACGATGCCAAAGAAAACCTGAATAAGACACAATACAGAAATCAGGTCAATAAGCTGGCTAATGCAGTTAAAGAAATTACAACCGGATCAAGAAATCTAAATGCTGATAAGAAAGAACCCAATCCTAAAAATGAGCTCTACGTTAATGCTCCTGAACCATTAAAGGCAAAGAGAATCAAATTAAAGACGGTTCTATGGTCAATCATTATTATCGGATTGCTGACTTCGGCATGTTTTTTAATGCCATCCATTTTTAAAACCTCCTCTGAAACCATTGACAGATCAATTGCTGTACTCCCATTGGAAAACATGAGCAAAGACCCTGCGCAGGAATATTTCAGCGAGGGAATGATGCAGGAAATCCTGAATCATCTTTTCATGATCGGTGGTCTTAAAATACCCTCAGGCACGTCAAGTATGAGATTCAGGGAGTCAAAACTTCCTGTAAAGGAAATTGCACAAAAACTGGGAGTTTCCTATATACTCGAGGGAAATGTGAGTATATCGGACAATAATGTCAGAATAATTGTGAGATTGATTAACGGAAAAAATGAACAACTCTTATGGTCGGAAGATTATAAAAGAAATCTGACAGCGATCGATCTTCTCGATATACAAAGTGACGTGGCTCAAAAGGTTGCTGAGAGTCTGAAAGTCGTGCTGAACCCCGAAGTCAAAAAAAGAATTGCAGCCAGGCCAACAGAAAACACCGAAGCTTATCTTTTATTCTTACAGGCTACACAAGCTATGGGGCAGCATGATTATGTTCAGCAGTTATTGGAAAAAGCAATTATTCTGGATCCTGGTTTTGCCGATGCCTATGCGTCTTTGGCTTTTTTCTGGCTAATACAGGGGAATGACCTTTACGGAAAACTAAATCGCGAACAGGTGCTCGAAAAGACAGAACCGCTTCTTAAAAAAGCCCTGGATTTAGATAAAAATTCAGTGATGGCGCATTCTTACCTGGCATCTGTCAGACTATGGTATAATTGGGATTTTGAATCGGTTGAAAAGGAATTTCGCATCGTCAATCAACTCAATCCTTCCTCTTCTGATGCTTATCTTGAATTTGTACAATATTTATTAATTATTGGAAAATTTGAGGACGCTCTTACGATGAGCAAAAAATCTTTTAATGATTATGACATTACCGGGCATAAATATGTCGCACTGGCACTGGCATATTGTTATAGCGGACAACGGGAAAAAGCGTTGGAAACTGTCGACACATATCTGAATATTTTTCAAATTGATAACTTTTTATTATCTAATTCCATCAGGATTTATGTCAGCCTGGGAAAATATGATAAGGTAATTGAGCTATTCGAAAAGAACCTGGCAAATAAATCTGTTAATGATTTAAGCGACTGTTTTTTAGGATATTTAGGAATTGCCTATTTTAAAACCGGAAGGAAAGATCAATCCACTGCATTCCTGAATGAGCTGTCTTCCAAAAGCATAAAACCGTCTGCGGGTAGTCCGGCTTATTTTGCAGCTACAGTTTATGAAGCCATGGATGAAAAAAACAAGGCGCTACAATTGTTGCAAAAAGCATATGCCGATCGTGAAGTAGATATGGTCTGGTTAAAGGTGGATCCCCTTTTCAGACAATTGCATGGCGATCCCCGATTTGAGAACCTGCTCCAGAAAATTGGTTTTGAATCCAATCTTGGATATACTAACTGAGATTTAAAACAATTTTATTGTTGCCTGTGTTTTAATGCACATTTAAATGTATTATTTCATTTATACAAGATGATTGAAATTGAAAACAACGCCAAAACAATTTCTGCGTTTTTCTACTTTAAAGAACCAGAGTCAATTGGCAATGTGGTCATTATTCATACCTTATCATTTATTGCAAGTCACTTTAACGTCATCATTTACACAAACCAGGCAGAATTTCTGCGAGGGCAGCTTCCGGCTGTTCAGATAATTTCTCTGGATCATATTAAAATTCTGAGGAATTCCATTTTTGGAATGCTGTACTATTGCAGAAAAATTGCCAGGATACTTAACTCAGATAATTCAGATGCAGTTTTTATAGGACACAATTATGCCCCTATTGCGTTATGGTTAACCAAGCCCTGTTTTCAATATGTATATCAGGTGCACGAAATGATTGGATTAGAAAGGAAATCAGGCTTCAGTAAAATAGATCAGATTGCAAAGCAATTTGTTATTATTAAGGGTATCAGGGCCAGTAATGCAAGTTTTGTAGTATCTGTTCCTATTATACAATATCTCAGATTGCATAATAGCCGAAACCTGTACTTAACTCCTCATTGCGTCGATTTAAAAAGGTTTTCCGGAGCGCTTTTTTCTGATATTCATGACGGAATACTCAGAAAAAAAGAACAAGGATATTTTATTGTTTGTTACACTGGTTGGATTTCTGAAGAACGGGGACTGCATTTAATGCTTGAAAGTTTATACTTTTCCATTCTCAAAGACCCTAAAATTTTATTTGTAACTGCGGGAAGCGATTTTCAGCATACCAGGGAAATTTACAATTATTTCACGGAAAGGAATATCGAAGATAATATATTATGCTTAGGGAAAATTGAATATGATTTTATCCCGGGGGTTATTGCACTCTCTGATGTGTGTTTGAGTATCCTTGAAGACAATCCGGTTTATCAAATGTCCCCGCCTCAAAAGGTCATCGAATATATGGCTTCCGGCAAACCTGTGATAGCCAATAAGATTCACACACACACCATGCTGATTACAAATGAGTATGATGGATTTCTCACGGAGTATAATCCTTCATTAATTTCTGACAGGATATTGTTTCTGAAAGCAAATCCCGAAATCCATAGACTTATGAGTAAAAATGTTTTAAAAACGGCTTCAAAATTTGACACTTCACTGGTCTATAAAGAAATGAAGGATGTGATAAACCTTGTTTTGAATAATTAAAAAATAAAGAACTTATTTACATTTTCGACTAGTGGCAGGTTTAACCTAGCTTTATAATTGCTGTGACTTTTCACTTCAAAGAATGTATAAAAAAAGCAGTTTTCAAAAAATGAAACTGCTTTTATACCAATATTGAAACTGAATTATTTCTAATTCGGTTCTGATAAATCAAAATTTATATGCAACTCCGATATGCAGTGGAACAGTCTCAGCACCAAGTTCGAGCATTGCTGCAAATTTTTCGCTGAAATAATATCTTCCGCCGATAAACACTGATCCGTAACCTCTGCTTGCAACGGCACTTCCTATACGTGTGCCTGATACAATTAAATAGCCAAAGAGCAAACCAGTATATGTGTCAAGTTTTTTTACAAGCGGATAATGAAAAACCCCTCTTACGCCTAATGGAATGAAAGAATAATTCTTGTGTCCGGAATAAGCTTCATATTTATAAGAACCAAACCCAATAAATGGAGCTACACCAATTGCACCTTTCTTGAGTATGTCTGCAACCCCGAATTCAAGAGAAGCAGAGATAGGAGGGAATGATGTGGTATAAGCGGATCCTAATAAAGATCCTAAACCTAATCCAACGTTTAAAACCTTATCGCCCTTAGAGAATGTGGAATCCTGAGCAACAACTTGGGCAATAAATAAACAAGTAAGGAAAAGAAACATTAAAGCTTTTTTCATATTTCAATATTTTTAAATTTTCTAAAATTATATCTACTCCAATTTACTCATTGTTAAGGTTTGAAAAAGAAATTTTACACAACGATAAGGATATTAAGGACGACCTCTGTTTAATTCTTGATGTTCAAAATGAGATCAGACAAAAATTGAAGTAAATTGCATTAGGATATAAAATTAGTTTTATGAAAAGGGATATAATCAGCAAGATTGGAATACATCTGTTGTTATGGATAATTCTTACTTTCTTCTTATTATACCTTTACTATGATGACAAATCACCCCTTTTGCAGCAATTTATAGCAACACTGGTAGTAACCGGCTTTACATCTATTCCTGCTTACTATACTAGTAAAGTGCTTGTGCCTAAAACTCTTTATCACAGAAGAATTCTCAGGTTCATTGGTTCTATATTATTGGTTGCTTTTGCCAATACGATACTAACATACCTTGTTGCAGGAGAATTTTATCATCACTTAAGTGGGAAACCTGTATTTACAAACCCGGCGTATATTCTTACTGTTTCTTCTTTTCTGTTTATCATCAATTGTATTGTAATAGGTATTAGCAGCGCTATTCAGATTATTACGGATCGTTTTGGTATGGAACATCAGTTGCACGAAGCGCAGAATGAGAAGATAA